>ODAI010111631.1_pt1 | contig 18871 bp, 16 predicted proteins | sample 1539321 | NCBI WGS metagenome assembly ODAI01 (sample SAMN02144231, study PRJEB22623) | gut metagenome | biome: sheep rumen | host: Ovis aries | place: New Zealand
CACAACCTGGCACTCTAACCAACTGAGCTATATCCACCATATATGGCGTGCCTGGAGGGATTCGAACCCCCGACCCACGGCTTAGAAGGCCGTTGCTCTATCCAGCTGAGCTACAGACACACGCTTATTTTCCAACTTATGGAAAGCAAGCTATATAATAGTACTATGCTTTTAGACCTTTGTCAAACAATTTTTATAGAGCTTTTATCTAATACGGCTGACGGGGTGAGGCGGTATGCGAACCGACCGACACCAAACCGCTAAAGCGGGTGATGGGGCGCTATGTGCCGGTGGCACATGCTTAGCGCCGACCGAGCCGGCAGGCGAGACTCGGACCCACGGGGCCGAGGTCTTGCCTGTCCTGACAAAAAAACCTTAGGCTTCTGCCTAAGGCTTTTTGTCAGAGCGGGTGATGGGAATCGAACCCACATATCCAGCTTGGAAGGCTGGTGTTCTACCACTGAACTACACCCGCATATTCAATATTCTCAAAACACGCTAGATTATAATACAATGATTTTATACCTTTGTCAATCACATTATTCCAAAAATCATTATATTAATACATCCGACAGGCAAGCCCGATCTTGGTCTGCCTCAATCGGGGTGACAGGATTCGAACCTGCGACCTCCTGGTCCCAAACCAGGCGCTCTAGCCAAGCTGAGCCACACCCCGTAGCTTAAACGCAAGTGAAATTATAAAATAGCGTTTCCAACCTGTCAACTGTTTTTTATACACTACAGGTTACACACATGTATCGGCTTACGCAAGATAATTGATCTCAAAATGTGCCTCTCCCCCGTCATCTATTGTCATCATTATATAACTGGGCCTGCGGTTCTCCTGTCTGGGATATGTAAGCGAACCGGGATTGACGGCGATTACATCTGAGGATATGTCCACCACCGGTCTGTGTGTATGACCGTACATCACTATATCACAGCCTCTTGCTCTGGCTTCCTGCTTAAGTATCTCATTGCCCATCGAGATATAATAGTGATGCCCATGGGTTACCATTACCCTATATCTGCCTATGCTTAACTCTGCATCCTTAGGTGTATCGGAGAAGTAGTCATTATTGCCCTTCACCAGACATACCGGACAACCGGGCGCCATGGTTATGGTCGTATCGCTTCCATCGGTATCTCCGCAGTGTATGACCATATCAAGGGGCGCAAGCTTTTCCACGAGCTGCAGATACAGACTGTTGTGTCCGTGGGTGTCGCTTACTATAAGTATCTTCTTAGGGGTATTGTCACTCATCTTTCATCTCATCCGTCCAAAGTCTGTCATAGCTTCTTAGCCAGCAATTCACGCATCTTCATAAGAGCCTTCCCCCTGTGGCTTATGCGATTCTTCTCATCCGGATCAAGCTCGGCGCTGTACAGTCCTCTGTCCGGAAGATAGAATATGGGATCGTAGCCGAAGCCGTTAATGCCCTTCTCTTCATATCCGATAGCGCCCTCGTAGGTCTCCTGTGCGCTAAGCTCACTTCCGTCAGGCATCACGCAGGCTATAGCGCATACGAATCTCGCGCTTCTCTTATCCTCAGGGACACCCTCCATGCGTCTTAGTATCTCTGCATTCTTGATGGAATACGGAGTATCCTCACCCAGATACCTTGCGCTGTATATGCCCGGCTCACCGTTAAGGGCATCCACTACAAGTCCCGAATCATCCGCCAGAACTATATCATGTATAAAGCCCGACTGCCTGCATCTGGCAGCTATTGCTCTGGCCTTGATAAAGGAATTCTCAAGAAAGCTCTCTCCGTCTTCGACCACGTCCGTCTCCACTCCGGCCTCTCTCATTGATACTATCTCAATGTCAAAGTCCGACATGATCTCTCTTATCTCCCTCATCTTACCCTGATTGCCGGTAGCGAATACTATTCTTGTACGATTATTGGCAGCATCGGCCTTTTCCCGAATTGCCTCTTCATTCTGTCTCATCTGATACGATCAGTCCTTTCCTCTCGCCTCGTCTATTGCCTTAAGTATTCCTCTTGCAATATTAGCCTTATATGTATCGCTTAAGAGCGCCTGTGCCTCCTTGGGATTGGTGATATACCCGCATCTTATATATACCGCAGGTCTGTGGCATCTCTTGATATACTCCGAATCGCCTTCCTCTAAGGGGAATATTCCCTCAGCCACCCCTTCTATGGATGTGACTATACTTTTCTCCATCATATCCGCCAGTTCGGAATTGACCAGATGATAATCATAGTATGCGTCATCATAGTATACCGATGTCCCTATGACATTCGTGTCATTATTACTTCCGACACCTATCTCTATCACCATATCCGGATCGACGATATCAACGAACTTATATCTTTGCTCAAAGGTCGGCGCTGTATCCGTATCTCTTGTCAGGAATATTCCCAGACTCTCATCGGTATTGAGGCTTTCCACGAAGCGTGCCACCGACAGTGCCACATCGCTCTCCTTAAGTCCCGGAACCGCCTTGCCCGGATCGTTGCCTCCATATACGGGATTGATCAGCACCTTGTATTCATACTTATGCTCACTGAGCCTGATACCGGCATCCCCCACCAGATATTCATATGAGGAATTGGTCTCCATAAGCTCTCTGCTCTCTACCGCCGCAGGTGCTTTATATATATAATTGTAATAGTAATATCCGATTCCCGTAGCTATGGATACTAAGATCATAAGCGGGATCATTACCCATTTCTTCATACTTCCTTATGCATTCTCCTGCCTTCTCTTAGGCGGCTTGGGCCCCATGAAGGAATAGAATCTGGTCTGAAGCATACCGTTATATATCTTACGGTTTTTATCCGCTTTACGTCCGATCGCCTTCTCAGCCTCATCATATGATGTGATCATATACAATGAGAAGTCATTAAGCCCCTTATATTGTCTTCCAAGCGCAGCATACAGCTCACCCAGTTCGGATCTGTCCATCAGCCTCTCGCCATATGGCGGGTTCGTAATAATGAAACCATATCTGCCGGGATGCCGCAATTCGGATACGTCCCTTTTCTGAAAATGTATCAGCTTATTGACACCTGCAAGCTCAGCGTTACGCCTCGCCACAGCCAATACCTCATCATCAATATCGTATCCCTGGATATCCGTCTCTATATCCGTATTGACCATTTCCCTCGCTTCATCATAGGCGTCCTTCCATACCCTTGCAGGAACTATCTGTTCCCACTCGCTTGCCCTGAACTCCCTGTTAAGTCCGGGGGCTATATTGGCGGCCATAAGTGCTGCCTCTATAGGGATGGTGCCGCTTCCGCAGAAGGGATCTACCAGTATCCTGTCCGCTCTCCACGGCGTGAGCATTATGAGTGCCGCTGCAAGATTCTCGGCTATTGGAGCCTTGGCGGTTAGAAGCCTGTAGCCTCTCTTATGAAGCGAATCACCTGTAGTATCCAGACCCACAGTGACCTTATCCTTATATATGAAGGTACGCACGGGATAGTCCGTTCCGGACTCCGGGAACCTCTCCACATGATAGGTCTGCTTCATCCGCTCGACCATGGCCTTCTTCATGACAGACTGTATGTCAGACGGGCTGAAAAGCCGGCTTTTCACACTGCTTGCCTTAGTCACCCAGAATCTTCCGTCGGAGGGTATATACTCCTCCCACATAAGAGCCTTGGTTCCCTCGAAGAGATCATCCCATGTATATGCATCAAAGGAGCCCACCTTAATAAGTACTCTCTCCGCTGTTCTTGAATTGATATTGATCCGTGCCACTGCCTCCGCATCACCTATGAAAGTGACACGACCGTCATCTACCTCCGATATATCATAGCCCAGATCATTAATCTCTCTCTTAAGCACCGCCTCAAGTCCGAAGTGACACGGTGCAATCAGTTCCATTGTATTCATATCATTTAATCAGAAATTATCCCTGAAGAATCTGTACAAGAGCCACGCAAGTATCGCAACACCGATAACCGGACTAAGCGCCACGGCAATCTTGCCGGCTATTACAAGCAGCATTATTCCGGCAAGTACACCTCCGAGTCTGACAATTCCCATGGGTACTGCTATATCTCTGCCCTTCCTTGTCACTATATGAAGCTTACCGTCATATATTCCCGTTCCTCTGGGCTCACCATAGCCATCCTCACCAAAGCCTCCATAACCGTAAGCTCTGCCATCACTTCTGTCATCGCTCCCGTATCCGCTCTCGGTATACGACCCGTCCACGGTATCATCCCTGCTTGCCACTATCGACTTGGCTATCAGCCTCGGATCGCCGAGTCCGGCCAGCACATCCTCTTCGGAGCTGCCCTTTCGTATGGCTGTATCTATATAATCCTGATAATAATCTATCGTATCATTTACAAATGCCGGATCGCCTACCTCTGAGATGTGGCGGCGAAGCATATCTATGAATTCTACCTTATTCACCTTCACTCTCCTTATCGGTGTCCGTTACGGTACTCTTAACCGGTTCTGCCTCTGCCGTATCCAAAGCCCTGCCCTTATCCAGAATGGGAACAAGGAAGACAAAGCCCAGTATGCATACCGGTATGCATATGAGCGCTATGAACTGGGAGGTGGACAGCACGCCTACATTTCCTCTCGCATCATTACGCAGGAATTCGACGAAGAACCTTCCTATACTGTAGAGCAATATCCACAGTATCGTGGTCTGAAAGCGCTTGCGCGGCTTGGAAGAAAACCATATAAGGACTGCCGCTATAACAAAATCTCCCGCCGAGCTTATAAGCTGTGTAGGGATGAGTCTGACATTATTGGGCGCAAAGCTTGAGTGAGTGAATACCACTCCTAATGGTGATGCTGTCTCCCTTCCGTAGCAGCACCCTGCCAGGAAGCAGCCTATACGACCGCAGCCCTGCGCGATAGCCACCGATGGCGCCATAAGATCTATATAGTCAAAGCCGTTGACCTTTTTAAGCTTACAATATCCGAGAGATGCCAGTATCCCACCGATCAGACCACCATATACCACGAAGCCCTCTGACGAGAGAAAGCTTAGCGGATCTTTGATAAAATCGCTCCATTCGGTGATGATAAAGAGCACCTTAGCCGCTGCGAAGCCAAGTACTACGGCCGTGATCGTAAGGCCGTATACCAATTCCCCGTTCATACCGCGTTTAACGGCTCTCTTATCTCCTATGAGCATGGCAAGGATCACTCCAATGCCTATCATCAGCCCGTAGCCATATATAGTCACGGGGCCTATTGTCAACAACTCATTATGCATATCTACCACCATACCGGGCACTCCATGCGAGGCGGCAAGCCGAATATAAGCTTCGTCAATGCCATTATCCGGTTTGGCTCGGTACAAACCGGTACTCACAGCTTATAACATTGCAACATTCACATTATACTCTTATGTCATGTTTTAAGTCTATTAAATCATTATAAATCTTTTATGGGTTCTCAGTCTTATATGTATCTGCGGGCTTCTCCCCGTGGATATGACGCATATGCATACATATAAGGATGAATACCGTAACCGAAAGCAGTGACAGTATGATACCTGATATAAGCCCCTGCGGTACATACTTAAGCTCTATAACATGTCTTCCCGTAGTCAGGTCTATGGCATACATCATGCCGTATGCCAGCTTGGGCACAGTCCTGACCCCGTCCACGTATACTTTAAAGCCCTGATCATACGGAATGCTCAGTATGAGATATCCATCATCCTTAGCCTCCAAGTGCCCTGTAAGCCTTCCGCCGCAATAGCCTCCATTATCTATATACAATGTGTCAGTATTAAGTCTTCCTATGACATCATTGTATACATCATCCTGCATACGATATAGCTTCATATGCAGGTCTGCGCCGTCCTCGTTGCTTATATTCACAGTGTCACCGGCATCAAGGTACCCTATGTTGATTATATATGGATTCTTAAGCTTCTTATACTCCGTATCTCCGAAGGGCGCCGACACCTTGAGAGTATCTATCTTCTTGGTATCACAATACGCTATATAATATCCGTCATCCGTTACCGTAATATCTGCGTTGTCCGACTGATATACGCTGTCCGTGCAGATATACAGCGGATACTCCGAACCCAGAGCCTTAGCCAGCATATTCTGCCTCTCAACCGGATCGATATCCTTCTTACCTGATGCATCTGCCATATTCGCTTTATCCTTATAAGCGAATGCAGTCATGTCATAATCGGATATAAGGGCTGATACATCTGCCTCCGATTCATACAGCATATAGCCTACAGGCAGTGTATTGTCATATTCATACAGATTGACGACACCGCTTTTAGCCGTCCTTTTTATCTTAACCCCCGCAGGATTCACTGAAGCAGATGCCTCCTTATCCGTACCTGCCGGACGCATCCTGCTTACCCACATATCATCATCCTTATCCTCAACGAATACATACTTATCCGCAAGGAGCGCTCTCATGAAAGGAGTCACTCCATCGGCACAGAAGAATACCTTACTCGAACGCATTCCATAGTCCGAATAGAAGCTGTTGACCAGCCCGTTGCCTATGGATGAGAACATGGACAGGGACGGATAGGCCTTAAGCATCGCATCATTATTGGTAAGCCTGTTCTCCCGCTCAAAACGATACAGCCTCCCGCCTGTCTCATCCAAAGCCTCGGAATTGAGCGCAAGCTCATTGTAGCTGTCATAGAGATGCTTATAATCGTCGAAATTCTGAAGATATGCTGTCCTTGAGACAGTGGGCACGCTTGTAAGTGACATATTGATCCCTGCTTCAAGAATCGCAACCATTATCGTCACATATGTCATAAGTCTTCCCGGTTCATCAAGCTGTCTGTATATGTACATGAGTACAAGATATATGCATACCACAACAGCAGAGAGTGCAATGCTCCTCTCCGTCACCGCCTCATCCGTGACAAATCTCTGTACACACACAAGGCTTCCCATGGATACAAGTGATATGATACACAGCTCTTTGCGCGAGTATTCCCTGATATGCATAAGCGCTTCATAGCACATGCTAAGGAGTAGGAAAATATACAGGTAGGACTGTCTGGCCGGAAGTGAATCGGGATAATTGAATCCGTGCCATATGAAAGCCAGTATATTCACCGAGAAGCTGCAGAATAAGAAAAGCAGCAGGCTAAGACGACCAAGCTTCTCCCTTATGGATATCTGCCTGCAAATCACATATAGCGGAAGCAGGATGAATATCGCAACCGAGGCATATATGTTGGGCCAGTGATCAAGCCCTGTCTCCACCTCCACATCCATAAGATGTCTGCCGATCATTTCATATACGGGAAAATAAGCTTTGATATCGGATGGAAATGACGTTCCTATGAACTTGGTCAGCCTGACAGACATGTATGAGGGTATTAGAAGGAACGCGACGATACCGCCGGATAGAAGCGAACACCCCGCAAAGGCCCCCGTTATCCTAAGCAGTGCAGTTAATCCGTGACATAGCGGCCCATTCCCGTCAAAGGAGCCGGCAGCAGCCTTCGGAATAAGCACCGTAAGATAGTAAAGCACCAGAAAGATGCACAGCATGATACTCAGGTAATAGTTGCATATAAGTGACAAAGCAAGCGATATCACATAGAGTCTTATGCTCCTGCCTCCCGACTCTACAAGCCTCTCAAGTCCAAGTATTACCAGTGGAGACAGTGCGACCACATCAAGCCACATCACATCCCAGTTATACGCCGCAATATAACCGCTTAGCGCATAGAAGGTGGAAAAGACAAGTATCAAGGGGTCTTTGCTTTTGAACCTCTCACTTATATATACGGAGAATGTAAGACCACACAGACCGATCTTGATCACTGCCTGACAGCTCTGGAATTCGATCAGAAATCTCTCAGGTATCATGACGGCTACCAGATTAAAGGGACTGGAGAGATAGTAATCATAGAGTGCCGTAAAGTTCACACCCAGTCCGCCGTTAAAGCTGTAGAAAAGTCCGCTGCCGTCACTTATCCCTCTTAAAGCATGATAAAAGTCGGTAAGGAATGGAAAATACTGATGATACATATCAATATGAAGAAAACTCCTGTCACCGAAGGGATATATCTTCACGCAGGCAAAGATAGTAACCATCACGAACACAGGAATGAAAAATGCCGAAACGTATATTCGATTACTATGCACATATGCGCAGGCTTTTCTCATTATTATCCTCATACCATATGGGTGAATGACTGTCAATGCAGTCGGCTGATTCAGACAATAACCCGATGCAGAAGAGTTGCATCGGGTTATTCATCATTCTATCGTTTGATCTCTTTATGAGTTCATACTCTTAAGATACTTCCGTATCCTACAGGAATGCCTTGACGGAATCATATACTCCGTCAGCATCAAGTCCGAACTTATGTATGAGCTGTGCAGCCGTACCGGACTCACCGAATACATCCTGTACACCTATCTTCTTCACAGGAACGGGATGGTTCTCACATAACACATCACACACAGCGCTTCCGAGACCTCCTATCACTGAGTGCTCTTCGACTGTCACTACCTTGCCTGTCTTCTTCGCTGACTCTATTATGATATCCTTGTCTATAGGCTTAATGGTATGAATATTGATCACCTCAGCGTTGATTCCGTCAGCTTCAAGCTTCTTCGCCGCACCCAGAGCACTGTCTACACATATGCCGGTGGCGATTATGGTTACATCCTTTCCGTCAGTCAGCTTCTGTCCCTTACCGATCTCGAACTTATAGTCCGGTCTGTCATTAATCACGGGAACAGCCGCACGACCGAATCTTAAGAATACAGGTCCGTTATACTCAAGAGCCGCTCTTACCGCTGCTCTGGCTTCAACATCGTCACTCGGAACGATCACTGTCATGCCGGGGATGGTACGCATAAGTGCTATATCCTCATTACACTGATGCGTGGCTCCGTCTTCACCTACAGTAACACCGGCATGTGTGGCGCCGATCTTCACATTGAGATGAGGATATCCGATGGAGTTACGTACCTGTTCGAAATTCCTTCCTGCGGCGAACATTGCAAAAGAAGAGATGAAGGGTATCTTACCGCATGTTGCCAATCCCGCTGCAATACCTGTCATATTGGCTTCCGCGATACCGCAATCTATATGTCTGTCAGGATATGCCTTCTTGAAAACTCCTGTCTTGGTCGCACCTGCAAGGTCTGCATCAAGCACCACCATATTCGGGAAGTCCTCGGCACACTCTACGAGAGCATTACCATAGCTCTCTCTGGTAGCTACTTTTTTAATATCACTCATAATAATCTCCTTATTGTGTTATCTTAATGGGTTGCATCCGCTATCTGAGGCTCTCATCGATCTTCTCAAGATCCTTCATTGCCACTTCGTACTCCTCATCATTGGGAGCCTTGCCGTGCCATCCGACGCTGTTCTCCATATAAGATACGCCCTTACCCTTGGTAGTCTTCATTATGATTGCCGTAGGCATCCCCTTTGTAGCCCTTGCTTCGCCAAAGGCAGCTCTTATAGCGTCAAAGTCATGTCCGTCTATGCAGATCACATGGAAATTAAATGCTTCGAATTTCTTATCTATCGGATATACATTACATACATCCTCGACCTTACCGTCTATCTGGAGACCGTTATTATCAACTATCACAGTGAGATTATCAAGCTTGTGGGCACCGGCGAACATCGAAGCCTCCCATACCTGACCTTCCTGAATCTCTCCGTCTCCCAATAAAGTGTATACTCTGTAGTCCTTATTATCAAGCTTGCCTGCAAGAGCCATGCCAACCGCTGCGGATATTCCCTGTCCCAGAGAGCCCGAACTCATGTCTACACCGGGTGTCTCCTGCATGCAGGGATGCCCCTGTAAGTAAGAGCCCAGATGTCTGAGTGTCGGAAGATCCTCCACCGGGAAGTAGCCCCTGTTGGCCAAAACCGAATACAGACCCGGAGCAGTGTGACCCTTTGATAAGACAAAACGATCTCTGTTCTCCATCTTAGGATTCTTCGGATCTATATTCATCTCCTCGAAATAGAGGAAGGTGAACATATCTGCCGCCGACAACGAGCCGCCCGGATGTCCTGCCTTAGCTCCGTGAACTGCAGTAACAATGCCTTTGCGGACCGCATTTGCATATCTCTTAAGTTCTAAATTGTCCATGATACCTCCTAATGTACTCTGTGTTCGTGCTCGTGCACGAACTAACTATATCATACTTTGACCGACTTGTCATCTCCTGTTTTGCCATAAAAGGCGATAAACACTATTTCTTAGCCTGTCCGTAGTATGCATTCGCGCCGTGCTTGCGGAAGTAATGCTTATCCTGCAGCTCCTTGGGTGCAGGCTTAACATCCTTGCATATAAGCTCTGTTCTGAATGCCATCTTGGCAACCTCCTCCACCACTACAGCGGAATGTACTGCCTCTATAGCATCTCCGCCCCATGCGAAGACTCCGTGGTTCTTGCATAAGACTGCGGGAGTGGCTATAGGATCTATATTCATCCTTCCGAACTCGTTCACTATAAGGTGTCCCGTATTCTCCTCATAAGCATCCTCTATCTCCTCAGCGGTAAGGCATCTGAGGCACGGTATCTCTCCATAGAAATAATCCGCATGCGTGGTGCCGTAGCACGGAATGCTCCTTCCTGCCTGAGCCCATGATGTAGCGTAGGAAGAATGTGTGTGAACCACACCTCCGACACCGGGGAATGCCTTATATATCTCAAGGTGTGTCGCTGTGTCGGATGAAGGTCTGTAATCTCCCTCTACTACCTTGCCTTCCATATCAAGCACCACCATATCATCAGGCTTAAGCACATCATACTCCACCCCGCTCGGCTTGATAACAAAAAGCCCCTTTTCCCTGTCTATTCCGCTTACATTACCCCATGTAAAGGTAATAAGCTTATACTGCGGCAGAAGCATATTCGCCTCATATACCTGCTTTTTAAGTTCCTCTAACATGATAATCCTCCATATAATACAAGCGCTCTGCGCTTTTACTTTATAATACCTCTACTGCCGCTTTCTCAATTGTAAGTCCCTTGCGATACTTCTCCATGAAGGTCTCGAAGCCTTCGATATCTTCCTTGGCCGGCATAAGTCTGCTTCCCTTGTTGCCTGCGAATATCACATTGCTTAAGTAATCGCCAAGGCTCTGCCCCTCATTCCTGCCTGACATGTATGCGGCAAGCAGTGCAGCGCCCCATGCTCCGCCCTCTCCGGCGGTCTCCATTACTGATACGGGTGCATGTATGGCGGCAGCGGCGAAGCTCTGACCTACCTTCTCGGTCTTAAAGTATCCGCCATGTCCCAGCATCTCATCCACCTCCACATGCTCCTCCTTAAAGAGTATGTCAAGTCCTATCTTAAGGGCGGCGAATGCCGAATACAGATGCATCCTCATGGCATTGGCCAGAGTGAACTTATCATCAGCCTTACGAACGAATAAGGGCGCTCCCTTGTCAAATCCGGTAACAGGCTCTCCCGATACATAATTGTATGATATAAGTCCGCCGCAATCCGGGTCTCCGTCCATGGCAACCGAATAGAGCTTGGTGAAGAGTTCGTTCATATCAGGCTTCTGTCCCATAAGCTCACAGAACTCCTTGAACATATTCACCCATGCATTGATCTCTGATGTACAGTTATTACAGTGTACCATTCCCACAAGAGCACCGTCCGGAGTAGTCACAAGATCTATCTGCGGATATACCTTACTAAGCTCCTTCTCCAGTACTACCATGGCAAAAATCGATGTACCTGCGGATATATTACCCGTACGCTTTGATACACTGTTGGTCGCAACCATGCCCGTACCTGCATCACCCTCCGGCGGACACAGTGCAATACCTGCCTTAAGAGCACCGCTTTCATCAATTAACCTCGCACCCTCTTCGGTAAGTGTGCCCGCAGCCTCACCTGCTGACAATACCTTGGGTCTTATATCCTTAAGCTTCCATGGATACCCCTTGGAGGCTATCATCTCGTCGAATTTCTCCGTCATCTTCGCATCATAATCGCCTGTTGCGATATCTATGGGGAACATACCGGACGCATCTCCCACGCCGAGTACCTTACAGCCCGTAAGCTTCCAGTGTACATATCCGGCAAGTGTAGTGAAGAAGTCGATATCCGCTACATGCTCCTCTCCGTTAAGTATGGCCTGATACAGATGCGATATACTCCATCTCTGGGGAATATTGTAATCAAATGCGCGTGTAAGCTCATCTGCTGCCTGCTCGGTGATCGTATTCCTCCATGTACGGAAAGGAACCAGAAGCTCCCCTCGCTTGTCAAAGGCAAGATAACCGTGCATCATTGCGGAAAAGCCGATGGAAGCAAAGCTTGTGACAGTAATGTCATATTTCTCCCTGACATCCTTAAGCATATCGGCATAGCAAGCCCTCAGCCCCGACCATATATCATCAAGAGTGTATGTCCATATTCCGTTATCCAGTCTGTTCTCCCAGCCGTGTCCTCCCGAAGCCAGTGTGTTGCCCTTGTCATCTATCACGACTGCCTTGATCCTCGTAGAGCCGAACTCTATACCGAGAATTGCCTTACCCTGTTCGATTATTGTCCTGTTATCCACTTTTCCCTCCTTAATATCCTTGCATCCGATCATCCGTTAAGTAACGATCCGTCCTGTATAAATAAATCCACTTTACAGATTATCCCTATCCTTTCAAACCGTAAAGTGGATTTCTACCGAAGATGTTTGATTTTTCTATGATGGGTAATAGGTAATGCATCATAAGCAGCACACCTAATACATGATCCTGTCTCGTCCCTGCTCCTTACCCATATACAGCTTATTATCCGCATCCTTGATATTCTGGTTAAGAGGCATATTCTTATCATATTCCGTAAGTCCGTAGGTCAGGGTCACACGTATCTTCTGGTCACCGGACATCACCACCGTCTTACGAAGCTCACTCTGAATGGTATAGAGTACGCTCACCGCATCGTCTCCGTTCATGTTGGGGAAGGCTATGAAGAATTCCTCACCGCCCCATCTTGCCACAAAGCCTTTATCCACCGTACAGTTCATGAGTACCCTTGCTACCGCCTTAAGCACCAGATCTCCTATGTCATGGCCGTAGGAATCATTGACTCTCTTAAAATGATCTATATCACATATACATATGCTGCATATCATCTCGTCAGCTTTCCTGGCAAAATCCTCAAGATACTCCATCGCCATACCCCTGTTATTAAGTCCCGTCAGAGGATCTGTATTGGCCTTCTCCTTAAGCTTCTTGTTGTACTCGATAAGCTTGCCCTCAAGTGACTGGCTCTCATTGGAGAAGGTGTATACCGATATACATATACACAGCAAAACCACGAACATCGTGGCATCCCTTATATATTTCTGTCCTGCCATACCCGGATCAAGAAAAGGATCGGTGTCTCCGAAGAGATTGAACATGAACATGTATATTCCGAAAAGGATAACACTGAATATCACTTTGGCGGCAAAATGCTCATTGATCGCAAAGAAAAAGATTATTATCAGGAAAGCCGGAAATACCTGAAAGCTTGAATTGAATCCGAACAGGCAGAGCATTGTAAAGCCCCATATGGCAGTGATCAGTATAAACGACCATACCGTCGTCAGCTTATGGACTCTGTATGACTGTATCAATATCACAAAGTACAGAAGTCCGAATACAAAATTGCCCGCCATTGCCACCACCTGACCCATGATGGCAAGTGCCAGAACATTGCAGGCAAAATAAGCTATCAGCACAAGGCATAGCTTCCTTATAAGAACGGGCATCTTCTTGGACTCGTTCTCATGTATCGTCTCTTTATTAAGCAACTGTCTTAAGTTATTCATCCCTTTCATCCCTATAAACCTGTATACACCTATATATGTACCGTAATCATTGCAAAAGCATTATATCGTATGCCGTATCATCCACGGTGACTGCCGTTACATCCTTCACCGCACTGAATATATCCTCATCGACATATTCATACTTATCCGGTGTCACTCCGTTCTCCAGATCCTTGATTATCTTATCAACCCTCGGCCCATGAAGAGGATTACACTCACCTATGCACGATATCTTACCGGCCTTGGCATCCGCTATTGCCTCCTCGCTTACCCCGTCGAAGGATATCACCATGATCTGACCCTTATCAATGTTGCTCCCGACCCTCTTGCCTGCTGCCTCGATAGCCTCTATTGCGCCGAAAGCCTCATTGTCGTTCTCACAGTAGACAACATTGATATTATCATATTGCCTGAGAAGTCTGGCTGTGGTCTCACGTCCTTTGGCCTGCGTATACTCGCCTGATGCCTCTGCTATAAGATTCCATCCGTTGCGGTCTACGGCCTCCCTCAGTCCCTTCGACCTCCCAAGCTGTGCCGATGAACCGAGCGTACCCTGAATATTGACTATACCGACCTCGGAAGGCTCTATCTCCTTCAGCTCACAGTAGCTTCTAAGCCACTCACACACCTTCCTGCTCTCCAGTTCAAAATCCGATCCTACCCAGCATGTAAAAAGGCTCTTATCCTCCACAGCGACCTGTCTGTCAACTACAATGACCGGTATCCCCGCATCCTTCGCCTCGCTAAGTACCGTGTCCCATCCGTCTTCCATAACAGGTGCCACAACTATGTAATCCACTTCTCTCTGTATGAAAGTCCTTATCGAAGTGATCTGATTCTGCTGCTTCTGCTGTGCATCCTCGAATATCAGCTCATAACCGTTCTCTTCGGTAAAGGTCTCTAGCATAGACTCCGTATTGGCCTTGCGCCAATCCGATTCCGCTCCGACCTGTGAAAAGCCAACCACTATAAGGTCTTCCTTCTCTTCCTCACTTACCGGCTCCGGTGTCTCCTGTCTATATCCGCCGCACCCCAGGGTAAAAGATAAAAAACCGACCGCTATGCAAGTACTGAACTTACGCCAATTAATCCTCATACAAAGTCTATTATACTCCAATACACATTCTGATACAATATCAAAACACCCGCAAGCAACTTGCGGGTGTTGAACTCTACATCAGATCTGTGCAGATCTCTATTTCTTAACTGCGCTCTTCTTACGAGCCATTACTACAGACTGTACCACCAGGAATATGCAGAGCATTGCCGCTATCGTGATACCTGTCCACCATGCCTGATCAAGTCCTGCACTCGATACTATATTCTGTATAGTGCTTAATGAAAGCACGCCGAAGAATGTTCCTATGACGTTGCCGACGCCGCCTGTAAGCATCGTTCCTCCGATGATGGAGGATGCAATGGCGTTCATCTCGGCTCCCTGTGCATGTGTCACAGCACCGCTTCCTACGTGAAGGAAGTACACATATCCTCCTATGCCTGCTAAAAGCGAGCAGATCACATGAGAGAGGAATTTCGTCTTTTTAACATTGATACCAAGCATGAGAGCACTCTGCTTGTTACCGCCCACTGCATAGAAGCTTCTTCCAAGCTTGGTCCAGCGAAGCAGGCAGAACATCACGATGACTACAATGAGTGCCACGATCACGCCTATCTCGACATATGCGTTGACGTATTTGCCGAGTTTGTTCACGGAACCCATTCCTGGAACTATTATTCTTGTATCCTTAAGAGCCACGAAGCTCTCATTGGCTACATTGAAGGGATTGGTATTAACTATAGTCGTCATACCTCTTGCGAAGAACATACCCGCAAGAGACACTATGAATGGCTGTATATCGAGGTAAGCCACAAGGAAGCCCTGTACAATGCCGTATGCAAGTCCTATGAGGATCGCAATAAGCATTGATACAGCCACATTACCTCCCTTATAATCAAGGTACACTGCACAGCACATACTTACAAGTGCCGTAACACCGCCCACCGAGATATCTATACCTCCTGTTATCATTACCAGACTCATACCGCATGAAAGGATTATAAGCGCTGCGTTGGCATTCAGTATATTGAAGAATGTCTGCGGCTTTAAGAATCCCTTGCCCTGGAAGATAATGGCTCCTATATACATTAAGAAGAAGACCACTATGGTGATGGTAAGCAGAAGATTGGTATCTGTCATGTTCTTAAACTTCGATGTTATCTTAGACATTGGCTACCTCCTTCTTCTTACCGCTCTTAAGCCTGCTCATGAGCTTGGTCATACTCTCCCTGAAGGTGGGTGCGCTTATGACTACAAGCAGAATTACGACTACTGCCTTGTATGCCGGAAGTGCATCCGAGGGAACATTATACTTAAAGAGTGTAGTTGTAAGAGTCTGTATAACGAAAGCACCGATTATCGATGCCGCCATATTGAACTTACCGCCGCTTAAGGCATTGCCGCCAAGGGCCACAGCTAAGATCGCATCCATCTCTATATCCTTTGCTATAACGGAATAATTGATGGATGAGAGACGGCTTACCTTTATAAGTGCCGCAACTGCCACACATACACCGAGGATCACGAATGTAAGCCACTTGATGAATACCGGATTGATACCGTTAAGTCTCGATGAGCTCTCATTGATACCTACTGCCTGTGTATATAATCCCAGATTCGTGAACTTAAGCACTAAGAATATGATAACTACACAAGCCATTGCTATGAAGAATGGCGTGGGAACCGGTATACCCGGTATGAAGCCTCCGTAATAGGCGAATTTCGGATCACTTATTATGGGAAGCTCGTTATTGTTGATCCATGCAGCTATGGAACGACCTGCCGTATACAGTATAAGAGTCGCCACCATAGGCTGTATCTTGAAGATCGATACCAGTAATCCGTTGAATGCTCCGAAGGCCATTGCTACCAGACAGCCTACGATAAATGCAACGAATACAGGGGTTCTTAAGGTGTCAGGTCTTGTATTGGTGCCGCAAAGCACTCTTAACATGGTAGAGCCTGCTATGGCTATCGCCGCGCCGACACTTATATCCTGTCCGCCCGATGCTGCGGTTACGAGCGTCATACCTATTGCTAAGATAGCAAGCTCGGAGCCGTTATTGATGATCGTTATGATGGGTCCTGACAGAACAGGATTACCGTCACTGTTGACACCCATTGCGATCTTGAAGAAAGTGGGATCGGCTATAAGGTTAAAAAGCAGTAACAGCAACAGAGCCGCTATGGGAATAAATATCTGATTCTTAAGTATTCTACTCATTATTCCTCCTCACCTCCGGCTATAGTATTCATGATCTTGTTCTGGGTCAGATCATCACCCTTAAGTTCGCCCACAACTCTCCTGTCTCTCATGACTATGAGCCGCGAACACGTTCTTAACATCTCGTCCGTCTCGGATGAGATGAAGGTTATGCTCATTCCCTCGCTTGCAAGCTTAAGCACGAGCTTCTGTATATCCACCTTGGTACCTACGTCTATACCTCTTGTGGGCTCATCAAGTATCAGATAATCGGGATGAGTAAGGAGCCATCTTGCAAGTATGCATTTCTGCTGATTACCGCCCGAAAGCGACTTGATCGGTGTATCCGCAGAAGCGGTCTTGATATTGAGCGCCTTGATATATTCATCAGCAAAAGCATTGGCTTCTGCCTTGGAAAAAGGCTTGAAAAATCCCTTCATGACCTGAAGCGCAAGGATTATATTCTCACGGACAGACAGATCGCCGACTATACCGTCCACCTTTCTGTCCTCAGGAAGATAGCCGATACCGTTTTTCATGGCATCAATGGGCTTGTGTATCTTAATGGGCTTGCCGTTCTTCTTAACGCTTCCGGATATTACCCTGTCGGCACCGAAGATCGCCCTTACGCACTCACTTCTTCCTGAGCCGAGAAGTCCGGTGAAGCCATTGACCTCACCCTTATGTATATTAAAATCAAAAGGCTTGATTCCCTCTGTCGAAGCCAGTCCCTCAGCCTCGAATACCGGAGTCTCACCCTCATCTATTGCAGATGCGGCTACATCCGACTTAATATCTGACAGATCATCCAGCTCCTTACCAAGCATCTTGGATACGAGCTGAACTCTGGGCAGATCCTTGATCTCATATTCACCGACGAATCTGCCGTCTCTTAAGACGGTTATTCTGTCGCATACCTCATACACCTGATCCAAGAAGTGCGTTACGAATATGATGCCTACGCCTCTTCCCTTAAGATCACGCATAAGCTTAAAAAGCTTCTGAACCTCCTGATCATCAAGAGATGATGTGGGCTCATCCAGAATAAGAACCTTACAGTCCATGTCCACGGCTCTCGCTATGGCTACCATCTGCTGTACGGCTATAGAACAGCTTCCAAGCTGTTGTGTGGGCTTGGCCGGAATGTCAAGTGATTCCAACATCCTGCCTGCACCTTCATTCATCTTCTTCCAGTTCTGAAGTACATCATCCGAACGTCCGATGTACATGTTCTCAGCAACCGACAGATTGGGACAGAGAGTTATCTCCTGATACACGGTACTGATACCTGCATGCTGCGCATCCTCAGGTGATCTTATGACCACATCATTACCGTCTAACCTTATCTCTCCCTCATCCTTGGTATACACTCCCGTAAGAACCTTGATCAACGTGGATTTACCGGCACCGTTCTCACCCATCAGTGCATGTATCTCACCTTTTCTCAAAGTGAAGTCCACATCCTGCAAAGCCTTTACGCCGGGGAAGCTTTTGTATATTCCCCGCAAAGAAAGCAGAGCATTATTCTCCATCGTGTGTCTTCCTCCAATACCTTAAAATACGGCATAAGCATCAGATCATATTAACTTTTCCGACACCTATGCCGCATATTATCACATAATTATTACTAATTCAGGTTACGTATCCCGGTTCTCTTATCAGATACCGTACTGATCAACGTCTGCCTGTGTAATTGTTGTAGCATCGAAGCCCTTCTCATCCATGATGATTGTCTTCTCACCGATTGTACCGCCACTCTGAAGAGTCTTGATAACCTGGTCGATGTATGAAGACTGGAAAGGATTACACTGACCATCGTAGTTCCAGTTCTGAGCAAGGAGCTCTTCAAGTGC
>ODAI011759455.1_pt1 | contig 18869 bp, 14 predicted proteins | sample 1539321 | NCBI WGS metagenome assembly ODAI01 (sample SAMN02144231, study PRJEB22623) | gut metagenome | biome: sheep rumen | host: Ovis aries | place: New Zealand
CAGACCGTTCCGCCACTCATCGCTGCGGATACTGCTTATATCGTCAACTACTTTGCCGCCCTCGAGAATTATCGTTCTTGCGTAGTCGCCCCATATATTGTCGTTCTGCGGACTGAGGTCGATAGTTAAAAGAAATAAAAACAAAACTAAGTCTTTATCATGGAGAAGGCAGCTTAGGCGATTCTGAAACTAAAGTTACAATATCAACTGCTAGTGGCAACGAAAAATCACTCGTATTTGATAGAAGTGAGTTAAGTGCACTGAGCTCAACCTTAAAAAATAAAATTCATACTACTTTCAAAAACTATGGATTATCTGTTTCATATGATGAAAAAGTTCAAGTTCTTCTCTCACTATTAGAAGACTTGATGGAAGGAAAAGAGTAATGTCAAAATCAGTTTATTGGTGTAATAATTGTGGAGTACCAATTATCAATAATAATATTTGCCCACTATGCAATTCAAAGTGTAAAAGTATAAGTACAAACGGCATATGTAACCCTGTTTTTGTACAAGAAAAAAAATTACTCTCATGTATTATGGAAGAAGACAATAATAGCAAAAATATCTGGTATCTAGGTAATAGTTATTACTTGATTGATGGAAAGCGAATCAGATTACCATATATTGAGTATTATAAGAACAAACAGCATCTAAACATAGCCGCATTATTACGCAATGATATTATTAAAGACGATGTTATTCCTAATTATGAATCATATGTCTCTGCTAATGAGCGCTACATCAATGAACTGATCTATGAAGCAGAAAACTACATTTCTAATTTGACAGAATTATACAGCAGCAAGGATATTCCTTATATTCCTACAGTGTCTTTTTCAGGTGGAAAGGATTCTACTGTAGTAAGCCGCTTAGTAAGAGATGCTTTACAAGATGAACGTATTATACATTTTTTCGGAGATACAACATTAGAATTTCCGGCTACTCATACTTATGTAGAAAACTATTTTCGCAAAGAAAACCCATTCACGCCTATGATTCCTAGCGAGACAGAAAAAGATTTTTTCAAGCTCTGTAAAATATTCGGCCCCCCAAGCAAATTTCAACGTTGGTGTTGTACTATTTTTAAAACCTCAAATCTGAATAACGAGTATCAAAATTTAAACGGTAATAGCTTGTCTTTCCTTGGAATCAGACATAGCGAGTCAAAGGAAAGACAGAAATACGAAAGAACCCAGGATCATTCAAAAATCGGTTCACAAGTTAATGCAATGCCAATTATCGAATGGGAAGATTGTGACGTATGGCTGTATATGTTGTATAAAAGGATTGCTTTCAATGACGCTTATCGATATGGATACAAGAGAGTTGGCTGTTGGTGCTGTCCAAACAATTCAAATTGGTCAACTATGCTAACTGAAATCTACTATCCTGAGTTGGCTCAAAAATGGCGAAATTTGTTATACGATTTTGCAGAAAAAACAGGCAAAACGGATGTTGAGGATTACGTCGAGAATGGAAAATGGAAGACAAGAAAAGATCCAACAGGCTTAGAAACACGAAATGTAACTATAGCTGATACTCCGTGCAATCTTTCAGATCGTGCAAGAAACATAATTATTAAAAGAAAGATAACCAAAGAAATTATTGAATATATCAAACCATTTGGACAAATATCGATGTTAGACAAAGATAATGCGACATATATAACTATAACAGAACAAAAAGGCATCGACTCTGAAGGAAATTCCTTTCAAGAAAGAAAAGTATGTGATTTGATAATCACTTGGGGAACAACCGTTTTAAAAGTTCTTCCCGCTCCCGGAATTGATTGGAAGCTCCTTGTGAATCGCCTAAAGTGTCAAATGAGAAAATACCAATATTGTATATGTTGTTCTGCTTGTGATTCCGTTTGTCCACATGGAGCAATTAATACATTCGGGGATGTACGTTATCAAATTGACGAAACAAAATGTCCTCAAAACTTAAATATTTGTTCTCGCTGTATTGCAAAGTTTTATAATGGATGTATCACTTGTCAGGTTTTGGCGGCAAAGAAAAAAGATGAGGAAGATTTATGATTTATTTTGATTATGCTGCAACTTCAAGAAATAAACCAAACGCATCTCTAGATGGCTTTTTACATTATATAAATGACGTAGGAGTTAGCCCAGGAAGAGGCAGTTATAAAACAGCCATAGATGCATCAAGAATGCTTTACCAGACTCGAAAAACTGTATCAAAGTTTTTCAATTCTCCCAATAATGCCGATGTCGTTTTTACAAAAAATTCTACCGAAGCACTCAATATGTTTTTATTCGGATTTTTAAATAAAGGCGATCATGTTTTAATCAGTCCATATGAACACAATGCTGTTTTCAGACCTATAAATAAGCTGAAAGAACTTGGTATAATTGATTATACGGTTATTCCAGAATCTATTATTTACGATGAACCACATAACATTACTAGATTAATAACAGATAAAACCAAATTATACATATCAACATTAGCAAGTAATCTTACTGGGCAGTATGTTTTTTCATCAATCATATCTAAAATCTTATCACAGAATAAAATCACTGTTTTAGTTGATGCTTCACAAGGTGCCGGCAAAAAAACAATTGATATGCAAAGAGACTACATCGATTATGTTGCATTTACAGGACATAAAGATTTGTATGCAGTTCCGGGTGTAGGCGGTTTGGTATGTTGCGAAAGTTTGAAAATAGAACCTTTAATTCAAGGGGGAACAGGAATACATGGAGATGATTACACAAATCCACATGTATTTCCTGAGGCATATGAAGCAGGTACCCTTAATATGCCTGCTATATGGTCTTTAAAGAATTCGATAGATTATATTAACGAAAATATCGTTTTTATACGCGATAAAGAAAAGAAACTTACAGAATACTTTATAAGTAATCTTTCTATGATACCTGGGGTTATTATATATAATCAAAACAGAGAACGTTTGTCCACATTTTGCTTTAATATTAATCGTATTTCTTCAAGTGACGTTGTGAAATACCTAAGTGATAATGATGTATGTGTTAGAGGCGGAATTCATTGTGCAATAAAAGCACATGAAACAATTGGCACTGTAAAAACAGGGGCAGTCAGAGTTAGCCTTAGCTTTTTTAATGATTGTGACGAAATAGATCTTTTTGTTGATTTAATAAGGGAGCTGATTAAGTGTATATAGTGTTTTATAATACAAATGATGTATTCTCAGCAGAAGATAAAATAAATGAGTTTAGTTTAAAAGTAGAAGTTGTGCCAACACCCGTTCAAGACAAAGCGTATTGTGGTGTTTGTATTAAAGTTGATAATGATAAAATAGAACAAATACGCTCTATTTTATCATGCTTTGAATATGTAGAGGTTGAAAATGAATGATATACTTAATTATAAAGATCTAACTATACTACGTAGTTATAAGACAAATAAAAATGATATAGTAACCGAGTTCTATAATCCTATTTTGAAAAAATCAGTTTTATATAAGCGGGCAGTTGGTTTTTTCTCGTCAAATGCTTTGATTGAGCTTTCCAAAGGGATAGCTGGTTTAATAAGAAATGGCGGTAATATAAAATTTATAGTATCTCCTATACTATCAAATGAGGACATAGAAGCAATCTCAAGGGGATACGATGAAAGAAGTATTATTCAAGAAGCGTTAATTAGGGAATTTCATGAACCTGAAAACAATTCTGATTCTGAGAGACTGAATTGGCTTGCCCATCTAATATCATCTGGTTGTATGGAAATAAAAGTTGCTTTTACACCAGATAATAAAAAAAACGGAATGTATCACGAAAAAATCGGAGTTATATATGATACTGATGGCAATCGGATAGCGTTTACTGGTTCTATGAATGAAACGAGCAATGCTTTTCACAACAATTTTGAATCAATAGTTGTTTTTAATTCATTAGTTGACGAAGATAAGAACCGTGTTGAAGACATAGAAAACGATTTTGATTCGTTATGGGCTGGAAGAGAAAAAAACATTAAAGTAATTGAATTCCCAAAAGTATTAAAAGAGAAGCTGCTATCATACAAAAAAGATACCATGAATCTTGAATTGGATGAACTTGAACTAGTTAGCAATACAGTAATGATAGAACCAGGCATTCCGGCAATTCCTTATGGAGTTAAGCTACATGATTACCAAAATGAAGCTATAGATAGATGGGCTGATAACGGATATTGCGGCATATTTGATATGGCAACAGGAACTGGTAAGACATACACGGGATTAGGTGCAGCAGTAAGACTCTTTTCAGATAAGCATAAAATGGCGCTTATAATTGTATGTCCTTACCAGCACTTAGTTGAGCAATGGGTAGAAGATATTATCAAGTTTAATCTCTTACCTACAATTGGATATTCGTCCTCAAAACAACATGATTGGAAAAGTCGGCTTTCTAATGATATTCTAGACTTTCGATTAGGTGTAATTAACATTTTTTGTTTCGTAACGACCAACGCAACCTATTCTTCTGAATATGTGCAAAACCAGCTGAAAAAGCTTAGTAACCACACTTTATTACTTGTAGATGAAGCACATAATTTTGGAGCTGAGCGCCTCAGGCAAACCTTAAATCCCAAATTTGAATATAGACTGGCATTATCTGCCACTTTAGAAAGACATAACGATGAAGACGGAACGCAAGCATTATATGATTATTTTGGAGATAAATGCATAGAATATGGGCTTGAACGAGCTATAAAAGAGGATAAACTTACACCCTATTATTACTATCCCAAAGTTGTATATTTAACAGATAACGAATTAGCTGCATATAGAGAACTATCTAAAAAAATAGCAAAACAGTGCCATGCTGATAAATACGGAAATATAACCATTACTGAGCAAGGAAAAAAATTACTGATTGAAAGAGCAAGAATTGTTGCCGGCGCATCAAATAAAGTTATTTTGCTTAAAGAACTAATGAAAGACTATGTGAATGACTCACACATTTTAGTGTACTGTGGTGCAGCAAGAAATATAGATTTCAAAAAAGATGAATCCGAACGTGATGAAGAAGGCGAACGTCAGATTGTTTCTGTTTCAAAAATGCTGGGATTGGAGCTCGGTATGAAAGTGACGCATTTTACTTCGTCAGAAACAGCCGCAGAGAGAGAAGAAATAAAACGAAGATTTGCTGATGCAGACCCTTATCAGGCTATTGTAGCTATCAAATGCTTAGATGAAGGTGTTAATATTCCAAGTATAAAAACTGCATTTGTATTAGCGAGCAGCACAAATCCTAAAGAATATATCCAAAGGAGAGGTAGAGTTTTAAGAAAAGCTCCAAATAAAAAATACGCCGTTATATATGATTTTATTACTTTACCAACACCATTGGACTGTGTCAACCATGAAAGCGAAACCTCTCACTACGATCTATCTTTGGTTAGAAAAGAAATAAATCGTATGAGAGAGTTTGGTGAAATATCAATAAATCCATCTGAAGCTGATAGGTTAGTTACAGAGTTAATTGAATCCTATGGTTTAGATCTGTATGTTAATGACGAGGAGGAATTCTATTATGAATGACAATAAGAATTTAGATGAAAGAAAGCTTAATCTAATTAAACTGAAAGTCATAACTATTGAAAAAGATAACGTAATAAAGAAGGATCCCTCTAACAAATTAATAGAGGATATTCGCAAGTATATTGATAAGGTGGTGGACGGAAAATGCTGATAAAAAAATTGAAGTTGAATAATTTTAGACAGTATATTGGCGAACAAGAAATTGATTTTTCTACGGATAAAGAGAAAAATGTCACTGTTTTAATAGGTGTAAACACATCAGGCAAAACAACTTTTATACGTGCTTTTGAATGGATTCTCTATGGCATAAATGGATTTGGCGAAGGTGAAAATAAAACTCGCGAAGAGAGAGAGAAGGAAAAAATATTACTTAACAGCAATGTGGCAGATAAACTGGCATTTGGTGATTCAGCAGAGGTAAGTGGAACTCTAGTCATAGAACATAATGGTTTACAATACGAAATTGTTAGAACAGAAAAGTATACCTCAACAGGTAGCAATTTAAGACCTGCTGGCAGATCGGCTTCGATATACTATCTTCAACCTGATGGACAAACTAGAACAAAAATAGAAGGTGACTTCGAAGACAGTATCGAAGGCATTTTGCCCAAAGCGCTTTCGAGTTATTTCTTTTTCGGCGGCGAAAGACTAGGTTCGATTGCTTCACAAACTGATATAGAATCCTCAGTTAAAGGTCTTATGGGGTTAGATATACTATTTAATGCTCGTGATCACTTGAAAAAAGTAGTTGCCATTTTTAGGAAGAACATTGATCTTGGTGGTAATCAGGATGCAAAAAGGCTTCAAGAAAAACTTGACGGTAAAAATACAGAACTTGAAGAATTGAAAACGTCTCTTGATGAAGCATCTGATCAACTGTCATATTATCAAAGCAATAAAGAAAAATATGCAGCTATGCTTAAAGCAAATGATGAAACTAAAGAAAAGCAAAACAGACGTGAACAGCTTGCAACTACTATTAAAAACTTGAATATTAAAATAGAAGAAGATAAAAAAGACCTAGTAAACGCATTTAGTAGGAATTCATTTGCCTTTTTCAGTTTACCTCTTTTAAAAGAGGCAATAAAAAAACTCAATGAAGCTAGTGATCAAACCGAAAGCGTACCGGAAATGACAGCAGATTCTATTGATTATATGGTAGAAAAAGCACATATGACAACGAAAAGGATTCGGCAGGAATAATGCTTGCAGCAATCTCCAAAAACAGAGCACATTTGAAATATATCTATAGACTGGTAATCTTATCTGATACAACTCTTAACCTATCAGACGAAGATAAAATCAATATGGCCTTTCGCGAAGAGGCTAATGACGAATCAGTTGCACGAGGTATGGAATTGTATAATGCTTATTTTTGTGGAGGATTAGAAATATTGTATCAAGAATTCGTTGAAAAATGTACAACAGATGAAGATTATATTGAACGCTTATTCGAATTTGTATCTGAATTTAAGGAAGAGCAAAATATAGATGATGTTGCAATAGAGATAGGTTCCCTTCTCGATAAATAAGATCATCATTATTTAGGAGATGAATAATATCATGAACTCGGCATATAACCCCAGTGACGCTCTAATCGCTTTCATTAATAGTGATTATTCAAATGAATCGTGTTATCAGCTCCTTAACGAAGTGGGATATAGTAATGTTTCATGTGTTTTGGTACCATGCACCGCAACTCATGCCGTATTAGTTGACAAAACAACAAATTATTCATTCACAAGTGTGGAAATAGAATGGCTGCATTCTGTCAATTGTATTTCGGAATACAATGTCGGCGATGTTTATACTGTAGTTATTTCAGAAATGAATTGTACAATTGATGATTATTACATATTTTGCGCAGCAATTATAAAAATCTTTGAAACAGCTTTTGCTCATAATTCCTTGTATATTTTTAAGATTAATGACTCGGTTGCATTTGGATGTTTGAGAGATTTTAGCAGAACAGTTCCAAACAATTATATTATTAGCAAATTGTTAAATGGGGATAACATATATGATTTCTCAGATTTTATTGAAGAACTATTTGCTGAAGATATGGATAATATTCCTTTGCTCATTTCAGATTTTTCACCATTAAATTCATATGAAAATGATGATTATTATAAAAGCTATTCAGATAGAATATATGATGAAAACGAATATATTAATGCTCTACTAGAGATTCAATCGTTTTATGGAGTAGATACATCAAAAGAACGTGAACGTTCTGCGTTGATTCTAGAAGGCAACAACACTGTCAATATGAATATCGACTGCTCTGAATTGAAAACCGTAGCTAATGAAGCAAATCAAAAAACATCATATGAAGAACTAGTTATAGCTACATCTGCGAATGAACATGCATTTGTTAACACAGACAATGAAGAAATACAGTTGTCGTTTTTCGATGAAAACTTGCCAAGTGTTTCTGATGCAGCTTATACTGACGCAGAAAAAATGTTAAAAGAACTATTAGGTAAATAAAGGAGGTTTAACATGGATGCACATGCAACATCACTTCGTTTCTTAGGAGAATGCAAAAAACTTAAAGTCCCTTTTTTTCAGCGACGTTATGTTTGGGAAAAAGAAAACTGGGATGAGCTATTGCAAGCTTTCTTGAAGAGTGATACTAAGCCATTTTTAGGATCATTAATTATTAAAAATGTTTCGCCATCTGATGATTACATTATTGATGGTCAACAGAGGTTGACCACAGTAACAATACTTGCAAAGGCCATTTATGATAGTCTTTTAGTCGATAAAAAACATAGTGGCATAAGACGTGAAATCGAATCCTTCCTATTTTATAAGGATAACAGTGCTGATGATTTTGAAGATAGCCATATAAAAATAGAACACTCTAGGCTTGATCGTGAAGATTATGAATCGATTATTAAAGCAGGATTGTTAAACGAAGATGTAGAAATAGATCCAAATAGTATAGAAGAAACATCAAGTAAGATTTTACTTTGTTATAAATATTATAGAGAGAAGCTTCGGAATTTCACCACGGATCAATTAAAGCAATTATTCAATTCGCTATTTAATAAAGATAGACTTGTATTTGTTCTTATTAAGTTATTTCATGATGATGTAAACGAACAAAGTATTTTTGATACAATTAATAGAGCTGGTATTCGTTTAAATGCCGCTGATATTATAAAAAATAATTTGTTCAAACGGTTAATGGATTTATGTACAAGTAAAGAAGACAAAGAAAATGCTGTAGAAATCTATTCGAAAAACTGGGATTCTGTCTTTAATGATAATCTTTCTACCCTATCTTTATGGGACGAAAAAAGAACATTTGGAAATGTTCAGCATACAAATCTAGAATTTTTACTATACTGTATTGCATGCATAAAATGGGGCGAAGATAGAGATATGTTTCAAAATCTTGCTGAGGTTTTTGAAAAACAAACTGAAAAAATAGAGAAATATGAATTGATTGGTCTCATAGCTGACATAAAAAAATACGCAGAACTTTTTAAGAATTTTGTTTTAGACTTAAAAGTCAATAGTGAAAATCCAGACTACGATATATATTTTAAATATGACAATTATATCAATCGATTATTATTCATACTTCAAAAGTTTAAGGTTCAGATGTTTTATCCTTATGTACTAAAAAGACTTTTCGAAGCAGATGGCGACTATGATGATGAAATCCTAAAGCATGATTTTCATGTTTTAGAATCCTTTATTATGAGAAGAAAAATCTCTTCGCGCGGTACGCATGACTATACTTCGAAATGCTATGATATAATCAATAATGGTGTGGAAAAGCTTTTTGATAACAATGAAGCTGATATTACTGATCCAATGGTTTATAGAGCGTTATCTATAACTAAAGACGATGCTGCAACTATGATTCTATTTTGGATAGAGCTTTTTCTGCGAAAACAAAAAAAATATGATGTAAATGCGTTAGAATATACATTTACATTAGAACATATTATGCCAAAATCATGGGAAAAGAATTGGTCTCAAGTAAAAATAATTGATAATGGTGCAGAATTGGATGTTAATTCCGATGAAGGAAAAACTTACAGAAATGAGCACATTCAATCAATAGGAAACAAAACATTGCTCACTTCAAGGATCAATGCCTCTGTAAAGAATTCTTGCTTTAAAGATAAAGTAAAGGGAAATGGTAATAATCAAAGCTATCAAAACCATACTAGCCTTATTCTAACCAAAAGCATTGTCGATAATTATACGGATGGTTCTATTTGGGATGAAAAGCAAATAGAAATCCGCCAGAACAAATTGTTTGATTTGTTTAAAAAAGTGTGGCCAAACTTTAAAAATGATAACTCAACTGAAGAACATGAAGTAATGACAAAGCAAACTCAATCGGCTGAAAACACTGACATAGAAAAGACTATAGATGACTATGGATCAGATGTTTTTGACGACGCTAATAAACTTCTTGAGGCATTAACTATATCTCAACAGAATAAAACAGATCAAACAAATAATACAAATTTCATATCATTAAAGGATAGGTTTATTGATGAAATAAAAAATGGAAAGATTTATTATTCGTACAAGCCTGTTTTTATAAAAGCGATTTTTGATAATGCTGATGAAAATGGTACAGCATACATATACGATATCGCAATGTATTTTACCAAATTCTATAATGATAGGAAAGAAAATGGAATTACTGTTGAAAACCCGGAAAGTGTAGTATGTAAAGGTGATTTTTCAATAGACGAGGCATTGAAGACCATAAAACAGTATCCATTAGATATTTATCAAAAGACCAACACTGTTAAATATAATGCTAAGGATTTAACAGTTTCTATTGTTAAAGAGGTATGGGAACTTCTTACCGCAGATGAGAAAAAAGATATATTATCAATTTGTGATAAAAGAATCGAATCATATTATTCTAAACTCATCTGAAGCGTGTATATTATATTCGCTCCAATACCTCCATTAATAAACAAAAGATTCTAACAGCAACAAACCGCTTAGGAACAATCCTAAGCGGTTCTAGTATATGTGTTACAATATAGATTATAAATTAATTACCGTGAAATTATATTTTTTATTATATGCATATTAGTTTATATGGATTTTAGACAGTAAATGTCATCATAAACATAATTTAATAACAAAAATAAAGCACTAACAAATTCAATAACGTTTTAGGTAATATGTGAAGGTGCCGAAGAAGTATTACTTTCTAATTTTGCTTTTTCGGACGAATAGATTCTTTCTGCATACTCCTTAACTTTATTGCAAATCCACATATATGCAGTTGTATTTTCAGAATAATCTGCTTCTGCATACATATTTATACGTCCATCCTTTCGCATTTTTTCAACTTGATTAAATGCTTTTGTATCGCCTTTGGGGTATATGGCAAATGTTGAACCGTTACCTTTGTTGACAAGCGAAAAAGCAGGAATGTCACTTGGACCGTCAGCTATATATATCATATTTTCAAATTTAACACGGCGGTATTCCTCAGGCAGTTTACTATTAACTTCAACACCATCTCTTTTTCCAACTCCTTTGTTTATTTCAAAGAGCGCCCTTGTTTTGGAGGTGTTATCAAGAGCATATATAACTTCGCTTATTATTCTTTCGCCATTTTCTGCTTCTTCTTCAAGTAATTCACATCCCCATATATCTTCAACATATTTAGCTATTAATGATCCTCGAATTGTTTCAGCGGTGCCGGTGCTAACTATGTAGTGTTCGACTTTTATATCATATTCCTTATATTTTGGATCATTTTCAACGATGGCTTTTGTTCTTTCAAATAATTCTGGTATACCATTATAGAATTTAAGCTTTTGACCGTATTCACGAAGCTTATCGTTGTTTAGCCCTTTAAATCTCCCATCTTTAGCATATTTGATCAAGAAATTCAAATAACAAGTATCTGCATTTACGCGAACGCCCTTGTCTTTCATTTCTTTAGGAAACGCATTTACTTCTCGCCAAAACATATCTGAATCAATCCCATATTCTTCAAATATAGGAGTTTGCATATATTCGCTTATTAATGTTTTATCAAAATCCCATATAATTGCAATTACATTAGCCATATATTATGCCTCCTAAATTTATTAATTATATTATAGCACCTTTTTAGATAAATTTCAAGTGCATTTGACAATAATATTATTCAATTATACTAAGGCTAATTAGATCATTCTTAATAATATAGAACTGCGATTATAGTTACAACAAAACCGCTTAGAAGGCTATTCTAAGCGGTTTGTCATTGGAGCTTGTGACGGGACTCGAACCTGCGACCTCAAATTACAATAAAGCAAGAATCCCGATGCACAGCATCGGGATTTTACCATCCTATTCGATTTTTAGTTTCCTGCGTTAAGAATATCTTACATCAAAAAGGTTTGCCCCCGGTAAAGTCGCATATACTTCTTTATTAGCATTTCTCTTATATCGGAGCGGTATAATTATTTCAGCCGGCTTTCGTCGAATTCTGCTATATAGGGCAGATTGCGGTAATATTCGTCGAAGTCGAGACCGTAGCCGATGACAAACAGATCGGGGATAGTGAAGAGGGAATAGTCCGCATTGAGCTCGACTACGCGGCGTGAGGGCTTGTCGAGTAGGGTGACTATTTCGAGGGAGAGTGGCTTGCGCGAACTGATTATCTTGGCGATCTCCTTGAGAGTCCTGCCGGTGTCGATGATGTCCTCGACGATTATGAGGTGGTACTTGCTGACATCGTGCTTGAGGTCCATAGTGACGGCAACGCTTCCGGAGGACTTCGTGTCGGCAAAGTAGCTTTTTGCCTCCATAAAGTCTATCTCGCAGGGAATGTCAACAGCTCTTGCGAGGTCGGCAAGGAAGATGAACGCGCCTTTGAGAACACTCACGAGGAGTACGGGTTCGCCCTTGTATTTTTCGCTTATCATAGCGCCGGCTTTTTTGACAGCGGAACGTATCTCCTCCTCGGAGATGACGATGCGCTTGATGTCGTCTCTGTAATCGTTTATATCCTTCATAATGCTGAATTCAGCTCCGTTTCGTGATATTTTGGTACTGTATACAGTATATCACATTTCCGGGAACTTTTCAATGCCATGACAGTCTAAAGAAGTCAGAGTTCAGAGCTCAGAACTGCCCATATTCGTTTTGTCCACTTCTGCCGTCGTTTAGTGGGTTGCATATTTCATAAAATGTTGTAAAATAGTATATAAGATTGGTGCAGTGTGCTCTATGAGCTCTTCAGCGTACAAATATGCACCAACGGCAAAGAAAATATAAATAATTCAGGGGTGGTAAAAATGAAGTTGAAAAGGTATGCAAGTGCAATAACGGCAGTCGTCATAAGCGCTGCTGTGTCGCTCGAACCGGCTGTGTTTTTCGGAAATGTCTCGGCGGAACAGCCTGCGACTGTGTTCTACGTTTCTCCGGACGGCAGCGACAGCAATGACGGTTCGATACGTTCACCGTTCAGGACTCTCGAGGCAGCCCGTGACGCTGTAAGAGAGTGCAACAAGGATATGTCCTCGGACATAACTGTCTACCTCCGCGGCGGCGATTACCGCATAACAGAGCCTGTCGTCTTTGACACGCGCGACTCCGCGACAAACGGCTGCCGGATACACTACCGTGCATACGAGGGTGAAACTCCGGTCATAAACGGCGCTGAAAAGGTCACCGGCTGGGAGAAGTACAACGACAAGCTCTACAAGGCTCCGCTCGGCCGCGGCTATAAGCTCCGCAACCTCTACGTCAACGACAGACGTGCTAATATGGGCAGCGTGAGGGTGAATTCCAAGGACGGCTACGGTCAGTACAATGTTACCAAGGGACAGGCTGACTGGGCGTGGGACTCCGGCAAAGCGTCGGACGGCATCTCCTACAACGCCTCGGACCTCCCGAAGATAACCTCGAATTTCGATGACCTTGAGATAATCAACGGCACGACGTGGAATGAGAATATCGTCTGCACGCGCGATGTGAAGTACGAAAACGGCTCACTGATAATGCTCCTCCAGCAGCCCTACGGTGCTATCGCTCAGACTCCGGGCTGGAACGCAGGCTTTGCCGTAAAGGGCACACATACCGTATATAACGCCTTCTCGTTCGTTGACGAGCCGGGCGAATTCTACTACGACAAGACTGCAAAGGTCCTCTACTACTATCCGCGTCAGGGCGAGGATATGTCAAAGGCGGACGTTGAAGCTCCTATCGCTGACCAGCTCATCGTGATAAAGGGCGAGTCCACCGACAAGCGCGTTTCGGGCATTGATTTCAGCGGTATCACCTTTGCGAATACCGATTATCAGCTCACTGACGTAGCCGGTTCGCACGGTAAGACTACCTGTCAGGCGGCTCAGACATATATCGCTTATGCCGACTCCAACTGGCACAAAAAGAAGTACGAAATGGCGGACACTCTTCCGGCTGCGGTAAATATCACCAGCAGCGACTCCATAAACTTCACCGGAAACGTTGTCAAGCACACCGGCGCTGACGGCGTTTCGATGTCCAACGACGTTATAAATTCCAACGTAACAGGCAACTATATCACCGACATAACCTCCAGCGGTATCACTGTCGGTCACCCTCAGCATATCTACATCGGAGACGCTGCGTGGGACAACCACGAGAAGTTCCCCAAGGGCGTCGAGGGCATCTGCAAGAACAACCTTATCTCGCAGAATATGCTCTATGACATAAGCGTGGTACACGGCTTCGGCGGCTGTGCTGCGATAACCGCGTACTATGTTGACTCCGTGAAGATACTCAGCAACACTATCGAAAAGACCGCCTATAACGGTATCCACCTCGGCTGGGGCTGGTGCAACTTCAAGGACAGCACCACCTGCCGTAACAATATGATATGCTACAACCGCGTTATCAACAGCCTCAACCGTCTGCACGACAGCGGCGGTATCTACACGATCGGTCAGATGGAGGGCACTGTCATCAACGAGAACTACATTCAGGGTATCCCGGCAGCGGCTCAGTGGCAGCCGACCTACGGTCTCCACAACGATGAGGGAACGGCTTACATCGAGGAGAACGACAACGTTCTCGAGATAAGCAAGGACGTTACCTACACGATAAACTGTGAGGAGTACGGCGACAAGCACCACCTCACTATCAAACGAACATACGCTACCGTAAATAAAATGGGCAAAAATCCGCCTTACAGCGACATCGACACACCTATCGTGGTTCCGGACAATGTATGGCCTCTTGCGCAGTACAAGATATGTCTTGCATCGGGCGTTTCGGAACAGTACAGCGGACTCGTTCCGGTATGGCTCAAATCCGAAGCGGATCAGGTGTTCCCGGCAAGCTGTCAGACTGCCTGCGAAAGCGCGCTTCCGATACGCAGGGGCGGTGAGGGCAATACCGTTTGGATAGCTCCCGACGGAACTGCTTCATTCAAGGCGGGCTCATCTATGACAAAGGCTTCCGGCACTGCCGAGACGATCAAGACTCCCGCCGACGAGGGCGAATACCGCATCTACGTCCTTGACAAGAGCGGCAAGGTTCTCAGCAAGTCCAGCCACATTCTCAGACTTAGCGGCTCATCGTCAGGCGTTGAGGCTGAGAGCTGCGATTATCAGTCCGGCATACAGACCGAGAATTGCAGCGAGGGCGGCAGCGACGTTGCCTACATTGAGGACGGCGACTACATCGGCTTCAAGGGTGTTGACTTCGCAAACGGCGAGGCTGACTCCATAGACTTCCGCATCGGCTCAAACGGCGCGGCAGCTTCGCTTGAAGTCCGCCTTGATGCTCCCGACGGCAAGCTCATCGGTTCTATGGACGTTGCAAGTACAGGCGGCTGGCAGAAGTGGGCTACGCAGAATTGCTCCATTCAGCAGACAAGCGGCGTTCACGACCTCTATTTCGTGTTCAGGGGCGGCGAGGGCTACCTCTACAACCTGAACTGGTGGAGGCTGAATATCGCTGAAAAAGAGACGATCTGCGGTGATATGGACGGCAGCGGCAGGCTCGATGTTTATGACCTCATTCTCCTGAAAAAGGCAGTCGCAGAGGGCTCAACGGATTGCTTCGGAGCCGCTGACCTCAACGGCGATGACGTGGTGAACATCAAAGACGTCAAGCTCCTGAACGACTTCCTACTCGGCAGAATAAAAAGCTTCCCGGTCGATAAATAAAATATACAGGGCGCACATTTGTGCGCCTTTTCTTTATGTTTTGTCCCATTCGGCAATGATTTTGAACATTTTCCGGATTGCGGCAGGGTTGACAAAAATGTCCGAATGGGCTAAAATAATATAGAATGGAATGATATGGACATTTATATGGATCACAGGAGGTCTGTAACTATAATGACGCTGAAGGATATTAAGATCGGCGAAACTGCAAAGGTCGAAAAGCTGTGCGGCGAGGGAGCGCTCCGCCAGCATTTTCTCGATATGGGAGTGCTCCCCGGAACTGAGATGACCGTCGTGAAATATGCTCCGATGGGCGATCCTGTCGAGCTGAGACTCCACGGCTACGAGCTGACGCTGCGGCTTGCAGACGCTGAAAAGATAGAGGTCACAAAGGTGGATAAGGCGAGCGTTAAAGAGGACAGAAAGTCCGGTAAAAAGAAGGTCGCCCACCCCGGTCTCGGTGAGGGAGGAAAGTTTCACCCCAAGGGCTCCGGAAAGGCTCTCCCCGACGACACCGTTCTCACGTTTGCCCTCATCGGCAACCAGAACTGCGGCAAGACCACTCTTTTCAACAGGCTGACGGGCTCAAAGCAGCACGTCGGAAACTTCCCGGGTGTGACCGTTGACCGCAAGGACGGCGCGATAAAGGGCTATCCGAACACCCTCATCACCGATCTTCCCGGCATCTACTCGATGTCGCCGTATACGAGCGAGGAGATAGTTTCGCGTAATTTCGTCCTGAACGACAAGCCTCACGCGATAATAAACATCATCGACGCGACTAATATCGAGCGAAATCTCTACCTCACGATGCAGCTCCTCGAAATGGACATACCGATGGTCGTTGCGCTGAATATGATGGACGAGCTCACCTCGAACGGCGGCAGTGTGGACATAAATGCGATGGAAATGCTCCTCGGAGTACCGGTCGTGCCTATTTCAGCGGCTAAGAATTCGGGTATCGACGAGCTTGTGGAACACGCCCTGCACGTTGCGAAGTATCAGGAAAAGCCGCTGTATCAGGACTTCTGCGGCAAGACTGCCAACGGCGGCGCGGTACACCGCTGCATACACAGTATGGAGCACCTCATCGAGGATCACGCGGAGCTCTCCGGACTGCCGCTGAGGTTTGCCGCGAGCAAGGTCATCGAGGGCGATCCGCTCATTCTGAAGCAGCTTTCTATTGACAGGAACGAGGAGGAGCTCGTCGAGCACATCGTTCTCCAGCTCGAAAAGGAGCGCGGTCTCGACCGCAGCGCAGCGATAGCCGATATGCGTTTCTCGTTCATACTCAGGCTGTGCGCACAGGCGGTCACCAAGCCGAAGGAGAGCAAGGAGCACATCAGAAGCCGACGCATAGACACGTTCCTGACCGGTAAATATACCGCAATACCGGCATTTATCGGCATTATGGCACTGGTGTTCTGGCTGACGTTCAACGTCATCGGAGCTCTTCTGCAAGGGCTTTGTGAAAAGGGCGTTGACGCTCTCACGGACGCGACCGACAAGGCTCTCACGAACGCCAACGTCAACACCGCTATACATAGCCTTGTGATCGACGGTATTTTCGCCGGTATCGGCAGCGTTATCAGCTTCCTGCCGGTTATTGTGACGCTGTTCTTCTTCCTATCGCTGCTCGAGGACAGCGGCTATATCGCGCGAGTGGCGTTCTTTATGGACAAGATCCTGCGAAAAATAGGACTTTCCGGCAGAAGTATCGTTCCGATGCTGATAGGCTTCGGCTGCTCGGTTCCGGCGATAATGGCTACGAGAACCCTCCCCAGTGAGCGTGACCGAAGAATGACCATTCTCCTAACGCCCTTTATGAGCTGTACCGCAAAACTGCCTATCTACGCATTTTTCGTGAGCACATTCTTTCCCGGACACGGTGCGCTCATTATGATAGGGCTCTATTTGCTCGGTATCCTCACGGGAATAATCGTGGCGCTCGTCTACAAGAGCACTCTTTTCCGCGGCGAACCCGTTCCGTTCGTAATGGAGCTCCCGAACTACCGTATGCCCAGCGCCGGAAACGTCGTTCAGCTCCTCTGGGAAAAGGCAAAGGACTTCCTCCAGCGCGCATTTTCAGTAATACTCATTGCAACGGTCGTTGTGTGGTTCCTCCAGAGCTTCGACACGCATCTCAATATGGTCAGCGATGCCGAGGACAGTATCCTTGCAGGGACCGCAAGCCTCTTCGAGCCGCTTATGGAACCGCTCGGACTCGGTGACTGGCGCATAATCGTTTCGCTGTTCAGCGGATTTATGGCTAAGGAGAGCGTCGTATCGACAATGGAGATACTCTTCGGCGACGATATAAAGATGTATATGTCATCACTGGCAGCGGGTTCGATGCTGGTATTCTCGCTGCTGTACACGCCCTGCGTTGCGGCAATAGCATCTGTGAAGCGTGAGCTTGGCAAGAAATGGGCACTTGTAGTAGTAATGTGGCAGTGCGTTATCGCGTGGGTAGCAGCATTTGCCGTAAGACTCATCGGAATACTGATAGGAGTTGGCTGATGAACGTGATAGATATACTTCTGCTGGCGGCGGTTGCAGCCGGAATTGCTGCGGCGCTGAGAAAATGCGTCAGCGACAGAAAAAACGGAAAAAGCTGCTGCGGAGACTGCAGCAGCTGCAAAGACTGTAAGTAGGGAACGCCGCCCTCGGCGTTCCGCAAACAGCGAAAATGTGCGATGAAACGAATGTAGGGGACGTTCTCACCTGTCGGTTCGGTCGGTGCTTCTGCTTCGCAGAGGTGTCCACCGGACACCCGCACCGCCCTCGGCGTTCCGTGTTACAATTACAAATGGCAAGGACGCCCAAAGGGCGCCCCTACAATCTGAACTCTTATTTCTGGCTTCTGATTTCTAATCTCTGAGAGCGGCGCTCTCACATCATTCCTTGATGTTATTGACGATGTTGTTTATCCAGATGTCGCTCCGCACCATAAAGTAACCGATGATAACCTTGACGATCTCCGAGAGCGTAACTGCGGCGAATATGACGTAGATGCTCAGGGAGGTGAGGTGGACGAGCGCGAACGCCAGCGGTATCATAAGCAGCCAAGTGAAGCCAAAGCCAAAAAGGAAGGTTATACCGGTTTTGCCGCCGCTTCTCAGAGTGAAGTAGCAGGCGTTGGTATAGGACCACAGCGGTATCGCGGCAGCCTGTATGAGTATCATATACGAAGCG
>ODAI010473234.1_pt1 | contig 18866 bp, 14 predicted proteins | sample 1539321 | NCBI WGS metagenome assembly ODAI01 (sample SAMN02144231, study PRJEB22623) | gut metagenome | biome: sheep rumen | host: Ovis aries | place: New Zealand
ATGTGCAGGTGTCCCCGGCAATGTCGCCTCATTTGTGCGCTTTTGCCGGTGATTTCTGCATTTTTTCAAGTGTTCCAGCGCTGGCCGCCAAGGGTGTCGGCCCCTACTACTTTGTAACACAAAAATCTTTATTTTCCACCTCATCCGTCATCCGGCTTCCGTGAGACGCCGGATGCCACCTTCCCCTCGAGGGGAAGGCATGGATTCGCGCGATTCTTGGCTTCCCCTTGAGGGGAAGCTGTCGCGTCAGCGACTGATGAGGTGTTGTATATGAAACCTCAAGTTTTAAGTGCAACAGCGTACTACGCTCAACTCGGGTTTATCGTGTGAAAAATGTGTTTTGCTACAGCTCCTTGTTTCGGTATGATAGAAGTGCCCGGTATCAGCCCTTGACTGCGCCGCCGGTGACGCCCTCGACATAGTACTTCTGCAGGCACATGAAGAGGATCGTAACGGGGACGGCGACAAGGATGCCGCCCGCGCAGAAACGGGTGAAGAAGCCCTGGTAGTCGTTCGTCCAGACCCAGCGGGTCATGGCAACGGCCACGTTGTAGCCCTTCTCATAGCCGAAGGCGACATAGGAGGCGAAGATGTAATCGCACCAGGGCGCCATGAAGGCCACGAGCGCGGTGTAGATGATGATCGGCTTGGAGAGCGGAATGATCATCTGCACCAGGATCTGCGCGCGTGTGGCGCCGTCGATGATCGCGGCCTCGTCAAGCGATTTGGGGATCGTATCGAAGTAGCCCTTGCAGACATAGTAGCCCATACCGGAGCTCGCGACCGAGATCAGGATCAGTCCGGGCACGGCGCCGGCCATCGTCAATCCCATCTGCTTGAGCAGGAAGTACAGGCAGATCATCGTCAGGAAGCCCGGGAACATGCCCAGCACCAGCCAGATGTTCATGAGCGCCTTGCGGCCCTTAAAGCGCATGCGCGACAGGGCGTAGCTGACGCAGATGATAATGATTGTCTGTAAAATTGAGACAAAAATCGCAATGATCAGCGTGTTGAGATACCAGCGGGGGAAGTTGCAGTCTCCACTGAAGAGGAACTGATAATTCTTGAGCGAGAACTCCTTCGGCACCAGATACTGCACCATGCCGCCGCTCTCGCCGCGGAAGCTCTGCAGCACCAGCCCTACAAAGGGGAAGAGCCAGATGATGCTCATGAGGATTAGAATGCAGTAGATGACGGCATTCCCCAATTTTCTTCTTCTAGCCATTACTGGAAGCCCTCCTCATCCTTGACCGACGGCATCGTATTGTACACGATCAGCGAGATCACAGCGGTGACCAGGAAGACCATGATACCGATGACGGCGGCGATCTTATAGTTCGAGTCGTTGATGGTCATCTTGTACAGCCAGGTGACAAGCAGGTCGGTGGAGCCGGCGTTCTTGGCCAGCGACATGCTCTTGGGGTTGCCCTGGTTGAGCAGGAAGATGACGTTGAAGTTGTTGAGGTTGCCGATAAACTGCGTCAGCAGGAAGGGGCCGGTGACGAAGAGCATATAGGGCAGCGTGATCTTCCGGAAGGTCTGGAAGGCGTTGGCCCCGTCGATGCGCGCGCTCTCGTAGAGCTCGGCGGGAATATTCATCAGCAGGCCGGTCACGATCAGCATGGTATAGGGAATGCCGATCCAGAGGTTGATAAGAATGATGAGGATACGCGCGTAGGTGGCGTTCTGCCAGAAGGGGATCGCCGTCTGGATCCAGCCCCACTTGAGCAGCAAACCGTTCACAAGGCCGTCCACCGCGAACATCTTGCCGACATACAGCAGCGACACAAACTGCGGCACCGCGATCGTCATGACCAGGATCGTGCGCCAGAGCTTTTTGAGCTTGATGCCCTTCTTGTTGATCATGATGGCGACGGCCATGCCGAGGAAGTAGGTCAGGAAGGTCGCGAAGAAGGCCCAGACCAGCGTCCAGCCCAGCACATAGAAGAAGGTGCCGCCGAAGCCCTCGCCGCCGATGCCGAAGAGCTCCTTGAAGTTTTGCAGGCCAACCCAGGTGAACAGCTTGGCGGGCGGCTGATGGTTGACGTCGTAGTTCGTGAAGGCGATGCAGATCATGAAGATGATCGGCAGCACCGTGAAGATAAAGATGCCGAGCACGGGCAGGGCCAACAGGGTCTTGTCAAAGTTCTCGTCAAACAGCGAGGCGATATCCTCCCGGTTTGTCGGCAGGCGCTTGCCGAGCTTCCGGCGCTGTTCGGCCTCGCGGTTTTGCTTTACGTTGACGCGCCAGAGGAAGATGAGCGCTGCGATAATGACGACGGTCAGCAGGCCGTAGAGCAGGATCAGGAAGCTGTTGTCGCCATAGACGGTTTTACGGCCCTCCTTATGCGTCTCGACGGTGCCGAGCGTCAGGATGTTCGCAAGGTAGCTCCAGCCGAAATTGATCAGATAAAATAGTATACCGCCCTCGAGCCCGAGCATCGTGAGGCCGCGCACAAGCTGTCCGCGCACAAGCTGCCCGAAGCCCATGATGAGGAAGGAGAGCTTTGTTGCCCAGTCGCCCTCGACAAAGGTAAGGCCGATCTCCTTGAGATCCTTGCCCAGAGCGCGGAAAAAGCGAGAGATCATCTGTGTATTCCTCCCATATAAAGATGGGGAGATACGGCATATGCCGCATCTCCCCCGGAAAAGCTGGTCTTACTTTGCAGCTTCGCAGGCAGCCTGGAAGGTCTGCAGTGCCTCAAGCAGAGCGGCGTCATCGGCCTCGGCATACTTGCCGGCGATGATGTCGTCGCCCAGGCCCTCAGCCAGACCCCAGTACTCGCCGGGATACTGGCCCTGCGGGATCGTGAACGCGAGCTGCGCGCCGAGAGCGGAGAGCGCCTCGTCAGCCTGGACAGCCTCGCTGGCCTTGGCCTCAAGGTTGGAGGGGCCCCAGCCGACCGCATTGTAGCGGGCGAGCTGCACCTCGCCGCTGGCGAGGAAGTAGGCGAGCGCATCGCAGAAGGCGAGCTTGTCGTCGTCGGTCTGCGGCTTGACACCGAGCAGCTTGAAGCCGCCGAAGCCGCTGAGCTGCGTGGCTTCGCCGTTGATCTCAACGGTGGGCAGCTTCGCGCAGGCGTAGTTGTCGCCAAAGGCTTCCTTGACAGCGCCGGCATCCCAGGTGCCGTCGATGATGGCACCGACGTTGGTGGCACTGCTCATGGACGAGCCGTTCACGAAAGCGGGGGACTTGGCCAGCTTGACCAGGGCCTTCATCGCACCGACGCCGGCATCCGAGGCGTAGTCGATGTTGCAGCCGGTGTAAGCGCCTTCGGAGTCAGTATCATAGGTCAGCGTGCAGCCGGCGCCGAAGAAGAAGGCGGGCTGATACCAGCCGCTGCGCAGATCGTAGTAGAAGCTCTTGCCGGCGGCTTCGCAGTCGGCCAGGATGCCCTCAAGGGTGGAGGGATCGGAGACGACGCTCTTGTCATAGTACAGGAAATAGCCGTTGTCGGAGGTCATGGGGTAGGCATACATCAGATCGCCCAGAGTGGCGGCGGCAACAGAGCCGGCGTCGTTCTCTTCAGCGACCTGTGCGGCTACGCTCTCCTCCAGCTCCAGCAGGGAGTTGGCGGCGACCAGACGCGCCAGCTGGTCCTGGGGGAAGCCGAAGATGTCGGCCGCGGCGTCCAGGTCGGTCAGCACGTTGGAAGCGGCGTCGCCCTCGCCGACGGGCTCGACGGTGACGACAAAATCAGCATACTCGGGGTGGGCGGCCTGGAAGTCGGCGATCTGCGCCTTGGTAAAGTCCACGACGTTTTCGGCGACCCAGACCTTCACGGCCTTGTCGTCCGCGGCATAGGCGGGAGCCGCCAGCGCGACGATCATGACAAGGGCCAGTGCAATAGCCAGAATCTTTTTCATACGATAGTCTTCCTTTCTTACTATTCTTTTTTTGCCGCTCTCGCGGCTATGAACAGTTCTTATTTTAGCATTCGGAAAAATGCACTGCAACTGGCGGAAACTACAAAAAATCGGTTCATAATTTGTTAAAATCAACAATAGCTTTCGGCCGCTGCGGGCAGCGCTTTGGCACTTGCGCCCGCCGCGCGGCTGCGTTATACTAATTATATCTATCGTATGAAAGAAGCTGTTATCATGAAAAAACGCTTGCTTTGCGCCGCTTTGTGCCTGGTGCTGCTGCTGAGCCTTTGCCCTGCCGGTTTCACTGAGGAGACGGAGACGCCTGTCAACTGGTACGAGGTCTTTGTGCGCTCGTATTATGACAGCGACGGCGACGGTATCGGGGATCTGCGCGGCGTCACGGAGAAGCTCGATTATATCCGCGCGCTCGGCTGCGGGGGGATCTGGCTTATGCCCATCATGCCCTCGCCGAGCTATCACAAGTACGATGTCGTGGATTATTATGCGGTCGATCCGGAATACGGCACGCTCGACGATCTCCGGGAGCTGCTCGAGGCGGCGCACGCGCGCGGTATGCGCGTGATCCTCGACCTGCCGATCAACCACTGCTCGAGTCAGCACCCCTGGTTTCTCAGCGCCGCGTCCTCGGCCGACTCGCCCTACCGCGGCTGGTTCAACTGGAGTGATCGCCCCGCGCCGGGCTATACGGCCCTCGGCGGGGCGTACTATGAGAGCCGCTTCGTCGATTCCATGCCCGATCTCAATCTCGACAATCCCGCCGTGCGCGCGGAGATCGAGAACATCCTGCGCTTCTGGCTCGAAGAGGTCGGCGCGGACGGCTTCCGGCTCGACGCGGGGACGAGCTTTTACACCGGCGATACCGACAAGAACGTGGAAACGCTCAACGCTCTCGCCGATACCGCACACGGCATACGGCCCGATTGCTATCTCGTCGGCGAGGCCTGGGAGAGCCTTGCGACAATTGCGCGCTATTCGGAGAGCCGCATCGACAGCTTTTTCACCTTCCCGGTCTCGCAGGCCGAGGGCATGATCGCCAAGGTGCTCGGCGGCCGTGCCAAACAGCCTGGACGGAAGCTCGGTGAAATGATCACGCAGCTGGAGGAGACGCTGCCGGAGACGACAGTGCCCGCACCTTTCCTGGAAAACCACGACACGGGCCGCACGGTCGGCTTCACAGGGCGGGATAATCCCGACAAGACCAAGATGGCCTTTGGACTGCTGTGCCTGCTGCGCGGGAATGTGTTCGTCTATTACGGACAGGAGATCGGCATGGTCGGCAGCGGCGAAGATCCAAACAAGCGCATCGGCATGCTCTGGACAGACGACGAGGAGCCCTGCCTCCCACCCCCGGGCACGACAAAGATAGAATACGCCTATCCCGCCGTCGCGGAGCAGGAGGAGGACCCCTCCTCGATCTTGAATTACTATAAGCAGGCGCTCGCCCTGCGCGAGACCTTTCCGGCCATCGCCCGCGGCAGGGGCGAAGTGCTGCCCTGCAAACAGGACGAAGTCTGCCTGATCCGGAAGGAATACGGGGGCGATTCGCTCCTGCTGGCCGTGAACCCCTCGAAGAGCGAACGGAAACTCGCCGCGGATGGCTTCACTGCGCTTTCATCCTCGCTCTGCGCCGAGGCAGCGGACGAAGCGGTCATCGCCAACGGCGTTTTGAAACTCCCGCCGTACAGCATCGCCGTTTTAAAATGATTATTGGGGGCTGTGAAAAAAGTCCGAAAAATGTGGTTTCTACCGTAGGGGCGGCTATTAGCCGCCCGCGCACAGAAATGTACATTTCACGTAAAAAAATTGGGCAAATTCGTATCATTGCACGAAATTGCCCAACTTTTTTATAAATAGCACAAATCGTACCGCGCGGGCGGCAGGTTGCCGCCCCTACGGCATTACTGGACTTTTTTCACAGCTTCGATTACCGGATGTCCTCTCTAACCGTTGTGGGCGCGGTGGCCAGCATGTCCGGGTGCTGGAAGATGTAGCGGAAGGCCTGCAGGAACTGGGCATAGTAGTGGCCGTCACAGATGCCCTCGTCCAGGACCATTTTCATGTCGATGTACTTGCACTTCTCGACCTTGCCGGCATCGGTGATCTCATATTTGTGATATTTGGCGCCGAAGGCGAGGAACAGCGGCAGCGTGCCGAAGTTGTAGATGTGGTGGTAAACCGGGCCGATGCGCAGCGAGCCGAGGTCGGTGACGATCATCGAACCGTGGAAGGGGCTTATCTCCAGCAGCGAGGCGGGGAGCCACCCGAAGTAATCCCCGATGCGCAGCACAGTCAGCGCAAAGCGGATCAGGAAGCGGGGCAGACGGGCGATTATGTCGGCAAACTGGTCTGTGTCGTTGGGCTCGCCCGAGCCGCTCTTGACCTCGTCGGTGGCGGCCTTCATCTTGCGGTACACATCATAGATCGTGTCGGTCGGCTCAAAGCGGACCTTGACGGAGGTCTCCTCGGCGTTGATCGCCATTTCCTTCTTGACGGTCATGATCACCTCGACGCTGTTGCGCGCGTAGATGCGCCGCCCGGCGATGAAGCGGTTGATGCCCGGCAGGCTGCACAGGCAGCGGATGTAGGCGGCAATAATGAAATGTAAAAGCCCGATGCCCTTGTAGGCGTCGTCCTGACGCAGAGCACGCAGAAAACGGTCGGCCTTGGTGATCTCAAAGCTCTCCTCGTAATTGATGAGTCGGTCGTTGCGCTGCGGCATGATGAAAGGCACGAATTTCGAGTAGGGCGAGATACTGCGGATCAGACGCCCGTCCTTTCGATCTCCGGCGCGGTGTGTGTTCTTAGCCATGGCTACCTCCAAGGATGTCATAATCATGAAACTATGGATGTCATTATATTATACAGATCTGCGGGGCGGAATACAAGCTTTATTTTACATTTGCAAGCAAAAGGAGACGGAAAAAACCCAATTTTGCGCAAATGCATACGCAAAAATGACGGAAGGCAGGAGCGCTTTATTGTGCCTTCAACAGGCGGATGTCCTTGCCCACAAAAGGCAGATGCAGGAATTCCCCTTCAAGCCGCGAGCAGATCTGCTGGGGGTAACGGCGGCGCAGTTCCTCGTCGGTGAGATTCGTGCTGATCACGGTGCGCCGGCCGTTGACAAGGCGCGTGTTGAGCAGCGTGTAGAGCGCGCTCGTGCTCAGGCTCGTCACCATCTCGGTGCCGAGGTCGTCGAGCAGCATCAGATCACACGAGAGCATCCGCTCCGCGCGCGCCGCGGCCGCCTCGGCCGTGTCGGCGTCGCGGCTGAAGCGCTGCCGCTCAAAGGTCTCAAGCGCGGCGGCTGCGCTGTCATAGCAGACAGAATAGCCCTTGTTGGCCACAACGCGCGCAATACAGGCCGAGAGATAGGTTTTTCCGAGCCCCGTCCCGCCCTGAAACAGCAGGTTCGAGGAGACGTTCGGGAAATTCTCGGCGTATTTTTCGCAGGCGGCCTTCACACGGCGCATGACCTCGCGGGGGACCGTGCCGCTCTCGTTGGGTGCGTCGCTGTAGAGCGCAAGATCGAAGCGCGCAAAGCTCTCGTCCCCGCGCAGCAGCGTGCTGAGCTCCCGGGTGAGCTCGCGGTTGTAGAGCCGGACCAGACATTCACAGGGATGTCCCTCGTATACGCCGGTATCGCGGCACCTGGGGCAGGAGACGATCTCATCGAGATAGTCGATCGGCCAGCCGTGTTCGACCAGCAGCTCGGCGCGGCGCGCCTGTGCATCGAGATTGGCCCGGCGCAGCCGCTCCAGCTTTTCGGGCATATCCGCGCCGCCGGCGATCGTGACGCGCACAAGCTCCGTCATCTGTCGGCGCATCTGCTGATCGAGCTGCCGGATCTCCGGCACGCGCGCGTATACGGTGCGCACTCGGCTCTCGTGCTCCGCCTGGTTGTCGGCGCGGCGCGCATCCAGTGCGCTGCGGGCACGCGCGAGCAATTTTCCGTCGTAAGCCATGGCTCCTCCAGTGGTTAGTGGTTAGTGGTTAGTGGTTAGTGATTGTTTCAGCACAAAAGCAACTTATATATTACGGATAAGGGTGTCGAGCGCCTCGGTGTTCACGCTTTTGTCCGGCGCGCCGCGGCGCGAATCGTTTCCGCGGCCGCGGCGAGGCTCGGCAGAATCGATCTCGGCGGGGGTGTGCAGCTTTTTCTCGTGCCAGGAGCGCAGGATCGTGTCCATATACGCCCACTTGAGACGGCCGGTGTTGGTCACGGTCCGGTCATAGGCGATCGCGATGCTGTCGATCGGGAAGCCGAGTTCCAGCCAGGACTCGACGTATTTACGCTCGCTGGAGGACAGTCGCCGCCCCTGCAGTCCCAGCAGGCGCTGCACCTGGAAGCTGTTCTCCTGCAGCTCGCTGAGATGGCGGATGTGGGCGTCGGCCATGTCGATCGTGTGGATCTCGAGCTCTGCCCAGTGCTTGCCCTCGGCATAGACCCAGCGGTAGGGCGGCTTGCGGTGGCCGTCGCGCTCAAAGCGCTCCTCACAGTAGTGCAGCAGCATCAGTAGCACGGCGACCGGCAGCCCGTAGCCGTCGTGCAGATCGAGCAGCAGGGCCATTTCCTCTTTAGTCGTGTGGCGGCCCAGCACGGCGTCGGATTCCCGGAACAGGGCTTCGAGCTCGGGGCTCTCGCTGACACGGCGCACAATGGTCTCCGCGCCAAACTGCGGCGGCTCCTGCGCGGCGGGCGGCTCGTCACGGACGGCGGTCTCCGTCTCTGCGCCGGGCGCGGCGTCCGCCTCTCTCTCCGGGGACGCTGCGGCGACAGGCTCCGGGCTGCTCAGCTCCGGCAGCGCGAGGCGCGCGAGCTTTTCCTCCGCGCTCTCGATGTCGCGCAGTGTGCGGCAGAGTACGCCGGCCGCGGCCTCGCGGTCGAGGACACCGGGGTGGGCCAGCCGATATAAGTAAAGAAGAGCCACATCCCCGTCGTGGGCGGACAGCAGCCGCTCCGCGGCCGTGGAGGGGACGGCATAAACGCATTCAAGTTCAGACATAACGTATACCTTTGGTACAGGATTCATAGATAATCTGTGAAGATTTGTTTTTCCAGTATTATATCATCAAATATGACTTGTCGCAATAGGGATGATTGTGGTATAATACTTACAATGCCGTTATTATATGGTTATTAAAATGAACAATTGTCGCTTCCGCCGGGCGGTTTCCGGCGGATTGCAAGGAGATAACCGATGATGGAACTGCTCTCTCCCGCGGGCTCGCCCGAGGCTGTCATCGCCGCCGTACAGAACGGCGCCGACGCGGTCTATGTGGGACTGGATGATTTCAATGCCCGCCGCGGGGCGAAAAACTTCACGAACGAGGAATTTGAGAAGGCTGTGCGCTACTGCCATGTGCGCGGGGCGAAGATCTATGTGACGCTCAATACCCTCGTCAACGACAGGGAAATGGAAACGGCTGTCAGCGCTGCCCGCATGGTCTCGCGTATGGGGGCCGATGCGATATTGGTGCAGGATCTGGGCCTTGCCGGCTGCATTCACAGCGCCGTGCCGGACATTGCGCTGCACGCGAGCACGCAGATGAGCATTCACAGTCTCGCCGGGGTCGAGGCCGCGGCCGAGATGGGCATTACCCGCGCGGTGCTGGCCCGCGAGCTCAGCCTCGAACAGATCCGGCTCATCAGTAAACATGCGAGCATCGAGACCGAGGTGTTTGTCCACGGCGCTCTCTGCTTCTGCCATTCCGGGCAGTGCTATATGTCGGCCCTGATCGGCCGGCGCAGCGGCAACCGCGGCATGTGCGCCCAGCCCTGCCGCATGCAGTACAGTCTCGGCGGCAATATGGACGATTATCCGATGTCGCTCAAGGACAACTGCCTGGTCGAGTATCTGCAGGAGCTCGAGGACGCCGGCGTCAGCTGCATCAAGATCGAAGGGCGCATGAAGCGCCCCGAGTATGTCGGCGTTGTCACCGGCATTTATTCGAGGGTGTTGCGCGATCGTGTCCGCCCGACGCGCGATGATATGGAGACGCTGCGCCTGGCTTTCTCCCGCCAGGGCTTCACACAGGGCTATTTCAAGGGCGACAAGAAGGATATGTTCGGCGTCCGCGAGGATGCGGACAAGGGCGAGGTCGACCGCCTGTTCGCCGCGGCGCGCAAAAAGTACGCCGACGGCGAGCGGGACCGTGTGCCGATCCACTTCTATACCGTCGTCAGCGAGGGGAAAAACGTCCAGGCCATCGCCTTTGACGACGACGGCCACCGCGCGGTGGCCGACGGCCCCGTCCCCGAGCCCGCCCGGCACCAGGGATTGACAGAGACCTATCTGACCGACCAGATGGCCAAGGTCGGCGGCACGCCCTATCGCGTGGTCGAAAACAAAGCAAAGACCGATCCCGGCCTCTTCCTGACGGCGGCCTCGATCAACGAGCTGCGCCGCAGTCTGGTATCGGCGCTGAGCGAGCAGCGCGGCGCGCAGCCGCAGCGCCGCAGTCTGCCGATGCCGCCCGTGCCGAAAAATGTCCCGGCGATCAGCGATCCGCGCACGATCTTTCAGGTGCGCACGGCCGAGCAGCTCACGGCCGAGCTTGCCGAGCTGCGGCCCGACTATATCTACGTCCCCGTCATGCTGATGGCGGAGGATTACGCCCGTCTGCGCTCCTTTGTCGACCGCGGCGTGCATCCCGTGGCCGTGCTGCCGCGCGTGATCACCGACGAGGAGGGGCCGATTGTCTTCAACGCCCTGACAAAGCTCTTTGACTATGGTGTCAATGAGGCGCTTGTCGGCAATCTCGGGCATGTGATGCTGGCCCGCCGCGCGGGGATGAAGGTTCGCGGCGATTTCGGGCTGAACGTCTTCAACGCCTATACGGCTGAGATGCTGCACGGCGCGGGTTTCCTGTCGGCCACGGCCTCGTTTGAACTGCGTCTCGCACAGATCCGCACGATGCCCAAGCCCCTGGATATGGAGCTGATCGTCTACGGCCGCCTGCCGCTGATGGTCTCGGACCAGTGCATCATCCGCGAGAGCTCCGGCCGCTGCAGCTGCCAGAACGGCGCCCAGATGGCCGACCGCATGGGCTCGGTCTTCCCGGTCGTGCAGGAGTTCGGCTGCCGCAACGTCATCTACAACGCGCATAAGCTGTATCTGGCTGATAAGAAGGAAGATCTGCTGTCGCTCGGCGTCTGGGGCGAGCGCCTGCTCTTTACCACCGAGAGCCCGCGCGAATGCGTCGAAGTGGCCAAGGGCTATCTCGGCCTCAGCGATTACCAGCCCAATACCCTGACCCGCGGCTTGTATTATAGAGGGGTAGATTAAACAAAAAGGGGTATCGGTTTGAGGTAGAAAAGCCTTCCCCTTGAGTAACCGCTGATTAATACGTCTTCGGCGCCTGACGGCAAATCATTTGCCAGCTCTGCGTTATAAAAACTTGAAATACACAAAGTATTTCTGCGTTTTTATGCCTTGATCTGACAAAGATTTGCTCGCCATTCGCTCTCGCCGTATTTAATCATCGTTTACTTGAGGGAAAGGTGTCATTCGGCGTCTCCCGCCCTAAAGGACTAGCTTTGCGTCGCAAGCCGAATGACGGATGAGGTGATTCGCCGCCGTGTTGCAGCGCAGAAAATCGAACATCGACACCTCATCAGTCACGGCGCTTAGCGTGAGACGCGCCGTGACAGCTTCCCCTCAAGGGGAAGCCATTGCATTGTTCTCACATGTGCTTAATTGAACCGAATGAAGCACATATATCGCATATTAATATTATATATAGCTATCAATTATTTCAGAGGAAATTCATCATGTCGATCATACTCGCGTCCGCGTCTCCGCGGCGAAAGGAACTGATGGAGATGCTGGGCGTAAAGGAGCTGCGCATCGTTCCGGCAAAAGGGGAGGAGTGCGCCCCGGCCGGTCTCGCACCGGATGCGCTCGTGCGCTTCCTCTCCCGCCAGAAGGCCGAGGAGGTCGCCGCTGCGGCCGGAGACGGGGATACAGTCATTGCGGCCGATACGATCGTATGGGTCGACGGCCGCCTCTTCGGCAAGCCCCACAGCATGGAGGAGGCCGCCGAAATGCTCCGCACACTCTCGGGCCGCGCGCACGAGGTGTTCACCGGCGTCACGGTGATCCGCGGCGGCGTCTGCGTATCCGAAGCCGAGCGCAGTGTTGTGCACTTTCGCTCACTGAGCGAGGAAGAAATCGCGGCCTATATCGCCACCGGCGAGCCGATGGACAAGGCCGGCGCCTACGGCGCCCAGGGCAAGGCGGCGCTGTTTGTCCGCGGCATCGAGGGGGATTTCTTCAACGTGATGGGCCTGCCGCTCTGCAGGCTCGGAGAAATGCTGAAAAAGCAGGGAGTTGGACTTCTTTGAAAGAATATCTGAGAAAAAACGGCATCCGTGTCGGTATCCTGGTGCTGGCGGTCGTACTGCTGATCATGCTGGGCGCGGCGACGCGCAACGGGCGTATCGGCTTCGTGCAGAATCTCACCGGCGTGCTGATCTCCCCGGTACAGAAGGTCGTCAGCGCGACGGTCAACTGGTTTGATACGATCTACGGCTATCTCTACCGCTATGACCGGATGGAGGCTGAAAACGAATCGCTGCGTGCCCAGCTGGCCGAGGCCCAGCAGTCCGCGCGCGAGGGCATCGAGGCCACCGAGGAAAACGCGCGATTGCGCGAGCTGCTGAACCTGCGCGAAAAACACAGCGACTATGTGTTTGAGTCGTCCAAGGTCGTACTGTGGTCGTCCTCGAACTGGTCCCACTCCTTTACGATCAGTAAGGGCAGCAGCAGCGGCATCGAGCTCGGCGACCCTGTCGTCACCGAGGATAACGCCGTTGTCGGCCAGATCACCGAGCTCGGTGCCAACTGGGCCACGGTCAGCACGGTCATCGATGTCGATATGTCTGTCGGCGCCTTTGTCGGCAGCACGGGTACCTCCGGTATCGCGCTCGGCGAGTATGCGCTGATGAAGCAGGGGCTGGCCAAGCTGACCTATATGGCCGACGGCGCGCAGATCTATGTCGGCGACGAGGTGCTGACCTCCGGCGAGGGCGGCGCGTTCCCGCAGGGACTGCTGATCGGCCGGATCTCCGCCGTGCAGACCGAGGCCGGCGGCCAGGTCATGTACGGTCTGGTCGAGCCTGCCTGCCCCTTCGATTCGCTGGTGCAGGTGTTCATCATCAAGGATTACAAAGTGGTGGAATGATGACAAAAGAGCTGTTTTCCAGGGCCCGTGTCCGAAAGCTCCTGTGGTATGTGCTCTACCTGTTTCTGACACTGGTGGCACAGAACATGGTGCTGACGAATCTGCGCCTGGCGGGGGTCTGCCCCTTCATCCTGCCCGCCGCGGCCGTGGCCGTCGGCGTGTTCGAGGGCAGTGCCCGCGGCGCGATCTTCGGCCTGGTGATGGGTATTTTCGCCGACTTTGCCTTTATCGAAAGCACGGTCGGCTTCACGCTGATGTTCCCGCTTCTGGGCTTCGGCGCGGGCTTTATTGCCCAGTTTTTTATCAACCGCCGGTTTCTGGCCTATATGCTGGCCGCGGCGGGCGGTCTGCTGACGGTGGCGCTGCTGCAGATGCTGCGCGTGACCGTGGCCGAGGGCTTTGCACTGCAGATGCTGGGCACCGTGGTGCTGCAGACGGTGTGGTCTCTGCCAATGGCGGCGGTGCTGTATTTTCCGCCTGAGAGACTGAGCGAATACGAATAACCCGATTGCGAAACGGATTTCGCAATTGCCGGATTGCCTCCTTCGGAAAGGAACTTGACCATGAAACATTTAGTGAAGCCGGGACGGGCCGCGGCACTGGCCATCATTCTGTCGGTGCTGATGATCGTCTATCTGGCCTTCCTTTACCAGCTGCAGATCATTCAGGGCGAGGAGTATTACAGCCGCGCCAACGCCATCACCAAGTCCGAGCGACGCGTCACCGCCGCGCGCGGCTCGATCCTGGATCGCTACGGCCGTGTGCTGATCAGCAATAAAGAGTGCTATAATCTCACGATCGACGTGACAAAGCTCTTCAACAGCGAAGACCCCAACGCCACGATCCTCGAGCTCGTGGGACTTGTCAACCAGTACGGCGACCATTATAACGACGACCTTCCGATCACGACCGAGCCACCCTTTGAGTACGATCCCAATATGACGGCCATTCAGAATACCATGCTGAAGGCCTATTTCAAGGACCACCGGCAGGGCATCGGCAAGGATGAGCCGACGGCGGTCGAACTGCTGAGCTTCATGCGTACACGCTACGATATCGACAACAGCTATACCGCCGAGGAGATGCGCATCATCGCCGGTGTGCGCTATTCGATCAACGTGCGCTATGCCATCAATACGGCCGATTACGTCTTTGTCCAGGACGCCAGCATGAAGCTGACGACCTCGATCATGGAGCAGAAGCTCGCCGGCATTCAGGTCTCCCGCGCCTATACGCGCGAGTATCACACCGAATACGCGGCCCATCTGCTGGGCTATGTCGGCTTGATGACGCAGGAGGAATTTGAGCACTACTCCCTCCTCAGCTACGCCAACGACGCCATGGTCGGCAAGGACGGCGTGGAGCTGGCCTTCGAGAACTACCTCCACGGCAAGGACGGCGTAGTGGAGGAGACCAAAAACGCCGCCGGTACGGTGCTGAGTACCGTATATAAAGAGGAGCCCGTGCCCGGCAACAACGTGTATCTGACACTGGATATCGCGCTGCAGGAGCAGGTCGAGCGTATTTTGCAAAACGGCGTCGAGATCCTTTCACGTGAGCGTCTCAATGAAAAGCAGGAGCTGACGGCCACCGGCGAATGGACCATCAAGGACGGCTACTGGGAGATCACCGGCGCCTCGGCGGTCGTCGTCAAGGTCGACACCGGCGAGCCGCTTGCGATCGCGAGCTGGCCGACCTACGACGTGTCGACGATCATCGAAAAGTACGCCGAACTGCTGGAGACGCCGAACGCGCCGCTCTTCAACCGCGCGCTGATGGGCGCCTACGCCCCGGGCTCGGCCTTCAAGCCATGCACGGCCATCGCCAGCCTGACCGAGGGCATCATCAATACCGAGGACAAGATCGACTGCATGGGTGTGTTCAGTAAATACGCGGCCGACGGCTACGCCCCTGAGTGCTGGATCTGGACCAGCATGCTGCCCGAGCACTACACCCACCCCGAGCTCGACGTGAGCCATGCGCTGCTGCACTCGTGCAATTACTTCTTCTACACCGTCGGCGACCTGCTCGGTATCGACAAGCTCGAGCCCTATGCCCGCAGCTTCGGCCTGGGCGAGAGCACCGGCATCGAGCTGACGGAGACGCGCGGCAATATGTCCAACAGCCGCAACCACGCCGACTACACAGGCACCGTGTGGCGTAACGGTGACACGCTGCAGGCAGCCATCGGCCAGTCGGACAGCATCTTTACGCCGCTGCAGCTCGCCGAGTACTGTGCCACGGTCGCCAACTCCGGCCACCGGCATTCCGCGGCGATCCTCAAGGAGGTCCGCAACTACGACTACAGCGAGAGCATCTTCCAGCGCTCGAGCAAGGAGCTCTCCATCGTCCACAGCGGCGACTACAACTGGGATGCCGTCCATGAGGGCATGCACCTCGTGGCCAACGACCTCGGCAACAACCCATCGGTCGCCAAATACTTTGTCGACCTGCCGACCTCGCGGAGCGCCTGCGCCAAGACCGGAACCGCCCAGAAGGGCGAAAACATCGTCAACGACGCGATCTTCATCTGCTATGCGCCCTATCAGAAGCCCGAGATCGCGATCGCCATGGTGGTCGAGCGCGGCAAGGCCGGCGCCAACAACGCCTTCATGGCCCGTCAGATCCTCGATGCCTACTACAACATCATGAGCTTCACCGACGAGTCCGAGCACGAGATGGCACTGCTGAAATAAAACTGTGCCGACCGGAAAAGTGCCGGACTGTACAGAAAACCGCAGCTTTTGTACACTTTGCCTTATTTTACGAAATAGCGGCGTGAAATCTGTAAAAAAAGCTGATACAATTTAAAAAAATGATTTGTCTTTTCCCGTATATCATTGTATAATATCTCTGTAACGAAAAAAGAGACTTGAAAAAATGGAAAGATGGATTAGAATAGGAGGAGCGCATGAATATCGCCTTGATGGCACACGATCGCAAAAAAGAGCTGATGGTCCAGTTCTGCATTGCCTATTGCGGAATTCTGGCTGAGCATTCTCTCTGCGCCACGCATGTGACAGGGAAGCTCGTCTCTGAAGCGACCGGGCTGCCAATTACGCTCTATCTCCATGCAGATCAGGGGGGCGCGCAGCAGATCGGCTCCCGTATCTCCTTCAACGAGATCGACCTGGTGCTTTTCTTCTGCGACCCGGCCAATCCGAAGGGCTTTGACGACATCAACCGGATCGAACGCCTGTGCGACCAGTATCAGATCCCCTTTGCCACCAACGCGGCCACGGCCGAGGTGCTGGTGCAGGGACTGCGCCGCGGCGATCTGGATTGGCGCAACATCGTCAACCCGAAGAGCAGATAACTGCAGGAATCAAAGACCGGAGCAATCCGGCCCGGATGATGGATGAATCGTTTGGACATGAGGCGGAGAGACACGGTGCGTCTCTCCGCTCTTCGTTTGATAAAGAAAGGATAATTCATATGCCTAAAGTAACCCCACGTACGCTCTCGGGCTTCATGGAGCTGCTGCCGCGCGACCAGGTCAAGCTCGAGCGGATGATGCAGATCCTGCGCGAGAGCTATGCCAGCTATGGCTTTACGCCGCTCGACACCCCGGTCATCGAATCGGCCGAGGTGCTGCTGGCCAAGGGCGGCGGCGAGACCGAAAAACAGATCTACCGCTTCCAGAAGGGCGACAGCGATCTCGCGCTGCGCTTTGATCTGACGGTGCCGCTCGCGAAGTATGTAGCCGCGAACTACGCGAACCTCAGCTTCCCCTTCCGCCGCTACCAGATCGGCAAGGTCTACCGCGGCGAGCGCGCGCAGCGCGGCCGCTTCCGTGAGTTCTACCAGGCCGATATCGACGTGATCGGCGACGGCAAGCTCGACATCATCAACGAGGCCGAGATCCCCGCTATCATCTACGACACCTTCACCCGCCTGGGGCTGAAGAACTTCAAGATCCGCGTCAACAACCGCAAGCTGCTCAACGGCTTCTATGCCATGAACGGCATGAGCGAGAAGGCCGGCGAGATCATGCGCACGGTCGATAAGCTCGACAAGATCGGCGCACAGAAGGTCAAGCAGCTCCTGATCGACGAGGTGAAAATGCTGCCGGACAAGAGCGAAAACGTCCTCGATTTCATGGCCATCTGCGGCACGAACGCCGAGGTCATCGCGCGCCTGGAGAACTACCGCGGCATGGACGAGACCTTTGATCAGGGGCTCGACGAGCTGATCACCGTTACGAAGTACCTCGCCGATTTCGGCGTCCCCGAGGAGAATTTCGCCATCGACCTGACGATCGCCCGCGGCCTCGACTACTATACCGGCACCGTGTACGAGACCGTCATGACCGCGCATCCCGAGATCGGCTCGATCTGCTCCGGCGGCCGCTATGACAACCTCGCGGAGTACTATACCGACAAGCAGCTGCCCGGCGTCGGCATTTCGATCGGTCTGACGCGCCTGTTCTATGTCCTGCAGGAGCAGGGATTGCTGTCGGACGAGGTCGTCACGTCCCCCTGCGACGCGCTGATCCTGCCGATGAGCGAGGAGCTCGGCTACGCCGTCGCGGCAGGCCGCGTGCTGCGCGCGGCGGGCGTGCGCACCCAGCTCTACGGCGAGCAGCGCAAGTTCAAGGCCAAGATGGCCTATGCCGACAAGATCGGCGTCCCCTTTGCCGTGCTGATCGGCGAGGACGAGATCGCGGCGGGCGTTGTCTCGGTCAAGGACATGGCGAGCGGCGAGCAGCGCAAGCTCAGCCCCGTCGAGGCCGCCGCCTTTATCAAGGCCGCCGTTGCGGAAAAGAACCGCGGCGCGCTGATCAAGGAAGGCGTGAAATAACACCGTAATGGTCTCAACCGTAGGGGCGCTTCACGAAGCGCCCGGCGGCAATTTGATCAACAGTAAGCACTTCGCCTGGGCGGATTCGTATAACAGAGGGTTATACCGCACGGGCCGTTCATGAACGGCCCCTACGATGTGGGAACCAGACTGGCGAAAGATGATACCCAGAGAATACGATTCAAAATAGAAAAGAGGATACACCCATGGTTCAGTCCCGTACCCATACCTGCAACGAGCTCCGCATGGAGCATGTCGGCCAGTCGGTTAAACTGGTCGGCTGGATGGAAAACCTGCGCGAGGTCGGCAACAACTTCGGCTTCGTCGTGCTGCGCGACTATTACGGCACCACCCAGGTCGTCATCGAAAATGAGGAAATGATGTCTGTCGTCAAGGCGCTCAACAAGGAGTCCACGATCTCTGTCGAGGGCACCGTGCGCGAGCGCGCCAGCAAAAACCCCAAGCAGGACACCGGCGACATTGAGGTCGTCCCCGAGAAGATCGAGGTCCTGGGCCGCTGCCGCTATAACGAGCTGCCCTTCGAGATCAACCGCAGCCGCGAGGCCGACGAGACGCAGCGCCTCAAGTACCGCTATCTTGACCTTCGCAACCCCGCCGTCAAGAAGAACATCATCCTCCGCTGCAACGTCGTGGCGGCCTTGCGCCAGGCTATGACCGAGCACGGCTTTCTGGAGATCACCACTCCCATCCTCACGGCCTCCAGCCCCGAGGGCGCGCGCGACTACCTGGTGCCTGCGAGAAAGCACCCCGGCAAGTTCTACGCTCTGCCCCAGGCCCCGCAGCAGTTCAAGCAGCTGCTCATGACCTCCGGCTTTGACCGCTACTTCCAGATCGCCCCTTGCTTTAGAGACGAGGACGCGCGCGGTGACCGCTCCCCCGGCGAGTTCTACCAGCTCGATATGGAGATGGCCTTCGCCACCCAGGACGACGTGTTCGCGGTGCTTGAGGACGTGCTGCCCCCGATCTTTGCC
>ODAI011062179.1_pt1 | contig 18866 bp, 12 predicted proteins | sample 1539321 | NCBI WGS metagenome assembly ODAI01 (sample SAMN02144231, study PRJEB22623) | gut metagenome | biome: sheep rumen | host: Ovis aries | place: New Zealand
ACTATCTCATACCAATAGCTTGCCGCACTCCAGTCGTTCTCTATATAGAAGGCTGTTTCCCTATACGGCTGTGGTTTTACGTCTATCGTCGATGCATCTATCCAGTCAGCATCAGCGCCAAACTCGCGCATGGTACATACCGTAAGATCTATGTACGGACGCGATATCACGTTGCCGGTAAGCTGCAGACGCAGTCCGTTTGCCATTGCCGGACCAATCATGAGCAGTGCAGATATATACTGCGACGACACATTGCCCGGTATCTGCAGTTTGCCGCCTTCTAGTTTCTTACCTTTTATGCGAAGCGGTGGAAAGCCCTCCTTCTCCACATATTCTATATCGGCACCCAGTCGGCGCAGAGCATCCACCAATACGGATATCGGTCTGTGTTTCATGCGATCGGTACCAGTAATAACGTGTTCACCCTCCGTCACGCTGAGCAGCGCAGTAGTGAAGCGCATAGCAGTACCTGCCGCCTTTATGTCAATCTCATACGACATCTCACCGAGAGCCTTCACCATAACGTCGGTATCATCGCATTTACTAAGGTTAGCGGGATGATTGCTGTTTCCCGCAAGTGCATTTATCATCAGTGCCCTGTTGCTGATGCTCTTTGAGGCTGGCAATGTCACCTCGCAGTTCATCGTCAGGGGAGCATTTATTGTATATTGCATTTTATGTTTGAGTGTTTACCTAATAAACGCAAATTTAACAAATATATTTGACACAGGCAAACAAACACTGATGTTTTTCCTCGTTTTATGTAATAATTAACAAAAAAAGCAATGTATTGTTTGCACAACTGAAGATTTCTTATTATCTTTGCATTCGATTTTCGAATCAATCGGGATGTGGCGCAGTTGGTTAGCGTACGCGTCTGGGGGGCGTGTGGTCGCCAGTTCGAGTCTGGTCATCCCGACAACAGAAAACACCGCAAGGTATGCAGTTTTGAGCTGTCAGCCTTGCGGTGTTTTTTTTAGCTATTATCGATTTTGTCCTATTCCGATGCCTCCGTTAAGTCGAATTGAAGGGCTGTTTTTCAAAAAAAGAAATGTCCTATACCGACGATGTAAGACGATGATGTCAAAACAACACTCAACCACAAGTTGTATGGGGAGTTTTTAATGACAGCGTCATCAGTCCTCATATTTTATTATTATAAAAACTCCCCTTTACCGTTGTGTCATTTGGTTATACAGATGTCACAACAGTAAAGGGGAATTTAATTACTACTTAAAGATTAAATGCTTTACTTCGCGAACACCTGTTACAAGGAATCCTAGAATGAATATTATAATCCAGTCCTTCATTGGCAGTTGCTCTACATTAAAGAAACTATTCAACATAGGAACCTGAACTATCGCAACCTGACCGAGTGTCACAACCGTTGCTATAATGAGGAATCCGTCACATCCCCTCAAATTCCAACCAGAACCTCCAGTCTTGTAACCGCGTGCATTAAACATATATCCCATATGAGTCATAACAAATATCGTAAAAATCAGTGTTAGCTCATAAACTGTAACTTCATTACGTTCACCAAAATGGAAGTTAAGTAGGTCACCCATACTCTTAATGTCAGCATGCTGAGATATAATCAAAAGTGCAAGGAGAACAGCAAAAAAGAATCCTCCGACACCAAAAATATTGCGCAACATTGAAGAATCAAGAATGAATGCCTTCGGATCACGAGGCTTATCTTCCATAACAGATTTCTGTGGTGGAAGAGCAGAAAGGGCAATCGCAGCAAAGGTATCCATAATCAAGTTAACCCAGAGCATCTGCGTAACAGTAAGAGGAGATTCTGTACCCAGAAATGCGCCAAAGAGTACTAAGAAACAAGCTGCAACATTAACAGTAAGTTGGAAAAGAAGGAAACGTTGGATGTTCTTATAAAGAGAGCGTCCCCACATAACAGCATTCGCTATTGTACTGAATGAATTATCTTGGATAATCATATCTGAAGCATCTTTAGCCACAGCTGTACCATTACCCATTGCCAAACCTACATCAGCCTTATTCAAAGCGGGAGCATCGTTTGTTCCATCACCAGTAACAGCTACCACTTGGTCAAGTCTCTGGAGGGCTTCAACAAGACGTTTTTTATCCATTGGTCTAGCACGAGCAATAATCTTAAGTCCCATAGCACGTTCTTGAAGTTGCTTATCTGTCAGAAGAGCAAGTTCTGCACCTGTTATGATGTTCTTCTCCGTATCGGAATCAGTCCAAAGTCCAATCTTCCGACCGATTTCTTTTGCAGTTCCTGGAGTATCACCTGTTACAATCTTCACAGCTATACCTGCTTTCATACAGTCTTCTATGGATTCCTTAACTCCTTCACGAATATCATCTTGAATTGCGAAGATACCAACGAACTTAAGTTTATTAGCAATCAGTTTGCCATCCATAAAGATATTATCATTATCAGAAAGTTCCATATATGCGAGACCTAACGTACGCATCGCTTTATTCTGATATGACAAGAGGTCTTTTTCTAGAGAACTCTTCGATTCTGCATTAATCTCACACAAACCGAGAAGAATCTCTGGCGCTCCCTTAACATAAACAACCTTCTTGCCAAGAACAGCAGAATTGACTATGGTTGCCATGTATTTATTTTCTGTTGTAAACGGGAGTCTATCTACCAACTGTACGGTATCACGTATCTCTAGATAATCTGCTCCATTTTTCTGAATCCACAATAGAAGAGCTCCTTCTGTAGGATTACCAATAACCTTTGTATTATTCTTATTCGAGAAATCAAGATTGGCTGTTGTATTAACAGCAATCATTTCGGCAATTAGATTCTTGTCTGAGCAAGCAATCTTTGAATCAGCAACCTCCATCTGATTCTTAGTCAAAGTACCAGTCTTATCTGTACATATAACAGAAGCTGCTCCCATGGTTTCACATGCATGCATTGTTCGTGGAAGAGTGTTACTCTTCATCAGTTTACGCATACTGAATGCCAAGCTAAGTGTAACAGACATAGGAAGTCCCTCTGGAACAGCAACAACAACAAGTGTTACTGCAATCATAATCGTCTTCAAGAAGAAACTAACAAATTCAACCCAATATTCGCTTGAGGCAAAATTGACATCTCCAGAGAGGAAGAACCATACCAATCTACCAACAATTATTAGACCTGCGATGTAATAACTTGCTTTAGTAATCCAGTCTGCAAGCCCATTAAGTTTTCTGCTAAGAGGAGTTTCACTTCCCTTACGTACACGCATACGGTCAATAAGCGGCTGTTCAACAACAACATCGTCGTCTTCATGCTCTCCTTGATACTCTTCAAGAGCATCATTGGCATCATCTTCCGTGCTATATTTGCCGACCAACTCACCTGTAGTGTTATTCTTAACGAACCATCCAACAATAATTTCGTCACCCTCATTCAGAGACTTATATACTTCACCACATTCAGTACTCATACCAACCTGAGTTACTTCTGCTGTACAATACCCTTCAATGACATTAGTACCTTTCTTTATCTCATTTGCCTTGTATGTAGCATCTGGATATGCCTCAGGATTTAACGATTTTATTGCCTGAAGTTCTCCTGTAAGGGATGACTCATCAACTGTTAGATTCAGGCAGTCTAACAATGTACAGTCTGCAGGAACCTCTTCGCCTGTCTCCAATTTCACGATGTCTCCAACAACTATATCCTTACGAGGGACCTGGCATACATGTCCATTGCGTATAACTTTTACTGGCTCATCATCATTTGACTGATTAAGGCTTTGGAATGTCTTTTCGTTATTCTTCTCCAACCAGAAGGCAATGCTTGTTGCTAGGATCAGGGCAACAATAATACCAATTGGTTCAAAGAAGGCTGTCCACTCTGCGTTATTCCACTCATATTCGTAAATAGAGATACCCATAGAAAGGACAAAAGCAGTAATAAGAATCTTAAACAAAGGGTCGTCAAAACCTCCAAAGAAGCCGACAATAAGTATCAGAAGTGTTGCAACTGTTACGATTGCCGGCATAACGAAGACACCTACTCCCATACTACTAAACAATACTCCGGCAGCAACGAGAGTAATACCAACTAAAACAAACATAGCTATAGCTATAGGATGTTTACATACTTCTTTAATCTGATCCCACAAGGAATCTTCATCTGGCGGAGTCAGTACGTTTGCACCATACTTCGCACGGCTTTCGAGCACCTGGGCATCTGTTAAGCCTGTGTAATGAATCGGTTTCATATTTATAGAATTTAGTTTATTATAATCATGCTTGCATACCTTCACAAGGAAACCGATGAAGCTTTTGCCTCCACCGTTTTCCTATGCTTTATGTATTTATGTGGTCTATTCATTTTCTTATAACCATCTTTCACGCCGCCGTGGTGGGAACAAGTTCCTCTTCTGCTTTGACTGTAGCTATATGATCCGTCTCTACAGAGTGCTGTGGCTCCTGATGGTCGAGAGTCATAGTATGTTGGTGAGTGAACTCTATGGCCGTAGGTGTTAGTGTAATATCTTACTCCACCAGACCTTCTTGTACTTGTGGAAGTTATATGATGGACGAGAGTTTGATGTTCTTGTGGATGTATAGGAGTTTCTAACTGGCGAATTAGACAAGTACTTTATCGAAATCTATCCGATATAACCATTATACCCAACAGGCACCCACTTGCAATCACAGTCTTCATCCATTGTTACGGCAGTACCTTTCGGTATAACTGTCAGTCGATATAAGTTCGCTCCGGAGCAGTTGTTGCAAAATGATTTGCTATATGTGGTACATAAATAAAGTGAAAACCTGCAAGTCTCAACTCTTTGTCTATGAAACAATAATTCTTGACAATGTTATTGTTGGTACTTTCATCTGTTGAAGTCTCAACATATAGAACCTGATTATTTTCAATTAGCACATCAGGCTCATGAACAGAATACATACTACACATATTACCTTTGTCTTCAAACAAACAGTAAATAAGTGCAATCATCAGCTGTGCTTCCTGCTTTGCACAGAAATCATCGCTGACAGTCATGTCTGAGAATACAGACATCAGTGACTCTCGCAACTCACGTGGAGATTCTGAAAGGGAAAAGACAGCATCAGCAAGTGTCATAGTCGAAGCTGCTATCTCATCCTCATGAGTAATGCTATAGTCATCCTTTAACTTAGCATAGAGCTCCATCTCACCTTCATCTATGACATTGTCGGCCTTGATTAAATCAACCAACACACGTACCAATGATGTCCTTTCTTCCGTTCTCATTATTCTTTAAGACCTTCCGTAAAACCTTCTATCAAACCAGTCGCCTCATGCATGGCATCTTCCATACTCTCTTTGAAGCCCTTAGCTGCATATTTTGTAAAATATGCAAGACAAATACCTTCCTGGCGTCCAATCTCTTTCAACTCTTCATCGGTGTAGTCAGCCTTATTGGACTCCACCTCTTCCTTTAGTTGTTGAAATTCTTGTGCTTTAGCCTCCCATTCCTCGTCAGAATAAGAGTCGCTATTTTCTTTCATATCATCTGCCATAACATGTAGTTGTTCTACAGGTGTTTGCTTTGTATGACAAGAAGTCAGACCTACGCAGATAAGTATTATTATTAAATGTAATTTAGCCATATACTATACTTGCATAAACAGATGAGAGAAACCCTCATCTGTTTATTTTGATTGGTATTAAAGTAAAGATGCAAGAATCTCAGGAAAATTCTTAGACTTTGCCTTTAGGTTTTCAAGAAGAGCGCGTTCTGTATCATCAACCTTACCATCACCCTTTATTTGTTCGTAAAGTTCTTTAGCTTCATCTTCGTCAATCTCACCTGGTGATGTTTCGTCTTCAAGAAGATATGATGTGATTGCATCAACAAAAAGTGTCTTCCACTCAAGAGCATTATCCTTACCTGATACAGCATCATTGATCTCAAAAAGAAAATCAGCTTCTTCCTTATCAATCTTGCCATCCTCATATAAAATCTCTTTGATTGTCTTAACTTCTTCTGCATCAATGATTCCATCAGCAAGAAGATTCTTCTTTAACTCATTCAAATTTGCCATAATAATGTTGTTGTTAAAGGGGCATTACTCTTAGCTGGTAATGCCCCTTACTAAGATGATTAAGATGTTTTTTATTTCAATCCTTGACGATACATTTTATTTACAAGTTTCTGAACTTCTTCATAATCACTACCAAGGTTCTTACGACGTTCTGGATTGTTACCATAAATACCCTTCCAAACGTCTTTAGCCTTCTGTTCAATCGAAGAGCTTGACGTGCTACTTGCTCGCTGTGAAGAAACACCACTTGAATTAGATGGAGTGTTACTTGCTGAGTTAGTAGCAGGAGTTGACTGTTTTAGCTCAGAAGCCTGAGGCGCAGATGTTCTTTCTGACTTGTTGTCTGAAGCCTGTTCCTCTGCTGGAGCATCATCAATTGTATTTCCAATGTCTTCAGTAGCATTTTCATCATTCTGAGTGCTGTCGTTCTGCCCAATCTGTGGAGTATTAGGAGCTGTTGTTTCATCAGACTTGTTACCTCCCATAAAGATGTATGCACATGCAGCAAGCGCAGCGATTATGAGTGCTATAATCATCCATTTCTTTGAACCATTACCGCCATCGTTATTGTCATCGCCCCCCACATTAGGACCTGTTGGAGGAACATTACTACCTGTTTTTGTTACAGGTTCTTTCGATGTGTCAAATCTGCCTTGCGCAGGTTTACCTGTAGGTTGAGTTGGAGTCGTAGGCTTTGCTGCCGCAACTTTTGCAGATGCAACAGGAGCTGCTTCTACCTCTTTCTCAATATCAAAGCGACGCTCTACAGGTTTTTCAAGGCTAAAATTTCTCTTAGACTTGCGATTGTTGTTTTTTTCTGCCATAGTAGTATTTTAGCTTGCGTAGATGTCAATAAGAGTTTCCAAGCCACCAGCATGTCCCATACCCATAGCTTCAAACTCCCAATCACCGTCCTCATTAATAATAAGTTTAGCAACAGAAACGGCAGTTTCTGACGTGAAAGCCTCATTTAACTCATAACGGCAAAGTTCTTCGTCGTTTTCAGCATTGATTACAGCAATGTATGCATCCTTAACATCACCGAATGTTACGCCTTCATTATCGCCTTCATGAATTGTAGCAACAAAAACAATCTCTGATACCTTTGGATCAACATTATCCAAATTAACATCGATTACTTCGCCATCACCACCAGCACGATCATCCAAGGAACCAAGGACAGCACCGTCTGCTGACATTGGACGTGTTTCAGCCATCCAACGCTTCTTATTACCAAAAACGGCTCTATCAAACGGCTTTTCGCGATTCTCTGAGTTGTAGTATACAAATCCTGCGTCTTCAAGAATAACACCTTCGTCACCGCAAAGGAAAGTTGAAGCATCGAGATCTGCATCTGAAGCCCAATTCAGTTGCACCTTAATCTTACTGAGACCTTCTGACTTGGCAATCTTAAAACGATCGCCTTTAGAAATATTGAATCTTCCCATACTTGTAACAAATTTAAGCGTACATATCAATAAGAGTCTGCATACCGCCGTCATAGCCTTCGCCTACAGCCTCAAACTCCCATTCTCCATCTTCGTTACATACAAGCTTACCTGCTTCTACGGCAGTCTCAGAAGAGAACTTCTCCTTGAGATTATATGTACAAAGTTCCTCACCTGTTTCCTCATTGGAAATTGTGATAGAAGGCTCACGTACATCACCAAAGGTTACACCATCCTTGTCCCCATGGTAGATAGTGACACAGAAAATGATTTCCTGAATCTTTGGACCTACCTTAGACAAGTTAACGTGCATTGTTTCACCTGCCTCTTCGCCTTCTTCTTCGTCACCATCGCCGAGGTCATCAGCAGAACCGAGGACTGAACCATCAGCTGAAACAGGGACTGTATTATTCTGCCAGTTCTTCTTGTTTCCATGAACCGACTTCTCAAATGGTTCAAACTCACCAGTCTCAGGATTTGCACGATTCTTCGAGTTGTAGTATACGAAATCTGCATCATCACCAATAAGACCGTCCTCACTTACGAGAAAAGCAGAAGCATCAAGGTCTGCACCTGACTTCCAATTAAGGTCAATCCGAACTTTTTCGAGACCTTCACTCTTGTTCAGCGAGAAACGCTCGCCTTTTTCAATCTGAAATCTTGCCATAGTAATACTGTTTTAAAGTTATTTAATGGTTTTGTATTTATTAATTAATTCTTCAATGATTGTAGAGTCTATATTATGAGTTTTGTAAATCTTCAAGAGACTTGACAATTCCCTAACAGCTGATGCTGCGGTATTTTTATTTTTGCTACGCAATGCAGAGTCTAGTCCACTTTGATAGAGATTTATTGTCCTCTTTGATTTTATAAGTTCACTACAAACTTGCGCCATCATAGAATTTCCTTCACTTGCAAAAGCCCTTTTTGCTTCAGGAAACTTTCCTGAAGCGAGAAGTTTCTCGGCTTCTGAAAGTTTCTTTGACTCAACTTTTGTGTTGGTTGTTTTGCCCAATGTTGATGTTTTTGTAGTCTCAGGAATTTCTTTTAAAGCTTCAGCAATACCATTGTCGTACTCGGAAATGTCTTTATCATTCATTTCCTTCTTCAAAGAAGTCAAAGAATTTGCAGCTTCCTTCAAATCTCCTTTACGAATCATTGCTTTTGCTTCTGCAATTCTTCTACGAACATCACGTTGATACTTCTTCCAGTCCTCTTTTGACTGATCTTGAGTGACAGGTTCTTCTATTCCCTGATCACCACCTGATCCACCGTCATCTTCTGGTTCACCAGTAATAGGCTCGGTTATCATTCCGCCTATAGGAATCTCCTTTAAGATAGAATTAACCTCATTATCCCACATATCAAATCCTTGTTCATGGAGATAATCCAGCAAGATACCTGCTAATTTCTTTGCATCAACATAGTTCTTGATACGCATTTTGCCTTTAATCTCCGCAATCTTGCCACGTACTTCTCTTTTGAGTATGCCAGAAGGCATAACAGGTGGATTAGGATTTTGTGGTGGCTCTTGAACACCAGGTTCTGTTGAACCTTGTGGAGATTGTGGCGCTACATTATTAAATTTATAATTAGCAGCTTTGATATCTTTTAGCAACTGCGAAAGAACCTCTCTACGGAATGAATCATTCACATTCTTCAGAGAATTAAATTCTCCATTGAAGATATGCTTGAAGTAACCATTATTGGCAGCCTTACCTTTTAGTACTACAGTACAGTCCAATGGTGAAATATTCTGCTTTACCAGAAGGTTCTTTAAATCTGAAACAATCTTACCATCATCATTGTATCTATAGTCATTAAGTTCTCGCATTGACAGGAAACATTCTCTCGAATAGCCGTCTGTGAAAAGAACATTTTGTTGTAGTTCTAGTTCTCCACTCGACAAAAATTCTTCAGCAAGTTTTGTCAAAATTGGTTTTTCTGCTTCAAAATTGAGGTAATAGTTTTCATAGCCAAGAGATTCCCACAACTTTGTAACTGCTGTTTCAACACGTGAATCTTTTCCACGATTTGTCATAACAGCACTTCCCAAATACTTATGGGTATTCGTTTCATACAGACTCATAAACAAGTCTTTACCATCACTCGTAACACAAACTGCATAATTTGTAGTAAAAGATGATGCTTCTACAACTATTTGGTCATAATCCATCGTTGCTATATTGCTATACCCTCCTTTAACAAAACAATCTTTGACAAATAGTCTTTCATTTTCATCAATGTCTGAGTTAAATACAAAGCACAAAGGCATGGTGGCAATATTTTGCTCCAGACGACCATACTGTCCTATTAATACAGAATCAAAGAAATATGTAAGATATTTTTCTATTGCATTTTTGAGCAATGTATTATAATGATATTCATTACCTTTGTATTTATACATTCCAACAGTTTTCATTGTCTTAAACACATCTGTATACGCGTTAGGACTTTGATGCATAGCTTCGTCAATGGCAAACTGACCTATTTGTATATCATTACCAAAACAATAGATAGCAAGGGGTAGAGCTAATTCCTCACCAACGAAAGGTGCGAATTTGCTCTCCCCATCACTTCTATTGTAAAGAAATGAAATCTTTTTCTTAGATAATTCTATAAGAATGCAAAAATTCATTTTCTAAGTATTATTACTGAGTTTCGGTAAAAGTATCTCGTCGTAGAATTTCATTCCCTCAAGGATAATTATTGGTGCGACAAAGTCAAATTTATTATCTGGGCCTTTATCTTGAACAGCCTTACGGTATTCTGGCAGAGCCTGGATGTAGCCATTGATATTCATGTTCTTGAAACCGTTAATGAAATCACTCTGATTCATCTTACGGTCAAGGTTGTAAAGATTCTTTGCGTATGTAAAAAAGACGTTTGTGAAGTCCATGAACTTTTTACAGGTCATCTCTCCAGTACCATCGACAGGTCCCATGAAATAGTTGCCAATATGCTCCATGAACTCACTTGTTATCGAGTTGTCATACTGCAAATTGACAATGGTTCCATCGATAGTCTTAAGGCTGAAGCCTTCTTCACCAAGAATCTCTATTGCCTTATCTTCTTCTGGTACAACAAGACCACCACCAGCGGCCTGTAGAGAAGACATTGCCAAGCCCTTTGATACCTCAAACTTATTATCTGGTGAACTTGTAGGAGTAAGACCAATAGCAGGAGGACCATAAAGAAGGTTCTTTGCTTGTTCCATACCACCGAAGCCATGAATGAACATTTCATTGCTATAAGCCTTTGCTCTTTCAAAGTTTGTACAGCTGAACCATTCGAATATGCGTGCCCCCTTACCAGCGAAGACGATTTGCACCTGTGGGCGCCAGTCTTTACCTGGTCCATCTTCTGAACGGCGAACCTCTTGAATAAGCTTATTCGCAAGCTGACCTGCATAGTACATAATCAATCCCGTAACGTATAGATTAACACTAAACAGTTCTGGGCTGTATGCGCTAATGCACTTATAGAAATCAACTAATTGCTCTGAATTAAGATTGTCGACAATCTGCTCATAGAAGTATGGCGCCGTTTCCTGTGAATATGTATTAGGTCCCATATTCAATCCCAAAATGCGAATGTGATATCTTTCACAAATTGCATCAAGAACCTTCTTAAATGTTGGGATGCTCTTCGTTGCTCCAGATATTCGCTGTGCAGCAAAACGTATAGAATTTTGCTTAATCATTGCACTGCGCAGTTGTCCTTTCTTATCTTTCATCTTGCACAATGCCGAGATATCGGTAGTACTTCCTCCGACATCGAAACACAAGACAAGATGCTTAACGTCAACAAAAATGTTTTTGTCATTAGACATATAGTTGGCAACAGCACATGCTTCAGTCAGGCAACTTTCTTGGTTGACATCAACAAAATCAAATTTAATCGGACCGCCATCAGGCTTCAAATCGACAGGTTTTGCCTTAACATTTTGTTTTCCCCATCCATCTTCTGCTGGTGTATTATCCCAACCTCCAGAGCTAGACTCGTTACCCCATCCATCATTAGAAGAAGCAGACTCATTGCCCCATCCTTCATTAGATGTTTCTGAGTTACTACCCCATCCAGTTTCAGAGGACGCAGTGGATGAATTTCCCCAAGATCCATCAGATGCAGCTGCCCCCCATGGGTCTTTAGGCGCGTCGTTAGTTTCCCAACCACCGTTGTCGTCTACCTTGACCTCTCTTGCACGCCATTCGGTAACGTTCAATGGCTTCTTTATGCCATTGCTATCTGTAACAGGGCATATAGTGTTTAGGTTGCTCCAGATTTGGTCATAGTCTTTTACTAAGCTATCTCCCATTGCTGATGGATAACTCCATTTCAATTTGACAGGAACAACATCATCCGTAAATAGCTGCGCATATATCTGAAGAAGAAGTGATGCAAGGAAAGCAGTCTTATGAGCTTTGTCGCTCTCCTGGTCGCTCCATTTCATATTATGAATCAGCGTCGCTGTCGTACCTGTACCATTGATAAACTCTATATTGATTTTATCGTTAAGAATAGATGTTACAGGCAAGTTCTTGCAGAAACAAGGGAAACCGCCTGAGACTTCCTTCTTTCTCAACTGCTCTTGGCCGGCATTTGTTGGAAAGCGTTTGAAATCTTGAAGCGATAGAATACTCTTAATTGCATTAGACGTAAGCTCCTGTCCCTGAAAGAAGAATAGACTGTTTTCAATCGTAGGAGCGCCATCTTTCCCATGCATATCGCACAATAGTGATACACGCAAATCCTTGAATGTAATACCCTGTGGGTCTTCACGACGAACTGTATCATAGTAAGCAACAGACGTATTCGTACTACCAAAGTCAATGCCAAGATGTGCATCACGAAGTTCTCTTGATTCCTCAAGTCGATTCCACGGCATACGCTTACCGCCTTCGCGTGCGTACCTAATAAGAATATATCCACTGTCTTTCGTGGTCGTTGTAAGCTTTACGCCCTTGAAAGGATGTGAACTTTCATATATCTCATATTGATACTTGCTGTCAGCTACTCTATGGTCAGCAACGATGTGCAGTTTAGCATTTGTCTTTTCGTTTTCAATAATATGTCCGTCTGATGCAAGATACATGAAATCATCATCATCATCTCTAATAACATTAAAGAACGGATCTTGTTCATCGCCAACAAAAGGAACAGCACGGAAAGGACAATCCTCAGAATGCACATTGTGAGGAATCTCAGAATAGAAGAAATATCTGTTCCACTGCTTTGATACAAAGTTTGGCCACAAAAGCAGGTCTTTCCTGTGAATCATCTCAGGTCTTACCTTATATGTTACATTAATAGCCTTTGTCTTATTGTCATCAGTTATAATAGACAACTTAACCTCAAGGGTATTATTCTGTTCATCATAAGCAGCTTGGAGCTGAGATTTTATGCTTGTACCTGTCCTGTCTTGCCCAAGCAGTACACCAATGTTCTGTCCAAAGACCTTTATGCCTTTTTCACTAAGAGGCAGAGCAAAGAAAGCATAACCGTCGCGACCTAATCTTGATGCTTTAAGTACATATATTGAGAGTTCGGACAGTTTATCTGGATTCTTAGAGAAGTCTGCACTTAAAGGTATACGTGCAATCTCTGCGTTTTTTGGCAACAGCAAATTCTCTGGATTAAAACTGATAGCGTGCCCTGACTCATTAACCTGTGTAATGATACCATTAAGACCAAAGAGTTCGTCTGTGAAGTTGAACACTCTGTCAAATGGTTCTTTGAAAGAGTTAACCGGCAGTGCACTTGCTTTCTCCAAATCATAACCCTTGTTCAGGATATTCTCTTTTATCTCCTTGAGCCATGTGTTAAGATTGGTAGTTACGCCGCTATAGTCAACAAGAGACTTTGATTGACCAGCAGGGGTATAATAATTAGCTAATGCTGGTATCTTTTTGATCAGATTATCTACATATGCATACAATGAGAGCCATTGCTCTGCTGTAAGATTAGACTTTTGTGGGTCTGTGAACTTACCTGTTGCAACATCAACATAAGGTTTACCCTGCTCCAACTTATAGTTAGCAGAAGTGAAGAGAAGGGTATCTGGTGATGTGCCGGCAACTACCTTCCCTTTTATCTTAATGACATTAACAAAAGGAACAACTTTCTCATTTTGAGAAGCTTTCTGTGAGCACCATACCTGTCTACGTTCAAACAGCATGTTACCAAATGCACCTTTTGGCTCATAAAGATTTGCTGTCTCCTTATAGTCCTTACCATCTGTATAGCCAAGACTAATAGGGTGAACATCTATTACATTAGAGTCAAGTGCAATACATGCTATTGCGCCACGCCACTCATCAACCAAACCAAGGTAATACTGGTTGAGAGCACTGGTGCTATTTTTTATACTGCTGCTGTATGCTAATGCTGTACCAAACATATTTGCTCGTGCAAATACAGTCGGAATACCTGAAACCATTGCAGCTACATCAGCATCACTTTGTATATCTGGTGTTATGATATCTCTCGTAAATATCTGCATTTGAGAGGTCATGTCCACCCATTGATTTGGAGCTCCTTGTGGTTCCGACTTCGCTAGTACTTTTATAACTAAAGCTTTACTATCTGCCATGATACTTACAAATTAGACATTAAACTTTTGTGCTATGGTTATACCATTGTAAATGTGAGCAAGGAATTTTTCCTTAACGGTATTAACCTTTTGTTTCGGTTTAGGAAGACATCTTGCATCAGACACAGTCTTATCGATAAAGTTGTCGTATCTGTTTCCAAGAAGAGTCTTGTCCCACTTGTGTTTCTCATCCATAAAGATATTGCCAGGGTCAACGTTCTTAAGACTTGCACCATCCGGGAATGCCTCTGGACGGAACATAAAACCTCCGGAACCTATAGAACTTCTAACCTGATAAATCCAACCAGGTATAAAACGTCCTGCTTTGTTAATATCGTAAGCAAATCTCTTGAAATATTCATCAAGTTCTTTTGCCTGCTGGTCTGTCAAAGTATCATAGGAGTCAATCTTCTGCTCCTTGAAACGAGTCAACATACCTTTTATACCTGCTTGTCCATAAGCAGCACCATGTTTTGTGAGAATAATATGAGAAAGAGAAAGCATTGCTCCCAACTTATTCATAAACACCTCACCCTTTGTTCCTACGAAATCATTTCCCATGAAGTCAAATGAATTTCCAGAGAATGGTACTGAACGATAAAGGTATTCTGCTTCCTTTGCTGAGTCAGAGAAGGAATTGTCATCAAGTGTAAAGAAATCATATGCAGCACATGCACACATCAGTTCAACCACATGGCATGCATTCTTTTGCTCTGCACCTCCAGTAATTGTAGTGGCATTTCCTTCTGAGACATTTGCGCTCTGAAGAGGCCAGCCGATATGATACAATTTCTTGTATACTGATTTCACCGTTGGGTCACCCTGATAGAACTGCAAAGCAGCTTGACTGTTCATTGCAAAATTATTCGCATCGGCAACTACATGCTCTTTTGACTTTTGCGTGTCGTCAGGAGCGGTGAATGTGAAGTATTCCGTGAGCAGTGTTGAACCGAACTTGACTTTTGTGAGGTCAAGTGTATTTTGGCTGCTGATAGAAACAGCTTCCTTAAGCGCTGTTGGAATTACAGGTATTGAAGATGCGCCAGTTCCACCAAACACAGAACCAAAGACAAATACACGTGCCTCACTACCTGCCTGCGCAAGAAGATTCAAGAAGTCTATAAGTTCTACTTCCTGTGTAGCTGCCGTATTCTTATCCTTTGCATAATTCACAGCAGCCTCAAGTATTCCATGATACATAAGCATGCTGCCTAAATGGGTCTGTGCACGATATCCATGATCAAGGTCGAATGACTGTACGCTAGAAGAATCTAAGAACAAATCTGACAAGTCCTGATTGTCTCTCTTCTGCTCATCTGTAGCATTCTGCATCGCAGAAAGCAACTTGTAAGTTTTACGACTCTGGTCTGAATAATCTGTGTAGAACCTATGTAGATTAAGTTTCGCGGAGAAAAACGTGTCAACATTCGGTTCTCCTCCATCAAGGTTAGCCGTGTCATTAGATTTAATTCTATTGTAGAGTTCAATTAATTGCTCTACACGTCCTTTGTTTCCATTGGTTTGGTCGGTGTCAAGGGTTAGGATCTCTATTACCTCATTATCGAACATACCAATAGCGCAAAGATGGACAAATGATTCCAGGCATCTCATGCCCGTACCACCTATTGCTATTACAAATAATTTATCCATACCAGATAATGTTTAGAACCAATTACCAAGTTTACCATTTTTGTCTGCCTTAGAAGCTATAAAACCTAGCACCACATAAAGCACAAAAGAAATTGCAGCTGATACACACATTGCAATCATGTAAGAATTCTGTGCACTTCTACCCTTGATGCTATTGTAAACTACGAAAGCGATGGAAAATGTTACTACAGGGCAAAGAATCGCAAAAATCCAAAACCAAAGTTTTCTTTTAGCTACGTCAGACAAGTCTGGACGGAAAGATATTGACTTTGCGATCAAACCCGAAACAAGAATGAGTACGATACTCGTAATAACACCAGACGCATAGGCTGATGCTGTTGAAACTGCTGCTAATAGTGTCATTTCTATTCGTTTTTAATTATTATTGAATTCTTATAAAATAACTATATATTGGATGCCCTTGAGGATTCATATCCTGTAGTGCATTTTTTACAGAATAAAAAAGACAATCATTACCTGGCCACCCAAAGAGTTCTTGCAAAGTATTTTGGTTACAGATACTTGCTGATTGTACGATTATATCTACACGGAATATGTGGTCATCGCCTTTAAGTTGTAATATTTCCCCTGTGAATTCCGGCTTAAACTTTATACCTAATTCTACATTGGCAGGACTTTGAGCATAAGTATTTTTAAACAAGTCATTATCAAAAACAAGCATATCTTTGATTTCAACTATTTTACCAGGACCCCTTGTATAATCATATTCTGGAAGTATATTTCCTTTTTCACCATAATATTCTTCTCCTTCTTCGTGTCCCTCGAAATCAAGATAAATTTTACCTTCTTCTTTTTCTATCTTCGGTTTGTTTTTTGAAGCAATATGCCATGCCCAATACTTTTCAAAATCATCTTTGATTTCTGTTACTCTAACATCAAGACTATTCAATTTATATGAATCAGAATGAGACAAATCAATAAAAAGATTACGGAAAAGATGTGAGAAAGGTTCTGCATTCCCATCCTTTCCATCAAAGCCGTTTTCACGAGTCTGTCCCTTTGCGTTAGTAATAATATCCGGCCAATCTGCCCCAAAGCAATAACTTTCTGCACGAAGTCCCTTTACTTTAAAAAAAGCATTATCACTGCCATCTTCAATAGACATGCTTACCACATCATCCCCCGCCTCATCGTGATATGTGCCGCCCTTTGATTCTGCCAGATACTTTGTACCCATAGGATAAGAGTTCGTTGCAAGAGTAAAACGTTTGTAATTTTGAGGTAATCCCTGCAAACCTTGTTCGACTAATTTTAACAAGCTATGCTCATTATAATCAAAAACAACATAATAAAGATGTTTATCGAGAGGTCCTTCCTTGTAGTCTGTTACATAGAAAGTGATATCACCACCAGAAGCGAGCCATGCCTTAAAGTAAGGTGTTGCATAAGCTTGACGGTAGATTTGTCCATCTTTTGTGTATTCTTCAAAATCGGTAACGAGCACTGCACTACGTCCATCTTTTGTGATCTGCTTTAGTGCATCCTCAATAGGTGCGTAAAACATCTGCTGACTATTTGCATTCTTTAATTGTGCAAATATCTGAGTCGGCCTGATTTCACCCGTAAGAGGCGTTATTTTAGAATCGCCCAATTTGTATATATCAAAATTTGCCGCATCTCCGGTTATCTTCTGACAAAGACCATTGAACGTTTGTTCTGTTTGTGGATCTGTACATGCAGTCATGGCTCCTGTAAAATCGAAGTAAGCAGCGTACTTCTCACTGCTAATGCGAACTACAGGCAAATCTTTCTTAAGATATTCTGTTAATTTATCGCGAAATGGCTCTTCATCATCTCCTGTAATCCCTTCAATTAAGGAGCACGATGTGGTTGCTGATATGCAAATACCACCAATAAATGCAGTAACAAAGTTACTCTTCTTAATAATGTTCATCATAAGTGTAAGAATTTAGGTATGTTTAGTATTCAATACGGATTTTATCACTAACAATTATGACAAAAAAACAAGACGTGGAACTTCCATTGTTGCTCGTTCCACGTCAGGAGGCCTTCGCATTGCCCAAGATTGTTGAACGGAGCAACGCGAAAGTCCACGCCAGATATGAATATTAAACGCCCTTATAATCTACCCATACGGATACAAGAATCCCTTACATTGGAAAACGTACCCTATAAGTAGGCATAAGGGATGCGCAAATAGACACATCCCGAGGACATTCATCGCTGCAATGTTCTGACAATCCCTAGAAAGTTGCGAAGTTTCCTGACGTCAAGAACAAAGCGTCAATTGAACGCCTTATCACTATGTCATGATCTCCCGCCCAATACCCGCTTCAACACTTGATGTTGCCATCATATGCTTCGGCATGGCGTGGACTTCAATCGAACCTATACTGGTGGGTGATCCACTGGGGTAATACACCTTCCATTTTGATGCAATTAAGGAAATCTAATGCAAAAGTAATGATTTTTTATTAATTAGAATAGGATTTTCAAAGAAAATTTTGGTTTTGTTGAAAAATTTATGTAATTTACGAGCCCGAAACAGTTTCTCGTGAGTTTTTCGCTAAGAAAAATCCGCCATTATTGTACACATATATTATAAATAAAGGTGAATTAAGAAATGGACAAGTCTGGAATAGAGTTAAGAGCATGCAGTTTCATTCTGTAAACCTTGCGGCGCTTTTTTTCTCCATCAACTTTGTCAGACAACTCAAATCTTCGCAATATTTGCTTGCTTTGGCAAGCGACATAGGTGCCGAACGGTCGTCAGTATAACAACAACATCATCATACGAAATGTCGATTTTGTCCTATCCCAGCGTATCCGTTAAGTCGAAATAGAGGGCTGTTTTTCAAAAAAATTTAGGACTGGTCGGTTTCATTGACATTCTCAGCGAGTTGTAACTCATTGATTTTCAACAAAGGCATTAGAAGAAACAGAGTAATATGATAGCTTTTACATGAAAACGAGGAAAAACGCCCCTTAGCAAACCTGTTTCGGAGCATTTTTCTCATGCTCATCCTTTCTGTTTTTAATTTTGATGCACTTTTTTCTGACCCCGAAATGTTGAAAATGTCCTATACCGACGATGTAAGACGATGATGTCAAAACAACACTCAACCACAAGTTGTATGGGGAGGTTTTAATGACAGCAT
>ODAI013282239.1_pt1 | contig 18866 bp, 15 predicted proteins | sample 1539321 | NCBI WGS metagenome assembly ODAI01 (sample SAMN02144231, study PRJEB22623) | gut metagenome | biome: sheep rumen | host: Ovis aries | place: New Zealand
CATGGGTGACTACTTCCAGCACTGGATTGATGTAGGTGCTAAGGCTGATCAGGACAAGCTTCCTAAGATCTTCTACGTTAACTGGTTCCGCAAGGACGAAAACAACAAGGATCTCCCAGGTGGATTCATGTGGCCAGGATACGGTGACAACAGCCGCGTTCTTGAATGGATTTTCGACCGCTGTGACGGAAAAGACAACTACGTTGATACACCAATTGGATTTATGCCAAAAGAAGGCGCAATCAATACAGACGGTCTTGCTGACTGCTACAAGAAGACTCTTCCAGAAATCCTCAAGGTTGATGTTGAAGGATGGAAGAAAGAGGTTAAGGATATTCGTGAAAACCACTATCCTAAGTTCGGTAAGCACCTTCCAAAGGAATTGTCTGCAATTCTCGATGATCTCGAGAGCCGCTTGAACAAAGCTTAGTTGTGGCAAGTTTGCCGTCAGGCAAACTTGGTAAGCAGCCGTAAGGCTGCGACATGACCTCGAGAGTCGCTTGAACAAGGCATAAAAAGATTCCCCGTTCAAAGCCGGGGAATGACAATGATGTCATTGTCGGGCTTGACCCGACAATCTTTCAAAATCCCGTTCATGTATTGGCATGGGCGGGATTTTTTTTGAACACTTTTTACGTAGCAAAAATGCGTGAATCAAACAATAGGAATAATATGAATAAAAAATTGATTATATTTGTAATGATGGCTTCTTTTACATTGTTATTTGCCGAAACAAAATATGAGCCTAAATATAAAGGAACTTATATTCCCCTTGCAGCTTATACGGAAATAATTAACACAAAATCTTACTATAATGCAATTTTAGCAACAAAGGGGTCAGATTTTTATACTGTTTTGGCACTTCAAGAAGATATGATTCGTCCAAATATATCTTTTCATGATTCATATGCAATAAATTATTCTGATGTAGATTTTTCTTTTTCAAATAAAGATCAGAAAGTTTATCTTACAGATAAGAAAAGTGGAATTAAATATATCAGAATATCAGAATCTGTAGATTATTATGAAGCTTATGATTTATTCTTAATTGATAATCTTTTGATAAAACTGAATATAAATGGTCTGGTTCAAAATGAAAATTGGAAAATTGATAAGGATCAATGGCATTATTCGGATGGAATTCAAATAATTTTGTATAGTCCCGAGGAATGGAAATATATTGGTTATGCAAATGAAAAACTTTATTTGCTTGAAGATGGAGAGGAGTTAAAAATGGTTTTAGGTAAGGTTTATCAGCCAAAATAAGCTTGTATTATGAAAAATTGTTGTAAAAATCAACTTTTTATTATCTTTTCAGAACTGTTGCTAGTGATGATTTTTTTCGTTGCCTGCGCCAGTCGTCCTAAGATTGAAGCTGATTTAGAAGCTTATCTTTATCCTTCAGAAAGCTTTTTGCCGGAAAAAATTGAATGGCAGGAAGTGGAGCCGGGGATTGCCCGACTTGATTTTGAAAATCCGGAATTCCCTTTAATTTATCATGTTGTTAGAATAGAGCTTAACGAGCCTGGGCTCGAGCTGGTTTGTTATCCGGATGAAAAAACTCCTTTTTCGGGTGCAACTTTTAAGGGGCAGAAAACCTCTTATTTTTCACAAAAGAATTCCTGCATAGTTGCCATAAATGCCAGCCCCTTTAACGGAAGCAGATTCGGGAAAAAGAGAAGCCTTGCGGGAGTTCATATTGTAAAGGGGTCAATGCTTTCTCATCCTTGTGAAAAGTATGCAGCTTTGTTGTTTTATTGGGATAATGCAGAGGAAAGATCTGCACAAATTATTCATAATCAAGACTCACAGCTGCTTGAAAACTGCACTTATGCTTTTGGAGCTTTCTTTTCGGTTTTAAAAGATGGAGAGCTGGTAGATTTTAAGGTTAGAAGCCATAATTCGCGTACGGGTGCCGGGCTTTCTAAGGATGGAAAAATTTTATATCTACTTGTAGTGGAAGGTGAAAAGCCTGATAAAAGCGAGGGAATGTCTTATCCTCAGTGTGGCCAAGTGTTTAAAGCTTTGGGCTGTGAAAATGCTTTAGAGTTTGACGGCGGCTCTTCCAGTCAGTTATTTATTAATGGGAAAAATGCTTTAAATTATTCTACAATTGTAGTGCAGGGAAACAGCTTTGGCTTCAGAATAAAAAAATAACTTGTCATCTCTTTTTACACCCTCATTTTTTTCCCTATATTTTTATATATGGAAAGATTAATGACGCTTGAAGAAAAGGATGAACTTCTCAAAAAACATATTCTTGATGTTGCAGATAAATACGGGTGCATTCTTGTCAGTGCTTATGATGCAGACCAGACTCACAAAAACCGCCGCAATACAAAAAGAGCAAGGTTTCTGGAAGAAATAATTCAGGACAATCATCTTGCCTACTGCCGGATTGTTGAAAATATTTCAAAAGTAGAAAGTGCATACTATTTTGTAATTATGCAGAAAACCGAAATTGTAAAACAAATTCTTGCGGAATATGAACAGCACTTTAAGGTTTTGAATTATTACGAAAATCTTACAGAGCTTCTGGAAGGCAAGCATTTTATTCATCCTCAGTCTCAAAATGAAATAAAATTATTCCATCAGCGCAGAGAAATTTGTCTTTTGCAGAAAGACGTGAATCTTCCTCCCGACAATATAGGCTGCTGGACGATTCGTAAGTTTATAGGTGCGTATGTCTGCTGTTATTATGACGGAAATTTACTCTGTTCGCTTCATTATCCGGATGATGAGTGCAGCGAGTATATAGTTACGATTGGAACAATAAGGCCAGTAGGGGTGATGTATAAAAGAAAAGGTTTTCCAACAATGGAAGAGGCTATGGAGTTTATGAAGCATTGGCGTTAGTGTGAATCCAGGTGAGTTCGTGCTTGTTGTAATTTAAATGCACAATGCGGCTGCCAGGAATCTGTTCAAACTGAGCAATAAGCGGCCAGTCAATTTCGCCCTGCATTTTAATTGTACAAATCATGTTGAGCGAAGGCTTATAGGCGAGCCATTTTTCAATCCATTCTAAAAGACGTTCCGGATAGCAGATTACATCGCTGAAAACCCAGTCTACATCTCCAAGCTCTTCTGGCTTTAGAGTAAAGGCATCGTGCTTTTGAAAGTGGACAAGAGGATTGTTCATCAGAGAGTCTGCAAGTGGTGCTCTGTCTACAGCATGTACAAATGCTCCAAGACCAACTAGAACCCAGGTCCAGCCACCGGGGCAGGCTCCTGCTTCAAAACAGTGCTGGCCTTCGTGAGGAAGTTCTACTCCAGTGAGCAGGTTTGCCATAGTAAGTGATTCCTGAATCTTTAGGTAGGCTCTGCTTGGAGGGTTTTCGTGGTCTTCAATAAAGTGCAGGCTGCCGGCTGGCAGAAAACTTGAAGTTTGGGCACTTGCAATTATTGTATTATTATCAATCAGAGTGTATAAACCAATTGGAGACTGAGGAATTGATACGGGAAATTTTCTATCCTTTAAGTTTATATAAGGAAGCTTTTCTTGAATTAGCTGTGCCCGGCGGAAGCAGGTGTATTGGTAAGGTGCCCAGTTTCGCTGAAGCTTTTTAAGATGAGAGGCAGCTTCTCCAATAGAGTCAAAATGAAAAGTAAAAGGCTCTAAAAGTGTTGTACGGCTCCAGTAAGGAAGGGGCGTCTCTGTGTTCCACTTCAAATCCTCAAAAACAACTAAATCGCCGTACTGTGCATCCGGCTTTTGCGTAATGCTGAATCGCTTTTCCAGTTCGGAAAGCAGGAGATTTTTCTGTTCGGGAAATGAAAGGAATGCAATATTCATAATCAGCTTGTTTAATTATCGCTAAAAGGGTCTTTTGCAGAATCTTCAAGCTGCACAATAAAGGAAGAAAGTTTGCCTGCGTCCGGCGAATACATAACTTCAAATCCTATGTAAGTATTTCCTTCTTTTTCGTTTACCCACTGAGGCTTGCAGCGTAATTTAATAGGGTTTCCGCCATAGTGACTTTCAGGGGAAATTTCCAAATCGTATTCAGATTCCAAGTCTACAACAATGGGATATGCATAATGAATTTTGCAGCCAGAGGCACTTATATCATCCAGAATTCCCGGAAGTGCACATAACTCATGCGAAACTGCTTTTCCAATTTCTTTGTAACGTGTGTTCTGCCTGTTTTCCTGCATTTCGATAGTATAGGAGATTTTTTGATTTATGACAATCTGGTAAAAATGATGTGGTAAAAATGATACTTATCTTAAAAAAAACAGATTGTTAATCTTGTAAATTTACAATTTTGTGTCAAAATATATAGGATAAAAATGGAGGATTTATGAAGAATCTGCCGACTAAAGTAAAATCATTTCTAGCATTAATTTCCAGCACATTTATTTTGTTTTCATGTGGCGGATTTAACGATGCCACTTCAACTGGTTCCGTAACCTTTTCTTTTGATTCTGGCGATTTGCGCACAGTTATGGCGCGAGCTGCCGAACAGGCTTCAAAGGTTACACTCCTTGTAGATGTAGTAGATGGCTCTTCTGCTCATCTTTCAAATATTGAATTTTCTTCCGAGGAAATTGCAGATTTAACAACGCTTCCTTCAAAAACTGTAACCTTTGATAACGTGAAAGTTGGCGAAGTGTATGCAAGGGGGCTGATTTATTTTGACTATGACGCCAAGGATGGCAAAGCAGCAGAAAAAGCCATTAGATATTACGGCGAAACTGAAAAACAGACTATTGTTGAAGGCGAAAATAAGTTTCCGCTAAGCCTTAAAAACATCAAACCTCAGAGTAAAGACCCGGACTATGACTTGTGCTTTAAGGAATATACTTTTGAAGGAACTAAAGAAGGGGATGATGGTAAATACTCCCTTTATGTTTATGGAAATGGAAATTATTCGCTGAATTATTCTGGAACTGATAAAAATAACAGCGCATTGTTTGAACTTTCGTTTGGAACAGTAGAAATTACCGAAAAAGATAGTTTTGATAATCCTCTGGCTATAAAGCTTATGGAAAAAGTTGTGCACGAATCATCAGAAGCAGACTATGTTTTTTATGATGATGAAAATGCTGCCTCTGTAAAATGCACAGACGGCGCCTTTGAGCATACCTTTGTAAAAGCTAGAAACATTAAATTCGTTCAGACAAACAAAAGCTCTGGCGTAAAAGTTGGCGGTATGACAGTAAAACTGGCTTCAGTTCCTACAGAAGACCATGGAGAAAACATAGAATTTGATATCAAAGAAGATTCTGATTCAATGGAAATTACAGTAATGCCTAAAGGCGAGCTGCAGGGTAAAGTTAATACTCTTATCTGGATTATAGATGGACTTGTTGATGCTTCAACAGGTGGTTTACCAGGAGGACTTGTATACAGGCTTACCAGCACCGATTTGGAAAAACTTGGAAATGGCATTTATTATGTTACTGTAATCTTTACTGTCGATGGTGAACAGTATTCTGCCCAAACATCTATCGAAATTATAAAGTAGGGAGACTTGTTTATGAAAAAACTGATTTTTACATCCGCAATAATTTCAATCCTTTTGATTCTTGCTTCCTGTGGTGGCGTTAAGGATTCTACAAAGATAGAAAATGTTTCCGTAATCTTTTCTGTGCCGGAATTAAGTGGCAGAAATGCGCGAACCATTATGCCAACAAATATGGAAGAAAGCGATATTACAAAAGTTACTTTGTATGCAGAAAAATATGAAGGCTCTACAAAAAAAGAATATGAGCTTTCAAAATCAGAATGGATAACTCTTGCTGCGTTTGAACAGGAAAATTTTACAATTGCAGTGGGAAAATATTCTTTTATTCTAAATATTTGTGCAAATAACGGTTTTTCAGAGGCTATAACCCAAACCTGCACACTTGATGATGTAATAATTGACGGAAGCACAAAGACTATTTCTTTTGATGAACTAAAATATGCCAATGATTACGGCTATGTTTTGTATAATATTTCCTGGCCAAAGAAAGATGTTATTGCAAAAGTTGAGGCTGCCTTATATCAGGGAACAGAGCTTAAGTATTCGCAGGCTCTTATGCGAAATGGAACAGATTCTGGCTCAACAGCAACAGCCACAATGCGAGTAAACAATGGTTCTTATATATCAAAACTCATGTTTTATAATAATAATGATGATACAACTCCGTTTAATACAATTACCGATGTTATAAAAGTAAACGGTTATAAAACTGAATATGAAATAAGTATGGCCTTGGAATTGCTGAATATAAAATACAGTGTTACCTTTAACCCTAATGGCGGAAGATGGAAAGACGGCTCTACTGGAAATAAAACCGCTACCCGTAATGCGTACGACGGTTTTGTTTCTCCTGCTGAACTTGAAAAACAAGGCTGGACTTTTGACGGCTGGCTTGATGAAGACGGTAACAGCATAGATGAATTAGTAACGCCTGGCTCTGAAGAGGCAGCTAGAGACTGGACTGTTTATGCTAACTGGGTAAAAAAAGCTTCTGGCAACATCACTCTGGATAACGGCGCTCTGACAATTACAGCCGTTGCCTCTTCAGCCACAACCGGCACCCTGCTTGATAACGGCGTCCTCTACCAGAACGACACCATCACCTTCACCGCCAAAGACAACGCCGGCAACGACGTTACAGACGACGTTACGTTCGATGCTAAGCTGTTGTATAAGGGCCAAGACATCGGTAACGATTATTACACCCTTACTAGTGATGGCAAAACCTTAAAAATCAACGGCCTTACAAAAGAAGTTCCATCACGGTATTGTTACCAGCTTTATGTAACAGCAAACTGGCTGACAAACGAGAATTTTACAAATGTGTACAGCTCGCAGACGTTTGATGTGAGAGTGGAGAGTGGATTATCAACGCCTGTTACACAGGTTGCGTTGTATACTTATGATTCTGGCTCATATAAATATTATTTGAAAGATTCAAATAAACTAGGAGAAGCTCTTGGAGAGCAAACTTTAAGTGCAAATATGAAAAAATCCGCTTTTGATGCATCTGGATATTTTTATGTAGCATATAAAGATAATTATGGCTCTGATGGTGTTACGATTTACTCTAATAATCCTCTTTTTGAATCTAATGGAGAACTCCGTGGTGTACAGCTTCCATTGGAAGATGCACAGGGCACTAGTTATTCTGACAAATATCAAGATTTTGCAATTGATTTGACTACAAATATTCTTTATGGTTGTGCTGTTAATATGACATCATTATATTTGTACAAATATCCAAATTTCATTACAAGCGCTTCTACCGAAGATTGTATTGCTTATGATTATATAAATGTGAGTGACGGATACTTTTATCCAAGTCAAATTGCTATAAACGATAGTACACTTTATGTATTTGGATATTGGACTGACAATGAACAAAAAAATGCAACATGGCGAGTAATGGTTTATGACATACCTGAAAGTGGAAGTTTTGGAGATGTGAAGTATACTTGCGATTTGGATTCTAAACTGATAGAGAAAGATTCAAAACTTTCGTATGCGAAGATTATTGTGAATAATGGTTCAGTTTCACCATCTCCTTACGGTGATATGTATGCAATGGACGGAGCTTTGTACCTTGTTCTTAAACCTTTTACAGCATGGACTGTTAGCAATCCAAATATTTACAGTGGAGCTATTGTAAAATGGATTCCAGGTGAATCTGAAGTAACTGTTCGCGGTTTATATTCTGAGAAGACTGTTGCACAAGAATCTATAACACAGATGTATTTGAATTATGTAGAGGGAGATCCTCAAACAGTCTATGCAACTTCTGAACGTAAAACTCTTAAGACTATGCTTGCTGATAGTACATCATTTAATACTGAAGAGTATAGTTATGGCCGTGTCGATGGATATAAATTCTTCCCGAATGTTTATGCAATGTCTGCGAAGTCTTCATTATTAGACAACAAAGGATTCGTAGGCCCTGCAAAGATTATTGGTATAAAGCCTAAGAAACTTGTTATTGCAGATGACGGTTATGCTTTCTATACAGATAATGATATGTTGTATTACAAGAATGTAAATCGTGTTGTTACGATTGATTTGGAAGACTTTACAATTAAGAGTATTCAGTCTACGAAGGCAACATTTGACTCTGAATTAACTGATTACTTTAAGTCTGGTAGTTCTATTGATAAGATCAGAAGTGGTGGAACTTATTATGATTATGGGGCTACTGTTTATTATTATGATTCTTCTTCTCGTGAGGAGTCTGGAACTATAGGTTTTGGTAGTAATTTTTATCTTGCTGTTAAGAACGGAGATAACCAGTAGCCAATCATGCAGAACACCCCGCTAATCACCGTCTGCATTCCTGTTTTTCAGACTGAGCCTTATCTTGCGGCTTGCTTGCGCTCGGTCTATATGCAGGATTTTGCCAGCTTTGAGGTGGTGGTGGTTAGCGACAGGAGTCCCGGCAAGGATGAAGCGGGGCGGAGCGCTAAAAAGCTGGTCAAGCTTGCTCAAAAGGAAAGTGACCGGTGGAGAAAAGAGCACAGGCTTCAGGCGGTAAAAATCCGCTTTGTGGAACACCGCGAAAACCGCGGATGTGTGGAAGTTCGGCGCACGCTGGTCTATGAATCACAGGGAAAATACCTTGCGATGATAGACAGCGATGACGAATATATGGAAGGCGCGCTTACGGCGTTGTACCAGGCGGCGCTTTCTTATGATGCAGATATTGTGCACGGAACTTTTGTTTCGGGCGAATATGATAAGGATGGAATCTTTCACGCAACGGCAGAAACCAAGTGCGGAAGGATTTTTTACGGCACAAAAGAGGGACTGGAAATTGCCCGCTCGTGGTTCGGCGGCCTGTATAACGGAAACGTTTGCGGCAAGCTGATTGAGCGCACGGTGTACGAAAAGGCTTTCGAGCAGATTCCGTACACCGAATGCAATATGGCAGACGATTTACTGATTTTCTTTTTTGTGGGAATGAATGCGCGCCGGTATGTGGGCATAGAGAACAAGGTTTACCGCTACAGAATCAACAGCGGCATGAGTTCTCACCGCAAAATCGACACGCTTAAAAAGTGGAAGATGATTTGTACGTCCTCGAGCGTATTTTCAATCATCTCTCAGTGGCTGAAGGAAAATAATAGTCCGCTTTCCGCACCGGATGGGACAACTCAGTGTCATTCCGGGCTTGACCCGGAACCTCTTCTTTCTGCCACCGACATAGAACATTTGGGAAAGGTTACGCTTTCCTATCTGGCGAATAATATCCGTCAGCTGCGTGCTTCGGTAATTCCGGAACTGCAGGAAGACGCAAAACTGATGCTCTACGACTTCTGGGGCGAAAGTTTTGTAAAAAAAGTAGAAAACGCTTTAGACGACATAGATTACAGGGGGAACTTATGAAAAACTTGCGCCATGTCATTACCACACTTTGTGTGGCAATTTTAATATCGCTTTTATCAGCTTGCTCCGGCCTGACCGGCTCTCCAAAAACAGAAAATACAGGCTGTACTGTGAGTGGAAATCTCATCATATCCGGCGATGCAACAGCAGTTCGATCTGCAACTACTTCGTTTGATATGGAAAATCTGGCACTGGAATTTGTTGAACCGCTTTCAGTAGTTGCAAACCCTCAGACTCAAGGTATTTCTAGTTGTGTAGCAACCGTTGAAAAAACAGATTCTGGCTATAGTTATTCAGTTTTACTTCCTGCTGTTGGAACATGGGATTTGCTTGTTAATTTTGTATTGAAAAAAGATGATTCAACAGAAAACGTTCAGGTTTTACATACCACTCCAGAAATTACTATTGCGGAAGGTGTAACCTCAATTACAAAAGACATTATTATCTACCCTTATATGAGAGCAGATGCCAGTGGTGCAATAAAACTCCCGATTACTGATGCAACTGGACTTGTGAGCAAAGCTGTTTGTACTGCAGAATGGAAAAATGGTCCACATACAGAAGAAGATCTTGATTCTACAAAGCTTTCCAGCACAGTAAATTTTACTGCTGGCAAAGCCGAACTCGTTCAAACAAAAGTTCCAACCGGCAACTATGAAGTAACCTTAGAGTTTCTTGATTCTGATGACAACACCCTTTACAAATGCAAAGAAATAATTGCAGTTTTCTCTGGTTTCACCACCGATACATGGTCTGGCACCGGCTCCCACCTCCGCAAGACCCCACAGGGAGCAACGGAGTTTGTGATTACGGATGAAACATTGTCTGTTTTTGGTGTAAATGATGTTTTGTTGTACGAACCTAACACAATTGAATATAATGGAATGGGAAATGATGAATCAGGCTATGATTACTATCTGGTTGATATTTCTGAAGTATCAGAAAAACCTGAAAAAACTGCAGTGCCTGCTAGATATAGTACAAATTATTTGAAGAATTTTACAGCGTTCGATTCTGATGGAAATTTCTATCTCCTTCAGACAAGTAATGATACTGGTGTAACTCTGAGTTCCGGTGCTTTTGAATGGACAGAACCAACGCTTGGATTTGATAATAATGATTATAGTTATATTCAAGGATTCGCAATAGACCGAACAAATAATAACATCTGTATTTTGAAATTGGATTCAACTAGTTTTGTAATCTATGATTATCCAGAGTTAGTTTCTTCGAAGGGAACAAAACTACCTATAGATTATAATGATCATCTACTGAATTTAACATATTATCCATTAGAGGGATTTGTAGTCAATGCAGGAATTGCCTATTTACTTATTCGTAATATGGACTCCTATGATTTTTACAGATATGAATTTAATCAATATTCTGATCCTTTGGATTCTCAACCAGTTACAATAGATTTTAAAACTTTATTAGGTTTTACTTCTATAAATACAAATACGTTCAAAATTACAGATATGCTTTATCAAGATGGTGCTATCTATATACTTGTAAAAAACCATTCTGAAATTACCAGTGGTAGCAACGCAATTTCATCAGAGTATCCGATTTATGCTAGAGGAGCAGTAATTAAATATGATGTTTCATCAGGTGAAACAAATGTTATTGGTTGGACAGAAACACCATTAGATAATACTGGAAAATATTTGTATGGATTTTCAAATTCGAGTATGCCTACTCAATTGAAATATAATGAAACTGGAGAGAATCTAAAATTTAGCACGTCTGATGCTTCTTCTAAATTTCCAAATATTTATTCTCCAAGCGATTCTGATACTAGTTTTTATGGACCTGTGAAATTTATTGCAATTAAACCTAAAAAGCTTATTATTGCAGATGATGGTTTTGCTTTCTATACAGACGATGAAGATGCTTATAATTTCAAGAATGTAAATCGTGTTGTTACAGTTGATCTTGAAAATTTTACTATTAATGCAATTGAAACAAATTCAGAATTTGAATTTGATTATAACTATACTATAATTGGTTCAGGCTTTGAGGCTAGTAAACCAAACGTGGCATTGGATGCTAATTCTACACAATACGAAGGATCTAGCGTTCTGCTTGGAATACCATGTGGAGATGAAAATAATTAATGATTAAAAGGAAAGGCCTCACTACCAGTGGGCTTTACTTTTAATCCCAATAATCAGTTCTTAAAAAACTCCCTCAAAAACATCGTTTTCGTATGTATCGTTCTCTATATCGCCTGAATTGAAAATCCTGTCTATATCATCATTTGAAAAGAGCCCGAGTGTTTTTTCTCGGAATTCAGCTGCTTTGTCTAAAAAGTTGACTTTAGATGTTTCTGCCGGAGGCATAGAAAGTGGCTTTGCGTTCAAAATATCACCTCCAAGCTTAAGCTTCTGATTTAGAAAGCATTTCGAGGACTTTATCCAGTGGGGCGTTCATGTCTTTTGCAGCTTCTTCTGGGCTTGTATTGTATTTTTTGACGAGGAGTACTGCGTCTTCAATGGCTTTTTGTTGTTTGCCATTCTCTAATCCTTGTTCTTCTGCATATTCGAGGCTGGCATTATAATCACGCATAAATGTGTCGTATGAATTCTGAGCAAACCAGTTAGCCTCTTCTTTGCTCATGTATTTTCTTACGGTTTCTGCTGCCATAATTCCTTCCTCGCTTTCGGCTATTTCCTTTATATACTTCTGCTTCTCTTTATTACCAGCGTATGCAAAATACATACCCCATTTTTCTCTGTTGGTTAGATTTTTTACGGGCTTATCCTTATTTAACTCTCGCATCCTTACTAAGTCCAGAATAATAACGTTAAGCCTGTCTCCCAGATTGCGTCCTGTTTCACTGCGCATAGTATACCATGCGAAACATGAATTGTCACCTGTTTCAAATTTGAAGTTTGCAATTGTTATCTGATACACCTTGCCTGCGTTCCACTTAGAACCTTTTTTCGCATTGTTATTTAGTAATTGGGCTACCTGTACTTCACTTCTAACATGGTAATTATACTCAGAAAGTTTTTGCCGACACTGACATTCAATGTCCGCACTTTCCCCGTCATCAAAAGTTACACTTACATCAAAACTCATTTGCATTTGGTTTCTTGTTTCAACTGCTGGTTCATTTGGTCTGAGTTGAATATTGGTAATCTTGCGCCCTATCATCGTGGAAAGAAAGTCGTTTAGAGCTATATTAGACTCTTTCATTTCCTGTGTGAAAATCCCTTTGAAGATAGGGTCGTACAATGGATTTAATACTGGTTCGGAATTTTGGCCGCCCATTTTTTTGTCATCGTTGTTTTGCATAATAATCTCCGGTTAAATTAAAAAGGGAAACTACATTTGTGACATGCGGTTTCCCCTTGAAAAAAATAAATGTATCTATATATATTATAGATTGAGATATGTTAAAACATGCAATGTTTAGAAAAAAAGTTTAAGAATTTCCATTTGTATTCCTGTTCATAACACAGAGGTTCTTCTTGTACGATGCCTGGATTCCGTGGCAGCCCAGAATTTTGATGGGTGACAGCGATGATTTTCTGGCTGATGATGCTGTGAGAATTCTTTATGAATCTGCAATATCAACCGGTGCTGACATTACTTGTGGAACAGAGCGTATTTATCATCTTTTAAACGGAAAAACGAGTATTACTGATAAAAGATATGCTTTTCATAAAGAAGGAACTCTATCTGAGCGGCAAATTCTGGATTCCTAGCTTGTACGCAGCGAATCATCTGCCTTTTTATGGGCGAAACTTATTAAACGGGAATTATATTTACAAGCTTTTAATTCAATTCCTTATATGGACTGTTCGCTTTCGGTTGATACTCCAATTTATTTCTTTATTGCTTATCATGCAAAATCATATTTTGGTATTGAAGATGTGGTTTACTACTGAAAAGAGCCCGGCTGTTTTTTCTCGGAATTCAGCTGCTTTGTCTAAAAAGTTGACTTTAGATGTTTCTGCCGGAGGCATAGAAAGTGGCTTTGCATTCAAAATATCACCTCCAGGCTTAAGCTTCTTTCCCATTTTTCCGCCGGCGTGAGTTCTTTTTCATTTTGGCTCATAGTTGAGTTCCTCCATAATAAAAGTTGAAATAAAAAAGGGAAACTGCACGAGGCAGTTTCCCTTTCAAAAAGTTTTAATGTGGTAAACCTAAAAAATGCCTGCGCATTTTTTTTAACGGTTAGCTATTGAATACAGCGCACTAGTGCGCTTACACATATATTATAGACTGACTTTTGTTAAATCATGCAATGGTCGGAGAAAAATTGTCTTTTTTCTATTATTCCCCGAGCAGCAAATCGCCTTCTTTAATCCAGCCCAAACGGCGGAAAAGCTTGCCTAAAAGCCAGCAGAAAAGTCCTGGTAATACGAAACAGATGAGAATGAGGCCGAGCCAGTCTACGAAGCCTGGAGTAATTGCGGCAGCTCCATGTCCAACTGCAACTTCGCTTGGTTCAAACCAGCCTGTAATAACACCAATCTGTCCTACAAATCCGCAGGTTCCCATTCCAGAGCTTACAGCGGCACCATTCATTTCCAGTTTGAAAAGGCAGGTTGCCAGAGGACCTGTAATGGCACTGGTAATAATAGAAGGAAGCCAGACCTTTGGATTTTTAATGATGTTAGGCATCTGAAGCATACTTGTTCCTAAGCCCTGGCTTAAGATTCCGCCCCAGCGATTTTCTCTAAAGCTCAATACGGCAAAACCAACCATTTGAGCACAGCAGCCTGCAACTGCAGCTCCACCGGCAAGACCGGTAAGACCGAAGGCGGCACAAATTGCTGCGGAAGAGATTGGCAAAGTTAAAGCAACTCCAACTACAATACTTACAAGAATTCCCATCCAGAATGGGTGAAGCTTTGTTGTCCAAACAAGGAATTTTCCTACAGAGCTGGCAGCAATTCCAATGTATTTAGCGGTCAAAACGGTTAGCAGGGCACCTGCAAGAATTGTTACTGCAGGGGTTACAATAATATCTACCTTTGTTTTTTTGCTGACAAGACAGCCCATTTCTGCGGCAATAATTGCAATAATTAAAACTGCGAGAGGTCCACCGGCCCCTCCTGTAACATTTGCGGCAGAACCAACTGCAACAAGCGAAAATAATACAAGAGCTGGAACCTGCATAGCAAAACCAATTCCAACTGCCATAGCGGCTCCAACTACATGGGCATCACCGGCAAAGCTTCCTGCATCTACAAGAAATTTAAAAACAGGATTAGTGCCAAGGCGCAAAAGCTGCTGTCCCAGTGTTTTGATAATTGTTCCAATCAGCAGGGAGGCAAAAAGCCCCTGTGCCATACCTGACATTGCGTCAATCAAATAGCGTTTTGCATATTTGTTCATAAAAATACTCCTGGCCCTTAAGGAAAAATTTAAAATCATCCTAGGAGGGCATAATAAGTTTAAAAATGTTTTGGGAAATTAATTATTTTGATTAGTAAATTACTTGCGGATGTATGCTGCGGTAAGCTTCCGCAACGGGGTCATCCAGAAAATAAAGTCTGAACTTAAAATATCAGAAATAGTCTACAGGGTCAATATATAATGCGAAAGTCTAAAGTGTTTTACTATTCTGTAAAATTTTTTCGAAGCCCGGATTTGATTCTTTATATGTGATGTTCCAGTTTATGGCGTATTTATGACAAGAAGCTTTGTTAAGGGCTTTCTGCCATTCTGGCATATTATCACAGAAATCGCTGATGACAAAAAGTACGTCTTGTTTTTTTAGTTTGTACTTATTAGTTACATAGGAGATTCCCTTTGCAATATTGGTTCCTCCTCCATAAAGGTTAGGCAACTCATCATCAATCATACATTCATAAACTAATTCTGTATCCCAGAAAATGAGGTTTGTATTTTTAAATTCTTTTTTTACTGTTTTGAAAGTATTTACAAAATCATTAACCATTTCGGAATCTATTGAGCCTGATACATCTATTACAAGATAAAGGTCGGGACGTTCTGTTTTTTCAAAGCGTATATCTTTAGGAATAATTACAGGGCTGTTGAATTTCCGTCTGTTAGTGTAAAACATCTGGTCTCTTCTTGTTCCTGTATTTTTTTTGGAAAAGAGCAATTTTTTTATTTTCTCTAGAAGATTATCCATGGATGTGTAGAAAATAAAGTCGATTTGACTTGGAAGTGCCTCTCCCCTAGACATTGAATTCATAGAGCCTGTCGGAACTCCAAACCTTGTTTTTCCGTTTTTATCTGCAATTTTCTTAAGTTCTTTAAATTCTGAATTTGAAAAGTTTTTGCTTGCAGCTAATTCTCTGATTCTTTTATATTCATCATAGGTAAGATGTCCGTCAAACTCTTCTTCTGGATTGTCTCTTATGTGAGAGCGTATTGCTGCATTTTGGGCAGCCAGCATTTTTAGATTGCCCATAAAAATTTCGGGATTCATAAGAATTATGGTTAAATATTCATTCCAGGTTCTACCAAGGGGAAGTCCTAGATCTTCAGGCCATAGTCCCCGTAAACTTGGATCTTTAAAATTTTTCATCAGTTTTGATTGAAAAAAGAACCATTCTTCTCTAGAGAACATTCTGGAATTTACTTCTAAATCCATAACGACATTTAAAAGAACTCTCTTAAAAATATCCAGAAAATATTCAAAATCACGAGCTTTGTTGTATGATTTCTGCTTTGAAAAAAAGTGTTGTATTTGTCTATAAGCGACTTTTAATTTATCCATCAGAAAGCCTTGCATTTTATCTTCAAGATCGTTTGTATGACCAAAAAGAATATGTCCGGCTTCGTGCATATAAAGGTAAGGTTTTAAATCTTCCCACTCATTATTCACATACATAATAGTTATTTTGCCCTGTTTTTCTGTCATCATTGTGGTGAGATAGGCAATAGAGGGGCGTAATATATTTTTGTCGTAGATGTATGTGCAAACGACTTTTTCCATCATTTTCTGAACTTTTGAATAGTTTGTGGGTATCATAATTTATCCTTTATGCAGAAATAAGCTGACTTTTAATTGCCTCTTTAGTTGGAACAAACTGAAAAATATTATTTTTATAAACAAGGACAGATTCAACCTCGGGAATAATAGGAGAATGAATGGTTACAGACAGAATGCTGCTTTCTTCGCCTAGAACATAAAACTTTGGAAAACAAGTTGCCTGTTGAGGATAAGTAAGTGCAGTTTTAAACACTCTTTGCTTACATTTAATATTGGCCTTAACGAAGCATATTTTATTAATATTTTTATTTGACCTTCCATATTTTTTCAGATAATCAACTCTTGTTCCAATTACATCGCAGTAAAGAGCATAATAATCCATACTTATTCGAGTAAGAATTTCCAGATTTTTTGAAGCGTTTTTTTTCTGCTTAAGATAATGGATTAGCTCAAATATAGATTCCATTTCAGAAACAAATTTTGGAATAGAGTTTCTTGTTTTGTACAAATTCAGGAAATTGCTAATAGAATAATGATTAGAAATTTCTGTAACAATTTCCTGCAGCTGCTGACTTTCTGCCATCAAAGAATAGTTTGTGCGGTCTTTATTTGTCATAAAAACTGCAATATCCCGGTTAATGTCGTGGACCAGCTGAAGATTTTTTGTATTAAAATAATCATGATGAAGAACAATGTCGTCTATACGTTCATAAATGTATTCGCGGTAGTGTTTTGCCTGTTCTGAAGTAAAAAGACAGGTACCTGCACCTACAAGACCGTCTGCCATTTTGTGAAGAAAATTCTGATCGTTTAAGCCAAGCTCCATATAAGCGAGAATTGCATTAAAAAGATAAGACATAGTGCGGCCAGAAATAAAATTGTAAACAGGCCCATTATTATCACTATATATTTCATTTAATTCCTGATTTGCTATGTCCAAAAGTCCCAGAGAGGATTTTGAATCTGAATATTTAATAAAAATTTCTCTCCAGGTGTTATGGAAAAGCTCGCGTACCTGTTCCACAGAATTTTCATCCATTTTTTTAATTATTGATGGATAAAAAACACTATTCGGTTTTTCAATAAATTCATCCAGCATTTCAAAAGCATCGTAGTTTTCGTTCAGGTTGATTAAAATAAAGCGGTTTAGGGTTGGAGCCATAATTTCCATACTTGAAGGCAGGTTTCCTGAATAGTTTGCAGCGGCTATAATAAGACAGTCGTCTGGAAGCATTTTGCCGTTTCCAATACAGCGGTCAAAAATAAGGCTTAGCAGAGCTCCCTGTACATATTCTGAGCAGGTAGAAAGCTCGTCAATAAAAAGCAGACTCTTTATTCCTTCTGCATTCTTGCGTTTAATACGGTCGAACCATTCCGGATTCATATGGACAAGATGATCCCCTCCGTTATTACACTGGTAGCCGCTGATTTCTTCTGGGGTAAAGCGGGAGCCAATTAAGGTTTCAAGATGAAGCTTGTGTTCTTTAGCATATCTTTTAAGAATTGTTGTCTTACCCAAACCTGGATTTGATAAAAGAAGAACTGGTATTTTTGATCTTTTACTGATTTCTACAGCATTTATAATAGTCTGTTCAATTTTCATTTTGCTCTCCTTTTGTGTCTAGCCTATGCTTAATATTATAGTGGTAATAGCAGGAGTCGTCACAATAAATGGGGACTTCCTTGTGATTTTTCTTGCTTTTTTGGATTTCTATGGAAGTTAAAGACGTAGAAGTTGGTTTTGACACTTACAAAAGAGAAAATATTCAGGATTTTGGAACATATATGGATTCTGGATATTATTAATCTTCCCCATACTCAGGAGTCTTTTCGGCGGCTTCCAGAGAGGCGCTGGCGAGGGCTGCTCCGGCCAGGTCGGAAAGATACTGGGCCTCGGCGGCTTTTTCTTTTGTGGTGCCGCTGGCGCCAAGGGAAAGGCGTTGCAGGTCTTGCTTTTCCTTGCGGCGTTCCAGCAGATTGCGGGCGGCCAGTAAAATGCCTGCCGCTTCCGTCGCTTTTACGTGAATGCATTGTGCAACAGCACTTTCATCTGCGCCCGCCAGCGCTTCCAGCGTAATAAACTGCCTTTGCAAGGCAAGGGCCCTCTTTTCTCCCACGCCCGGCAGCTCCAGGAATATGCTTTCTGTGTTCTCTTTCGTGCGCAGGTTTTGGTTGCGGCTTGTTGCAAAACGGTGGGTCTCATCGCGGACTCGCTGTAAAAGACGTAAGCCGTCCGACCGTTTTGGCAGGCAGATTGGAGTGCTGTTGCCCGGCCGATAAATTTCCTCATCACGCTTGGCAAGGCCCGCAATTGGAATATCCAGTCCCAAAGAAAGCAGAATCTCTTCTACTGCGTTTACCTGACCAATACCACCATCTATTAAAAGCAGGTCTGGCAGCTCTGCATCTTCGTTCAAAAGGCGGCTGTAGCGGCGGGAAACAGCTTCCTTCATGGAAGCAAAGTCGTCTATAAGGCCGTCTGTGGTCTTTAAGCGGAAGTAGCGGTAGTTTTTCTTGTCCGGGTTGCCGTTGTAAAAGCTGATAAGCGAAGCAACCGGCCATTTTCCCCCGATGTGGGCAATATCAAAGCCTTCAATGCG
>ODAI011918483.1_pt1 | contig 18865 bp, 17 predicted proteins | sample 1539321 | NCBI WGS metagenome assembly ODAI01 (sample SAMN02144231, study PRJEB22623) | gut metagenome | biome: sheep rumen | host: Ovis aries | place: New Zealand
CAACAAGATATTCTTGCTCGATTTCTCTACGCAAGCGCAAGGCGATAACCTGCAAGACAGGACAATCAAGCGTTATGAGATTCCAGAGGAAGAGCCCATGATGGCGGCTGAGGACATGCCTACAGCATATGGAAATAAAGCAACTTGATAATACGTTATAGAGATATGGACAAGGGAAACAAATTGATACTCTATAAAGATGATGAGGGCAAGGTGAATGTGAAACCCCATCAAGTACCCCCGCAAGTACCCCATCAAGTGCTCCGCCCTCTATAACGAACTGACAAAGGATGCGAGCAAATGAAGCTGGAAATTGGGACGCATGGCAAAGACACAATGGCATTTGAAGGGAAACCGGGGTCACATGGTCGCCTTGGCGGCGGCGATGATGGCCTTCACCTGATCCTTATAGCGCAGGGCAGAGGGGGCGTGGGGCGAACGGCGGAACGTCTCCTCCAACAGCGGCATGGCCAGCAGGGCATTGTCCACCGTGGGCTCATGCTGGATTTCGGCGAATGCCAGCTCCAGCATCCTATGGGCCAGGCAGGCACTGGGTTTGCCGTTGCGGGCAAGGCCCTCCTGCCAGTCGGCCTCCGTCAGACGTTCCACGCCCAGCCACGCCACGAAGTCGAGCATGCGGAAACCCGGTGCACCCACCTCGGCCAAGCGTATGGCAGCCCGCAGCAGAGCCGAATGAGCCCGTCCGTCGTGGTCGTCGACACCTGGCAACACACGTGTCAGGGCCCGGAATATGGCCACGGCCTCAGACGTACGTCCTTCGGCCAGGCGTAGCCACAGCACGTCGTTGCCCGTCCAGAACATACACAGCGTGGTGTACTTGCCCTTATGTACGGCATACATCGGGCGGATGGCCTCGTAGGCCTCCTCCAGGCTCCCCTGTCGGCGCAGTTCGAAAACCTCTCTTACGGTCATGGTGAACAGTCTGTTTTAAGGATTTGAAACGTCAGTCCCCTTCAGGCGGACATGGTGAAACGTAGTGCCGTCGGGTCTCTGGTAGGTGACGAGCAGGAGCCTGAAGAGACTTATCTTCGTGTGCGGCGGCATCTCGGGTGCGCCCTCAAGGGGGAGGAAATCCTCCCTCCCACTCCAACGGCGCAGGCATACGTCAGCGCCTCGGTACGTCGGGATGTATCTGGCAGACCTCACCGTCAGCCATTCGCGCCAGACGAAAGGACGAACCTCCAGCACTTTCCACTGGGAGGCATCCGCGTGCTCGATGACAACCTGATTATCCATGCTGCCCCAGGATTTTCTGATACGCCAGCCGCTCGTCGCCGTTGGCTATGTGGATGATGCCACAGTAGGCGAAGCCATGCTTCGTGAGGAGGTGGCGCATGATGGAGTTGTCGCGGTGGGTGTCGATGCGCAGGTTGTCGGTCTGCGAGAAGCAGTAGCCGAGCAGGGCATCCATCACGCCGTGAGCATCGGGCGTGCTGGCTATGCGGTGGACAACGCAGTAGGGCCGGGCATCGTCGAGCCACCGGCCGCCGCCGTAGACGACGGAATAGGTGGGGTCGGGCCCCGGGATGAAAGCGAAAGTGGCCACCAGCGTCCCGTCCTGCTCGATGACGTAGCTGTGCCCTTCGGCTATGTCGCTGCGGAAGGCCTCCTCCGTAGGGTAGCCCTGGGGCCACTGGTCGCGGTTGCCGTTGCTGCGCATGATGCCGCGTGCCAGGTCGCGCAGTTCGAGTATGCGTGGCAGATCGGCGATGTTGGCTTGTCGGATGTTCATGGTAGTTTGTTCGGTTGTACAGGATTGCGGCTGTTCGGCCAAGAGCCCTACGGACGCAAACATCCTCCGATAGGCCTCCACCTTTTTGTCGAACGACAAGGGGTAGGCGCGTGAAGAGGAGGGCAGGCGGTAGAGAAGTAGAGGGGGAACAGCGACGAACGCATTGACCTTAGGCACAACGGGAACATGCATCGAGGCGCAGATGGTCTCGGTGGCTTTTTCGCCCGTAGTAACGATGGCGCGGAGCTCGGGCAATTGCCTGAGCAGGGCGGGGACGTCGGTCGGCTCCACCACCTCCAGGAACTTGTCGGAGGCATTGTTCTGCAGTCGGCGGACAGCCGTGGACGTATCGAAGAAGGCAAGTCCCCGCTGTCGGCAGAAGTCTATTATCTCGTCGAGCCGGAACGTCTTTTTCTCCGCGTCCACGAAATGGTTGCGGTCGCCGAAGAACACTTCTCCCTCGATGCGCCAATGGTCGTTGATGAAGTTGGGGTAGTAGAAGTCCATGCACCACCGCTTGCGCTGCGGCGGGAAACTGCCGAGGAACAGCACCTTGGCATTCCGGGGCAGGAAGGGGCGGAGCGGATGATACTCCACTTCGTCCGTGCTGCGTGCCAGGTTCTCGGTATTCAGGTATGAGTTCATTACAGACAGTCTTTTCCGATGCAAAGATAAAAGATTTCTTCGGAATGACAAAATCATTGGCCCGTGTGGCGATGTGAAATTTGCGGGTATGGGAGGAAATGTGTAACTTTGCACCCGAAAAATGCAGAAAGACATGCGTACGGACAAGACATTTGCCATAGTGACGGGGGCCGCTTCGGGCATGGGGCGGTGCTATGCCCGGCAGTTGGCCGAGATGGGATATGGCGTATTGTTGGTGGACATCAACGGCGAGGCCCTGAAGGAGCTCTCGCTTCAGCTCACCGAGGAGCATGGCGTCCCTGCTCCCACGCTGTGCATGGACCTGACCCTGGCAGACGCTGCCGAGCGGGTCGTCAGGGAATGTACGGACAACGGTTGGCAGGTGGAGATACTCATCAACAACGCCGGCATGCTCATAACCACACCCCAGGCAGAGACCGAACCCGAGCGCCTGCAGCGCATCATGGCCCTGCACTGCACCACGCCCCTGCTGCTCTGCCGCCACCTGATACCGCACATGAAGGCACATGGTCGGGGCTATATCCTCAACATTTCCTCCATATCGGCCGGCATGGACTGGCCCGTCATCGGCATGTACGGATGCACCAAACAGTTTGTGAAGGGCTACTCGCGGGCACTGCACATCGAATGCATGGGGACACCGGTGAGCGTGACCACGGCCATCTTCGGGGCGGTAGACACGCCGCTCCTGACGGGACTGCCCTTCATGCGCTACCGCCGGTTGCTCAGGTGTCTGGGGTTCCTGACTACCCCCGAACGGGCTACCCGACTGGCCCTGAAGGCCATGTTCAAGCGGAAGGAAAGACTCATCCCGAACCTTTCCGACCGACTGGTCATCATGCTCTGCCCCCTGATGCCGTCGTGGCTGTTGCATGCCTTAGCCCAAAGAATAAAGTTGTGAGTGGAGCGGCCGAAGGCACTAACGTTCGGAAAAACACAAAATTATTTGCGTTTTCGCTCGCTTAATCGTATCTTTGCACACGAAAAACAGAGATGTTATGAAAGAACTGTCACTCAAGTACGGGTGTAACCCGAATCAAAAGCCCTCAAGAATCTTCATGGAAGAGGGCGAGTTGCCCATCACAGTCCTGAACGGACGACCTGGCTACATCAACCTGCTGGACGCGCTGAACTCGTGGCAGTTGGTGCGCGAACTGAAACTGGCTACCGGTCTGCCTGCAGCAGCATCGTTCAAGCACGTCAGTCCCGCCGGTGCCGCCGTAGGCCTGCCGCTGAGCGATACGCTGCGGAAGATTTACTTCGTCGACGACGCTCCCCTGCCCCTCACCCCGATTGCTTCGGCCTATGCCCGTGCACGCGGAGCCGACCGTATGTCGAGTTACGGTGACTTCATTGCCCTGTCCGACACTTGCGACGAATCGACGGCACGCCTCATCAACCGTGAGGTGAGCGACGGCATCATAGCTCCGGGCTATACGCCGGAGGCCCTTGAGGTACTGAAGAGCAAGCGCAAGGGCACGTACAACGTGATACAGATTGACCCCGAATACCGCCCCGCTCCCATCGAACGGAAACAGGTGTTCGGCGTCACCTTCGAACAGGGACGCAACGAGATTGACCTCTCCGACCCCGCCCTCTTCGAGAACATTCCCACCCGGAACAAGACGTTCACCCCCGAGGCTAAGCGCGACCTCGTCATCGCACTCATCACCCTCAAATACACCCAGTCGAACTCCGTCTGCTACGTCAAGGACGGACAGGCCATAGGCATCGGTGCCGGACAGCAGAGCCGCATCCATTGCACCCGCCTGGCCGGCAGCAAGGCCGACATCTGGTGGTTGCGCCAGCATCCCAAGGTGATGGCCCTGCCCTTCGTCCCGGGCATACGGCGCGCCGACCGCGACAACACCATCGATATCTACATCGGTCCCGAACACGACGATGTGCTCCGCGATGGCGAATGGCAGAAATTCTTCACCCAGCAGCCTCAGCCGCTGACCGACCAGGAGAAGCAGGAATGGCTCAGCCAGCTGACCGACGTGGCGCTGGGCTCCGATGCCTTCTTCCCCTTCGGCGACAACATCGAGCGTGCCCACAAGAGCGGTGTGCGCTACGTGGCCCAAGCCGGCGGTTCGGTACGCGACGACCACGTCATCGAGACCTGCGACAAGTACGACATCGCCATGACCTTCACGGGCGTGCGCCTGTTCCATCATTAATCGAGAAAAGGAGGGACAGTCATGGCAGACAGATTTGCTGGCGACGACATCGATGACGTTATCCTCAACGGCATCACCTTTCGCGGAGGTCCTAAGAAGGAAACGCCGAAGAACGACGACCGCGTGCGCACGAAGGCACAAAAGAAGAAATACGTAACCGGAGCTCACGGCAGCGGTTCGGCAAAGAAAAAGGCCGACATCCGCAAGGCCAGGGCTAACAGGCATAAATAATATCGTGGTACAGTAAAAAAAGAGCCTATGTCGTTTGTTCGACATAGGCTCTCTTTTTTATTGTTTTGCAGCTTGCAGTTCCTGTTCGATGGGGTCGTCGTAGAGTTTCTGCAACTGACGCAGGCGACGGTGCATGCGGCGCTGCAACTTCTTGTACCGGGGCTGACCATAGAGGTTGTGCAGCTCGTGCGGGTCGGTCTGCAGGTCGTAGAGTTCCCATTCATCGATGTCGTTGTAGAAGTGGATGAGTTTGTAGCGTTCGGTGCGAATGCCGTAGTGGCGCTTGACCATGTGCTCGGCCGGGAACTCATAGAAATGGTAGTAGATGGCATCGCGCCAGGCAGGTGTGGGCTGGCCCTTGAGCAGGGGGACAAGCGACTGGCCCTGGATGTCGGGGGGGACGACGGCTCCGGCCATCTCCAGGAACGTGGGAGCATAGTCGATGTTTTGCACCATCTGGTCGATGATACCGCGACGGTTGTAGCCACGGGGCAGTCGCATGACGAGCGGCGTGTTGAGACTCTCCTCGTACATAAACCGTTTGTCGAACCATCCGTGTTCGCCCATATAGAAACCTTGGTCGCTGGTGTAGACCACGAGGGTGTTGTCCAGCAAGCCGCTGTCCTGCAGATACTGCATCAGACGGCCGACATTGTCATCGAGGCTCTTGGTCACCTTGGCATAGTCGCGCATGTAGCGCTGAAACTTGAACTCCGCCAAGGCACGGCCCTGGGGCGGATTGGCCAGGAAGGCACGTGTGAGGGAGTCGTGGAACTCGAAATAGGTGCGGCGGTCGGCCGAGTCGAGGCGGTTGACATAGTTGAGATACGACCACGAGAGGCGACTCTTGTCGCCGGGCGAGTATATCTTGTTGTCATAGATGAGGTCCATGTCGTGGGGGGAGGCAATGGACATCTCCTGTTGCTGGGCGGCGGTGCGTCCCTCCCACGTGTCCCAGAACGTGTCGGGCAGGGGGAAGGTCTGGTCCTCGAAGAGTCGCATGTCCTCCAGCTTCGGCAGCCAGTCGCGGTGGCAGGCCTTGTGGTGAACGAAAAGGATGAAAGGTTCCGTCTTGTCCCGGTTCTCCATCCACTGTATGGCCTTGTCGGTGATGACGTCGGTGCAGTAGCCTTTCTCAATGGAACGGGTGCCATCGTCGTGGACGAAGGTGGGGTTGTAGTACTCGCCCTGTCCGACGAGGATGTCGTAGTGGTCGAAGCCCGTGGGCTTGCTGACCAGGTGCCACTTGCCGATGAGGACCGTCTGGTAGCCTGCCAGTTGCATCAGCTTGGGCATGGTCTGCTGCGAACCGTCGAAGACACCGTGCTCGTTGTTGGTGAAGCCATTCTTGTGACTGAGTTTACCGGTTATCATGCAAGCACGGCTGGGGCCCGAAAGCGAATTGGCCACAAAGCTGCGGGTGAAACGCACGCCCTCCTGGGCGATACGGTCGAGGTTGGGCGTCTGTATGGGACTGTTACCATAACACGACATCATCTGTGCCGTGTGGTCGTCGGTCATGATATAGACGATGTTGGGGCGCGTCTGTGCCATCGCCATGGCGCAGATTGACAATTGGCAATTGACAATTGACAGTTTCAGGATGGTGTGATTGTTCATGGCAGATAAAGGTTATATGTGTTGGTTCAATAGCATTTCTTGGTTTTCAATGGTCCGCTTGGAGCAGAGCCAGGGCCTTGTCCTCGGCGGTTTCCATGATTTCGCGCTCGCCAGGCCCTTTGTCGTTGATGCCGCAGAGATGCAGCACGCCGTGGATGATGACCCGCCGAAGTTCCTGATCATAGGTGGCACCTATCTTCTGTGCATTGCTCAGCACGGTGTCGAGAGAGATATAGAGGTCGCCCGATATGATTCGGCCTTGACTATAGTCGAAGGTGATGATGTCGGTGTAGTAGTCGTGTCCGAGGAACTGCCGGTTGACCTCCAGGATGCGTTCGTCGTCCACAAAGACGTAGTTGATTTCGCCCACGCGGCGACCGTAGGAAGCGGCAACCTCAGGCACCCAGCAGCAGATTCGCTGTTGGTCGATGTCGGGCATCTGGGCCCGTCCCTCGGTGTTGAACGTAATGTCCATGTGCAAGTCTTCTTTCGTCAGTTTACTTAGTCCTTCAGCAGTTCTACGGCCTTGAGCACCATGGGGTCGTCGTCATAGATGATGGAGAAATACTCGCTCATGTCCCAAAGGTCTCGTGCCGTGAGTGCCTTCAGCATGCGCTTGAGCAGGGGTATGGTCTTCTGGCGTTCCTCTTCGTCCTTGGGGGTAATCTTCAGTTTCTCGCCCTCCTGCAGCAGCGACTCTATCTCCTTGTCGGGCACCTCGTAGCGAATCTTGAACTCGGTGAAGTCGGGCCAAGCCTTGGTCAGTTTCTTGCGATTCTTGTCGAGATACCGCAGATTGGCATTGATGACCAGACTCTTGGCCGACAGTTCGCGATAATACTTTGTATAGCGCGTGGTGTCGAGGGGAATGAAGTAGTCGGGCATGATGCCACCGCCACCATATACGGTGCGTCCCAGGCGGGTGCGGTAGCGGAGCGAGTCGGGGAAGTGGATGCTGTCGGCATGACTGAGTTCGCCCGAATTATAGCGATTGATGAGGTCCATGGAATAAGACTTCTGGTCGCCCTTGGTGTAGGGTTTCTGGATGGAACGGCCCGAAGGGGTATAGTAGCGGGCTATGGTCAGTCGGATCATGCTGCCGTCGGGCAGTTCTATGGGGCGCTGCACCAGTCCTTTGCCAAACGAGCGACGGCCAATGACGATGCCGCGGTCGTGGTCCTGTATGGCGCCGGTGAGGATTTCGGCTGCCGAGGCCGAATATTCGTCGATGAGGACGGCCACCTTGCCCTCCTGCCAACCTTTAGACCCATCGCTGACAAAGACCTGCGAGGGGACGCTGCGTCCGCGGGTGTAGACGATGGTGTCGCCCTTAGGAAGGAACTGACTGCTTATCTCGGCCGCTGCGCCGAGCAGTCCGCCACCGTTCTGCTGCAGGTCGACAATCAGTTTCTTCATGCCCTGCAACTTCAGTTTCGCTATGGCCTGCGTCACTTCGTCGCAAGTGGTCTGGCCGAAACTGGAGAAGCGGATGAGACCGATGTCCGGAGTGACCATGTAGGCAGCATCCAGGGTATTGACGGGTATCTTATCGCGCTTGACGGTGAAGTATGAGATGCCTTTCACTCCGTCGCGCACGATGCCCAGCTTCACCTTGGTGTCCTTGGGACCGCGCAGGCGGCTCATGATTTCCTCGCGACTCATCTTCACACCGGCGATGGCGGTATCGTTAACCGACACGATGCGGTCGCCGGCCAATATGCCCACACGCTCCGACGGGCCCTTCGACACGGGTTGGATGACGAAGAGCGTGTCCTCCAGTATATTGAACTGTACGCCGATGCCCTCGAACGAGCCCTCGAGCGACTCGTTCATGCGCTTGGTATCCTTGGCGTTGGAGTACTGCGAATGGGGGTCGAGCTTGCTGAGCATGCCGTTGATGGCATCCTCCACCTGTCGGTCGATGCTGACCGAGTCGACGTAATACATATTTGTCAGCACGGCAGCCATGTTCAGCTTACGCATAGCATTATCGAAATCGGTCCGCTGAGCATTGACAAAGAGATGTGTGAAAAGCGAAAAACAAAGAATAAGTGAAATACGAATGCGTCTCATTTTGATTGTTAGCACGATTAAATGTTCATTTTATATATTGTAATTCAGTCCCTCGGGCAACCATTGGCGGATGTCGTGCCCGAAGTTGGCCAGTTCGCGCACCACACTGCTGGAGATGTTGGCCAGATCGGATTCGGAGAAGAGGACCACCGTCTCGATATCGCCGTCGAGCTGACGGTTCACGTCGGCCATGCCCAGTTCGTATTCAAAATCCTTGTGGGTGCGCAAGCCGCGCAGAATGAAGCCGATGCCCTGCTGGCGCGCATAATCCACGGTCAGTCCGTTGTAGGCCTCCACTGCGATGCGCGGTTCGTCCCTGTACAGTTGGCGCAGGGCACGCAGACGTTCCTCAACGGGGAGCCACCCCTTCTTCTGTTCGTTCACACCGATGGCTATGGTGATGTGGTCGAACAAGCGCAGGCCACGCTGCACGATGTCGGCATGGCCCCGCGTGAACGGGTCGAAGGAACCTGGGAAAAGGGCCTTTTTCATGCTTCCTCCTCCTCTGCAAGGTCTTCCTCGATGACGAGGTTGTTGATGATAAACTCCTGGCGCTCCATGGTGTTCTTGCCCATATAGTATTCGAGCAGTTCGGCCACGTTGTCGGCCTTGTGCAGCGATACCTGATCGAGCCGGATATCGGGACCGATGAACGTCTTGAACTCGTCGGGACTGATTTCGCCCAAGCCCTTGAAGCGGGTTATCTCGGGGTCGGGTCCCATGTCCTCGATGGCCTGCAGGCGTTCCTCTTCGGAGTAGCAATATTGGGTGATGAAGTCAGTGCTCTCCGATATCTGGCGACGCACCTTGGCATCCTGGTCCTGGGCGGCCTCCTGCAGGGCTGCGACCTTGGTCTTTCCCAACTTTGACTTACGGGCACGGACACGGAACAAGGGGGTCTGCAGGATGTAGACATGCCCTTTCTTGATAAGTTCGGGGAAGAACTGTAGGAAGAAAGTAATCATGAGCAGGCGGATGTGCATGCCATCGACATCAGCATCAGTAGCCACGATGACTTTGTTGTAGCGCAGTCCGTCCAGGCCATCCTCGATGTTCAGAGCCGCCTGCAGGAGGTTGAACTCCTCATTCTCGTAGACCACCTTCTTGGTCAGTCCGAAACAGTTCAGCGGCTTGCCTCGCAGCGAGAATACGGCCTGCGTGTTGACATCGCGGCTCTTCGTGATGCTGCCGCTGGCCGAGTCGCCCTCGGTGATGAAGATGGAGGTTTCCTCTTGCAGGTCTCCCTTCGTGTCTGTCAGATGGATGCGACAGTCGCGCAACTTGCGGTTGTGCAGATTGGCCTTCTTGCTACGTTCGCGCGCCAACTTTGCCACGCCGGCCATGGCCTTGCGTTCGCGCTCGCTGTCCTGCACCTTCTGCAGGATGATGCTTGCCACGTCGGTGTTCTTGTGCAGATAATTGTCGACCTGCGCCTTGACAAAGTCGCCGATGAACTTATCGATGGAGATGCCGCCCTCGGGGATGGTGGTCAGCGAACCCAGTTTCACCTTGGTCTGACTTTCGAAAAGCGGTTCCTGGATGTTGATGCTGATGGCACCCACCAGTCCGTTGCGGATGTCGGCATAGTCGTAGTTCTTGCCCGAATAGTCCTTGATGACCTCGGCGATGTATTTCTTGAAGGCAGCCTGATGGGTACCGCCCAGAGTCGTATGCTGGCCGTTGACAAAGGAGTAGTATTCCTCACCATTCTGATTACAATGGGTGAATGCTATCTCTATGTCCTCGCCCTTGAGGTGCACGATTTCGTAGAGCGGATTGTTGGTCATGCGGTCGGAGAGCAGGTCCGACAAACCGTTGCGCGAGGCTATGCGCCGACCGTTGAACATGATGGTCAGGCCCGTGTTCAGGTACGTATAGTTGCGCAGCAGGACTTCGATGAACTCCGGCTGGAAACGATAGTGCTTGAAGAGCGAGGAGTCGGGTTCGAAGAACACATAGGTACCATTTTCCTCTTCGGTGGGCATGGTCTGGTCGCTCGTGAGCTGTCCCTTCTCGAACGTTGCGCAGCGCATCTCGCCATCTCGCATGGCCCGCACCTCGAAACGTTCACTCAAGGCATTCACGGCCTTCAGGCCCACGCCATTCAGTCCGACACTCTTCTGGAAAGCCTTGGAGTCGTACTTGCCGCCCGTGTTCAGCATGGAGACGGCATCGATGAGCGCCGCCAAGGGGATGCCTCGCCCATAGTCGCGGACCGAGACTCTCAGTTGCTCGTCCATGTCAACCTCGATGCGCTTTCCGGCCCCCATCTTGAACTCATCGATACTGTTGTCGATAACCTCCTTCAGCAACACATAGATGCCGTCCTCGGCATGGCTGCCATCGCCCAGGCGGCCGATGTACATACCGGGGCGCAGGCGGATGTGCTCCATATCCGACAGGTGCTTGATGTCCTCGGCATCGTATTCGGCCACGGACATTTGCTGGTTTTGTATGATATCTTCAGCCATTAATCCTTAACTTTCTGTTTTTTCATCATTCAAATTCTTCCGGAAGGCGCATCTTCTCTTATGTATCTCACATTCGAGATACTTCCACTGGCTTTGACTGGCATTGTTGTCCTCGAGCTGGTGGTGCGTTTCGGCCCATTCGTAGCCGTCCTGTACCGTCTGGGGAATGATGTCGGCAAAGATGAGGGCATTGGCGCCTTTGTCCTGATACTCGGGCACGATACCCACAAGCAGCATGTCCAGCACCTGTGGATGTTTGTTGAACCAGAGAGCCTTGGCCATGTGCCACCAACCGAAAGGCCACAGCTTGGCTTTGGCTTTCTGTATGGCACGGCTGAGGCTGGTGATGCAGATGCCCATACCGATGACCTCACCCTCTGCCGTCTCTACCACTGACAGGTAGCGCTTGTCGAGATATTGCAGATACTGGTCGGCATAGGTCTCCATCTGCTCGGGATCCAATTCGCAGTAACCATACAGGTTGGCATACGAACGATTCACCACGTCAAGAACCTTCTGGATATAGCCTCCCTCGCGTATCTCGCTCTTCTTCTTGAACTTGCGCAGGCGGAACCCATAGCGCTTCTTCACCATTTCGGCAATCTTGAAGTATTTCTCTATTTGCGCTTCGTGCCCCTTCTTGGGTACCGTCACCTTGCGTTCCACCCAACCTACTTCCTTCTCATAGCCCAGTTGGCGCATGTGTTCGGGATAATAGGGATAGTTGTAGATACTGTTCATGGTCGAGAGTTGGTCGTAACCGTCTGTCAGCATGCCTTCGAGGTCCAGGTCGGTGAAGCCCAGCGGGCCCACGATGGTGTCCATGCCCCGCTCGCGTCCCCATTGCTCCACGGTATCGAGCAAAGCCTTGGTGACACGGATGTCGTCGACAAAATCTATCCAGCCGAAGCGCACGTGGCGCTCGTGCCAATGTTCGTTGGCGCGGTGGTTGATGATGGCGGCCACACGCCCCACCATCTTACCCTGCGAGAAGGCCATGAAGCACTCCACTTCGCAAAATTTCAGTGCCGGATTCTTCTTGGGATTGAAGGTGTCCAGCGTATCCTCCAGAAAGTCGGGCACAGCATAGGGACAGTCTTTGTACAGTTCCCAATTGAAACGAACAAACTGGCGCATTTCCTTCTTGCTCTTTACGCTCTGGATGGTGATGTCCGATAAGTTTCTTTCCATGATGTGTTTTAGACTTGATAATATCGTACAAAAGTACAAAAAAGGATTGACAAATCCCCAATCTCGGGCTTTTTTTTGGCGATTTTCGTCGTGTTTAGTGCATTTGATGGGCATTTTATTTGGTCAAAACCAAAAAAGATGTTAATTTTGCTATGTATTATGTAAAGAAGTATGAAAATATATAACGTAAAAGTATCAACTATGAAGAAGTATCTGTTTTTGGTACTGATGTTTTTGACAGCAGTACCTGTCCTGGCTCAGGACGAGTATGAAGAGAACGGCCACCGTCTGCCCCCCTACAATTTCATTGGTCTGCAGGGAGGCGTACAGAACACGTTCAACAAGGAGTTCAACAACTGGAAGACATTCACCCCGACCATGAGCCTCAGCTTCGGCCGCATGTTCAATCCCGTGGTGGGCGCACGCCTCCACTTCAACGGCGCCTGGGACAAGTCGGGCGTCAACTATCCCCTGCTGAGCGACGACGGTCACTACAAGTATAACTACGTAACCGGAAGCGCCGACGTCCTGGTCAACCTGTGCACACTGTTCGGCAAGAAGGATTGGTACCCTGTCAACCTCTTCTTTATCGGCGGTCTGGGTGCCAACTATGCATTCGAGAACTACGGCCGCAGCGAGGCCGCCGCTCCCGGCAGCGACATGATGTATGCCGACAACGACGACCGCTGGGCATTCAACGGCCGCGTGGGTCTGGGTCTGGAGATTCCCATCGTGCGCTGGCTGAGCTTCACCCTCGAAGGTGACCTCAACGCTCGCTTCGCCGGCAAGAGCGAAGTCTTCAACGACGACATCCTGCAGATGACCGCTCAGGCCGGTCTCAACTTCAAGTTTGGCTACAAGAAGGCCAAGAAGGCAGAGCCCGTAGCCGTTGTACAGACCGTCACCGAGACACCTGCCACCGAGACCGCAGCACGTCCCGAATACCGCACCCGCATCGACACCGTTTGGTACGACGACGTAACCTATAAGGATGTCACCGCCGACCGCGACATCAAGAAGGAAATCTTCTTCGGCGTCCGCGAGTCCGACGTAGCCGACTCCGACGCCCAGATCAGCGCCGTGGCCGAATTCCTGAAGGGTGTGAAGAACGCCGAGATTACCATCACCGCCTATGCCGACAAGGGCACCGGCAGCTCGAAGCTCAACATGAACTATTCGAAGCAGCGCGCCCAGAAGACCCGCCAGGCCCTCATCAGCAAGGGCGTCAGCCCCAGCGTCATCAAGAGCGTAGAGTGGAAGGGCGACACCGAGCAGCCCTATGTCGACAACGACAAGAACCGCGTCAGCATCATCAAGGGACACGGCGTCTACACCCAGAAGGAGAAAGTCGTAACCAAGAAGTTCCGCACCAAAGAAGTTCGCGAGCGCATCAACTGATAGAACTATCTTAAACGTAATACTATGAATCAGATTAAGAAACTGTTTGCAGTAGTGCTGCTGGCAGCAAGTACCATGTCTGCCAGCGCCAAGGAGTTGGACTACAAGCCCTTCCCCCACATGTTTGTCGGCCTGCAGGGTGGAGCCCAGACCACTTGGACCAACTACGACCAACTGAAGCTCATCACCCCCACAGCCAGCGTATACTTCGGCGGATGGTTCACTCCGGTAGTGGGTGCCCGTCTGCACGTCAACGGCATCTGGAACAAGGGCGGCTACGACGACCAGGTGCCCGACTTCACCTATAAGTACAAATACGTCACCACCAACCTCGACCTGATGCTGAACCTCGTTACCCTGTTCGGCAAGAAGGACTTCTATCCCGTGAACGTCTACCTGATTGGCGGTATCGGCCTCAACACGGCCTGGGACAACGACGACGCCTACGCCCAGAAGCTGGCCATGCCTCTGGCCTGGGACGGCACCCGTCTGAGCCACAACGCCCGCGTCGGCGCCATGCTCGAGTGGGTATTTGCCAAGCACTGGGGCCTGAACCTCGAGGTCAGCGCCAACAGCCTCAACGACCGCTACAACAGCAAGATCGGCAACAAGGACGACTGGAGCCTCACCGCCCAGCTGGGTCTGGCCTACAAGTTCGGCTTCAAGAAGGGCGCCAAGAAGGAGCCCGCCTACACCGCCACTACCGTAGCACCCGTTCAGGAGACCGCAACCGTTGCCGCCGAGCCCAAGTATGCAACCCGCATCGACACCACCTGGTACGACGACGTCACCTATAAGGAAGTGCCCTCGCAGGAGAAGATGGAAAAGAACATCTACTTCGAAATCCGCGAGAGCGAGGTGGGCACCAATGCCAACATCAACGCCATCGCCGACTTCGTCAAGAACCACAAGAACTGCAAGGTCAGCGTCACCGGCTATGCCGACAAGGGCACCGGCACACCCGCCATCAACAAGAACTACTCGCAGCAGCGTGCCGACCGCGTGACCAAGGCCCTGGTGAAGGCAGGCGTACCCGCCGCCATCATCACCACCAAGGCACTGGGTGACACCGTACAGCCCTTCGCTGAAAACGACAAGAACCGCGTTGTCATCACCGTAGCCACAGGCGACGGCACCAAGAAGGAGAAAGTCGTCACCAAGAAGTTCCGCACCAAGGAAGTTCGCTATCGCGTAGACTAATCCATTATTAAATGAACACGCGCATACGTGCGTGCGACTATAGAGGAAGCCTCTGCTGCATAATGCGCAGCAGAGGCTTCCTTTTTTTATTTTTATGCTCCTCCCCACAGCTGCTTTCGAGGGTACCCGTAAAAAGGCAACCGCTGCGGGCGGACCAAGACCCCAGGACTATATCTCCAAGAGCCAGTTGTAGGCTTCGGCACTATTCATGGGGCCATGCCCCTTCACCCGACGGAACATGCGGTTAGATATAGACGAAAGTGATGACTGGTCATGAGCCAACAGCCTGCTGACATCGGCACGGCTTAGCCCCAGGCGCAACAGAAGGAACATCATCCGTTCCGTCTCTGTTGCGTCTGGGGCTTCGTTGTATAAGCGCCGGAGCAGCCCGGCATCATCGGACAGCAGCATATTCTCCACTTGCTGCAGTTCCTCGGGCAGTAGGACTTTATTATTCTTCGACTTTGCATGCAGGTACTTGAACAGCGTACTATGCTCATATCTCTGTTTTGTCTCTCCCTGCGATTTCCGGGCCTTGTGTCGCAGATTCGCAAGCTGTTTTTCCTTATCCGCCACCACCTGCATCTGTTCTTCCCTCCCCATCCTTGCCTGTTCCCATTCATCCGACAGATGCTGCCTCTCCTCCTCGTTTTCAGCATGACTTATCCGTTCCTTCAGCAATTCCATTCTCTCCTCCATTTCCTGTAACTCCACCCTCGCTTGATTCATTTCCGCCTCAGCCTTCGCTATCTTTTTCTTATATTGCGCATACAAATAATAGCCTGACAACATAAGAAGCACCGTCACTATTGCCATCACCATCCAGGTTGCTTGCAACTTGCGCTGTCTCCCCTCCAACTCTATTGTCTTTTCATAGCTATCCTTCTGTGCCCGGCTGTAGTCGTACAGCTCATGCAGGTTCTGCAGGTTTGCCGACAACATCTCCTGATACGCACTGTCCACGGCATCGCATTGCAGCCGGGCGTACTTGAGAGCCGAATCCTTTCGTCCTGCCTGCTCGAAAACGCTTCGCAATCCCCGATATGCCGCCTGCCGATTATTCCAGTCCGATTCCTTCATTTCCCTGCGGAAGAACAACTCCGCAGAGTCCAGTTTACCCTGGGCCTCCAGCAACCTACCTTTTGCATAATAGTAAATTGGAAAGGAACTATTAAATGTTGTCAAATCTACCTCATCACTGTATTGCTCGTAAATCTCAAGGAATTTCTGTGCCTCCTCTAGTTTTCCTAATTCTATATCTGCCAATACACTTGTACAGAGTTTATTTGCTGCAAGTTGGTATTGACCGAGTCTTTGACTTTCCGCCAATACCATCCAACTCTTATCTGCAATGGTTTGGTAGTCGCCCAAAACATAGCACTTCCCCAGTCTTTCCCATTGCGAAGCAACCATCATCAACGTATCTTTTGCCTTGAGTGCATATTTGTAAACACTTGTATCCTCCCTTGCAGATTGCTCATAAAGATTCTGCCGATATAAAATATCACTTTTCTGTCCATATAAACGAGCCAATACGTCATATCGGCAATCTGTGTCCAAAGTATCAGCCGCACCAATTCCATTAAGAAACGCCTCCATCGCTTTTGGTGCGTCATGCAGGTCGCGATACACACTGCCCAACAGATAATACGCCTCCATCAGTTCATTGCTCGTCCCATGTTCTTTATAATAAGCAATGACGCGCTGCATCATGGTATCGTCTCTCTCGGTCAGTGGTTGGTATTTCCGATTCCGCTCAGATACATCTTGCATCACTTCAAGAGCCTTCTCCTCGTTCATATCGGGACAGGAGGGGCGGCGTATACAAGCACATGAGAATGATAAAAAAAGCAGGAATAAATGGGATTTCTTCATAATTGTGTTGTTTTGTCGGCGCAAATATAAGTTTTTTATTTGATTCCGCCAAATCCAAGAATGCGATGGAACGGGCAATTTTGCCTTCCAAATGAAATTGCAAAGTTTTTTGCAAAGTTTTTCTTGCTGAAGCTATGAAAAATGTGCCGTAACTTTGCAGAAGAATTCTAAAAATGTCATGACACAAGGGAATAGAACTAAAATTTAAAAAAAAGAATTATGAAAAAATTTTTGTTAACATTAGGGATGGTTTTCACACTGTTGACCACCGACCTCCCCTTATACGCATGGGAGCCAATAGGAAACTCTATTTCGTTGTCCTTAGTAGATATAAAACCTAATAATGGATACCCTCGCACTCCCGTTTACATCCCTCAGGTTGGCCAGGAAGGTTACACCCTGCACTTCCACGATGCCGTGGACTTCACCGTCAACCTCTATTCCGTGGACGAGGACGGCGAGCGCACCATGGAGTACACCACCTTCGTACCTGCTACCACCGAGAGCATCACACTGCCCAGCAACCTCACTGGCACCTTCGTCATCGAGGTCGTTCGTGGCAGTCAGCACTTCGAAGGAGAAATAGAATTGTAACACATAAAGGCGATGTTACTATTTATTATTACATTCTTATTAATAACTAAAACAATTAAATCAATGAAAAAATTTTCTACATTGGCCAGCAGCATGCTGCTGGCCATGGGGTTGCTGACCACATCATGCAGCAACGACGAGAGCACAGACTTGATTATTGGCGAATCTGCTGATGTTGAGGTTAGCACTATGGGGAAATGGCTTCCCACTACAAGAAGCAATGGAATAGAGGAGAATATGCCTGTCCTTCATTTTAGGAATAAAACTGTCTACGAGACTACATTAAAGAAACTTCGAGATATGACCGACCAGCAACGTCTTGAATATTATCGTAATCTCGGGTTTGAAGGTGCTTATTCATTATGGGACAAAGCAGACAAAGAACTTGAACAAATATTTGACATCGAAGATTCTCTTATGTTTGAGAAAAGTATAGCTGAATACAAGGAGAAGTACAAGGGTATGTTCAATTTTAGCCAGGAAGACGAAACCGACGTTACCCCGCTTTACAAGTTCAAAAACACTAATTTGCAACTTACTGGGAATATTGATGGCTTTGTTGTTATATCAGATTCTTTAATTAATCCATCTCCTGATTTAGATGATGAAGACGATGGTATTGATTCTGTCCACTATGCTCCAGGAGTAATACCCGGCCCAATACAACCAACATTCCAAGCCTATCCCAAAGCTTCTTTGCAAACTAAAAATGGAAGATATACCAGTACAATTACAATGGGACATATTTTTGAAAACAGAGCGTATGCGGTAAGTGTCATCACAAAGAAGAAAAAACTTATCAGGAAAAAGACGGTTAAGACCCGTCATGATGTAAGGCTGACCATCTCTGGACAATATAGCTTACCCTATTATTCGATTCTGCCCGAAGGAGTCAGAGTAAATATATACGACAGAAGCGAATGTTTCGGAAATAAAAATGGAATGATAACATTTGATGTCCAGGATTTCCATTCAGCCAAATGCCCTACTCCAGTTAGTGGATCATTCCAATTACCATATGTCATTCCCTTTTAATCCTTATATAAAATGAATACAAAATTCTTTTCATTTGTAATAGTAGCACTCTTTGCAATAGCTGCCACTGCCCAGGCCCAGGAGTTCCGCTTCGGAGCCATGGCGGGCCTGAATGTCAGTTCACCGACAAACGAGAGCACCCGACTGGGCTATCACGTCGGACTGCGCAGCGAGTGGAAATTCAGGGACACGGAACAGAAGGGGGTGTTCCTCAGCCTCAGTGCCTTACTGACTGAGAAGGCCTACAAGAGCAAGACTCTCTACGACACAGCGACCAACCAGTCGCTGACATGGAAGGTGCGGCCTACATACCTCGAGCTGCCCCTCCATGTGGGCTACCGACTGCCTGTGGGTCAGAAGGCAAGCCTCTTCGGCAGCGTGGGCCCATACTTGGGCATCGGCCTGTTTGGCAAGAGCCGATTGACGACAGAACAGAACGGCGTCAGCACGACCACGACGGCGGCCTCGAATGTCTTCAATTCGATGCGTCGCGTAGACTTCGGCTTGGGGCTGCGACTGGGGGCCGAGTTCTGTGGCCACTACCAGGTGTCTGCCGCCTACGACTGGGGCCTGCGAAA
>ODAI012310040.1_pt1 | contig 18864 bp, 10 predicted proteins | sample 1539321 | NCBI WGS metagenome assembly ODAI01 (sample SAMN02144231, study PRJEB22623) | gut metagenome | biome: sheep rumen | host: Ovis aries | place: New Zealand
GCTTCAGTACCGGCAAGCCATTCGCACGTCCCATCTGTAGATGCATTATTAACAATAATAATGTCACATGGTACACTTTGATTTTTAATCGACGTCAAACAAGCTTTCAGCATTTCCAGTCGATTATAGGTAACTACTACCGCACACGTACTTTCCAATCTTTCCACCTTTTACACAGCATATTATCTGAGCTACAATCACTTTTGCTTAGTCACAAACATTACTCTAAGTATTCTATTTCAGGATAAAACCTGAATCCGGAGGCTGTTCCAAATATAATCTTTCGTATTCTTAGGAACTTGTAATCACTTCTCAGCAGCACACGGACAATATGTGCTGCCAGTCTTACACACTCGTAGAGAAATCCTTTAATTCCCTCTCGCCTGTACAATACCACATCATTTCTGTACAGATAATCAAAACGATCCAGCCTCTCCGGCACCTCATGTGCTATATCCGCCTTTATATTCATCTTTGACTTGTGCGTCACTACACTGTCCGTAATCAGATAGCACGGATACTTTCTTGATATTCTCCTGGTAAACTCCCAGTCATCCGTCCAGATAAAGAACTCCTTAATCGGCAGACCGACTTTTCTTACAATATCCGTCGGGATAAATAGAGAAACAAACGATGCCATTACTACCGGTTTAAACTGTCCTGACGAAAAATCACGCACATTCTTTGTGAGCGTCTCTCTCTGTACGTTCATCTTGCAGATACTTCCGTCGCGCCATAATGCCTTACTTGAAAGAAATCCAAAACCGGATAACGTTCCTGAAGCATCCTTCAGCTTAGACAATGCTGTGGATGAGGGTATACAGTCATCATCCATTATCCACAGATATTCATACCCAAGCTGAACGCCCTTCCTGATTCCGTATTGAAAGCCGCCGGCACCTCCGAGATTTGCGCCGGTATTGAAATAAATGACCCTGCCTTCATCTATATGATTGTGCAAGATCTCTTCCGTTCCATCACTGCTGTTATTATCTATCACTATAATATCAGGGACCATCTCATCCTGATTAAGAATTGCATCAATACACTCGGCGAGCAATTCTTTTCGGTTATATGTCAAAATCACAGCCGCTATGTTCTTCATGATGCTTTTTTCCGCCTTCCTTCTATCTTGCGAATGATAAAATTAGCTCCCTTTGTGATCCAGTTTTCTTTTTCAAGGAAAATATACGGGATGTCCTTTGATTTTATATTGTTCGTATCAAGCCAGACATCGAGAAGTCGTTCCGACACGAATCCGAAGACACGCTTGTCATTGTCGGAATAGGACGAGATATCCAGCCTGTTTTCCAGTTCAAAAAGGATATCAAAAAGCCACTCACAGTAAGAATCGGACAATGACTTCTTCATTATGAACATGTTGAAGCGATGACCTGTCGTCTTCTTCATCACCCGGTCATAAAAAGGTATATATTCCGGATACCTTTCCCCTATAATCTTTCTGGTCTCATTCAAATCCTGAGCATGATGAGCGTGGATATACTGCTGGTAATTCGTCTCGATCCAATAATTGCGCTTTACCGGCAGGAGCACATCCACGTCACTCAGAAGTCCCCTCGCCTGATCAAGCGTTAAAATATCGCGGCGGTCGCCGGTACCTTTAAGCATGGTAAAATGCCTCCGATAATGCGCCAGCCCAAGATACTCGCAATCAAGATTCTTCCACGCCCAGTAAAGACCGGTCAGCTCACAGTAGTTTGCGTTCCTTGCACTGATATTATCTCCGGTATTATCCGGCGTATAACCGAGGTCCGCTTTTCCTTCTGCTCCGACTTGCATCGGGAGATAAACCGGATCATCCGGCATCCAGTATTGCTTGTGGGTGGCAACAATTATCTTTACATCTGCTTCCGACTCTTTCTCAGCGCGGTCTCCGCTCAGCATGGCAAATGGCACTGTCTGGAACAGAATCTTCAGGTCAAGCCATGGGGACCAATTGTCAATGTACCAGAGGTCAAGCTCGATACGCTTCCTGATGCTTGTGTCTCCTCTGTACCCATTAACCTGCGCCCATCCGGTCATTCCCGGTTTGACTTGGTGCTTGACCATGTAAAGCGGAATCGTTTCCTTGAACTGCTCAACAAAATAGGGAAGCTCCGGACGCGGCCCTACAAGACTCATGTCATTCTTTAAAACATTAAAGAGCTGGGGCAGTTCATCAAGAGATGTCCTGCGCATGAACGAGCCAAACTTCGTCCTCCGCTTGTCACCGGCAGCGCTCCAGGCCGTGTCGGATTCATTATTCACACGCATAGACCGGAACTTGAGCATCATAAAGTGTTTCTGATTATATCCGACCCTTTCCTGGCGGAACAGGATCGGGCCCGGAGATGATAACTTGACACCAATGGCAAGCACTAACATGACGGGGCTTGCCAGTATAATGGCAATTATGCTGACAAGTATGTCAAATCCCCTTTTAAGCGATGCCCAGCCGATCTGCTCCAGACGGTTCGCCCTCATATTGATCAGCTTAGTCCTGCCGATGCTCTCAAATTCAGGATGTGCAGGAATCATGTCGCTGTAAAAAGGAATGACAGAATACCTGATGCCATGTTTTTCACATGCGGAGATATGACTCGTGATATGGGAATACTGATCAGCTTCAAGCGCAATCACGACTTCATTGACATCATGCTGTGCAAGGTACTGCTCAATTTCATCGCCGGCATCGATCTGCGCGTCAACCTGAATTCCCAATTCCGGCTCACTTGCCAGATCCTTCTGATACTGCTCGGCAAGCTTTCCTGTTCCTATCAGGATCTCATGCTTTATGTTATAGCCGCTGCTTCTGAGCTGATTGAGAAGGAGACGCGTTACGATCTGCTTTGCGCCTAACAGGAGGAGCGTCAGAAAGTAGAATATAAGAATTATGCCGCGGGATACATCCTCTATCCGGAAGGCAAAGATCACAGCCGTAACAAGCAGGATGGAAATCGTGGTTCCGAGGAAAAGAATCCACAGTTTCCAAGTGATCTTTCTGACCCTTGTCGTGCTATAGAAGCCCAATAATGCCAGAACAAAAAGAAGAACTGCTGCATAGCAGACCGAAGCGATAATCATCGGCCGACTAAGACCCTGATTCTCCCACCATCCGTTAAGGACTTTCAGTCGAAACCATGCAGAAAAAATGTATGAAAAGAAGACCAGCAGAAAATCTGCCAGAGCATTAAGCCTATTCAGATATGTCTGATTTCTCCTGATCATAATTCTGCATCCTCAAAGAAACCCAATTCTTATTGATTCGTTAGAATACTACTCTGTAGATTCCGGTTCTTCTCCTTTTTCTGTTTCAGAACGGTATCGAAGAGCCGCTGCCGTTAGGGGATAAAAGAACATGAAATTATGCTCGTACTGAAAAAAGACTACCTCTATGAGACCATAAACACATAAAAATACACTGATCAAAAGAAGAGCATTGTCCCTGTTTTTTATAGCACGATAATTTCCTAAACTTATCCAGAGCATGCACGCTATCAGCGCAATACCGCCTATGGCTATAAGATAGAATATATAGGCGTTGTCAACGACTTGCGCAGTGTATGTGTATCCGCCAAGTGTTTCAACGACTGCCTTTTCTTCTCTGATATTTCGCCCTAAAAGCGGGAAACCATACGTTTTGAAAAGAATTCCTGCAGAAATAAAGCGCATCCAAAGAGCGTATATCCCCTGTCCATAGTGCCAGTGCTTTAAAAAGAACAGCCTGTTAAGGCCCATGATGTATGTAAACAGCATGCATAGGAACGGTGCGGCTATAAGCATCATGTTCCAAATTTTGAGGAACGGATTCGCTACAGACCATTTACATGCTTTTTTGCTGAACCAATCAATAAAAATCCAACAGACGGGAAAAGCTATAAAAAAGACTGTAATAGTCTTGCACCATATAAAGAACCACATTATAAGAGAAAGAATAACGGAAACAAAAACGGTAAGCTTCTTTTTATCCTGCCCCCACAGGTACCATGCGATCATGCAGATCAGAAAGGCCATGCGGCCGACATGATTCGGGTATATAAGGCCCATAGAGTAACCTATATCAACTGTGTCCCGCTTATAAGCCAATTCTGTAAGATGCAGCGGCAGGCCAATTGCTGCAACCAGCATAGTTGCCGCATGACAAAAAAGCACTATTTTCAAAATGACTTTGAAATCCCGTTTATAGGATAGCAGTGCTAATAATATGGCAACGACCGTACAGAAAAACTCATTTGTGCGGCCGATAAAGTTCCAATTTAATCCGGTCATGGCGATAAGCCATACCGCTATTACCCCGGTTACGGGTTTCAGCTTCCATAGAAGAAGGCTGAAAGCTATATGCATAACACATAAAATTAAAAGTATAGAGTTTATGGCATACCTTACAGGCTCAATCAGTGTGGATATAACGCCTGCAAAGTTGACAACCAGCAGCATATTGCTGAATACAAACAACCCCAGCATTACATAGAACAGAGTCGGAGGTTCCGCCGCATAGTAATCCAAAAAGGATCTGATCTCATTCTTTATCCACTCTATCCCCTGAGGTTCTTCTTTGACACCTGTCCCACCCATAGTTCTGAAGCATCCTTTAGTATAGTTTTATTTCTTACATTAGAAACGCTCCTCCCAAAAGACTCTTTGTCTATTCGGGAGGAGCGAATTCTGAATCGTTATTTCGTTACTTGTTCGCTAACGAATTCGGAATATTCTGGTTCTTCGCCCTTGTTGGAACTAAAACCTTTCATCCCTTATTCTATTAGTTTGCATTCATTCTTCTTCTTGTGATCAGCAGGACGCCAGCGCCAAGAACAAGGATTGCACCGATTACATAGAACAGAGTCGTTCCGATACCACCTGTTGACGGAAGGACTGTACCGGTCTTGTTGACAACGCTGTTATCAATGTTCTCAGATTTTGTAAGAGTGAGGTCAGCACCGGCTGTTGTTGCGTTCTCCTGATGCTGAGCTTCAATCTGAACTGTGATATCAGCGGCTTTGTTATAACCGGCAGGAACCTTGGTCTCCTTTAATGTATATGTTCCGATATCAAGACCAATGATATTGAATGTACCATCGCTCTGAGAAGTCATCTCTGTGATTGCAGCTTCGCCTGTAGCAGCCGGACGATATGCGCTCTTTGCGGCATCCCAGAAAAGAGACACTGCAGCATTGTTGCTGTCATAAAGAGTGAAGCCTGCGCCTGCAAGAGTATGAGATGCAACGGTATCTTCGCTAAACTTTGTGTTCTCTACTTTGTAAGTGAAAACCCATACGGTATCTTCTGGTGTTTCGCCTGTCTCGCCGGTTCCGTTTGCATTCGGATTGTTGGAATACTCTAACTTAACCTTATTGTTGTTAGCAATTTCATTTGTCTGATTTGCATCATAAACTTTTGCGTCACTGTTCAGATGTGCATTGTAAATAACTACAACCTTGACTTCGGCGCCTTTTTCTTCTGCAGTAAGAAGCGGAAGGATATCATCAAAACCGATTGTCCATGTCTTCTCGCCTACATCGCCAGCAGCTACGCCACTCAGCTTATAACCGGTAGTATTTTGTGCGTCATATGCAGAAACTGTCTTATCTTCTGTGTTAATATAGACCTTCTCAATGGACTCAAATGTAACGCCCTTGGACATAGTATCCGTAAAGAGTACCTTGTACGTGTCATACTTGGCAAGATCTACATCTGCCGGGATGGTAGCAGTCAGTCTGAACTTGAAGGACTCGTTGATTGCATGGTCTGCTGTCTCGCCCCAGCCGTCATTGCCTGTTGCCTTAACATCCTGATCTGCCGATTCATCCTGAACTTCCTTATCAACGGAAGGAGCATCAGCCTTTTCATTTACTTCCACATCGTTGACAAGTTTCAGAATATAACGTGTCTTCGCACCGGAATTAGCACTGCCTGCTGTCGGGTCATCAGATGTAACCAGAGTAGGAGCTACTGTATCCTGTACAAGATAGTAACCGTCATCGAGGCCTGAGATTTCGTATACTTCGTTTTCAGTCGTATATTCGCCTGTTTTCGGAGTGCCTGTAATAATCTTAGACAGAGACTCGGCAATAGCCTGAGCTTTAGCTGTATCATTTCCACTCTCAAGAGCTCCGATTGCCGCTGCAAATGCTGCTGCTACGGAAGTGCCGGTAAGAGCCTCGGCATATTCCGGAGTTGTAGCATTGCGCATTGCGTTCAGTTCAGATGCGAGAGTGGCAAGCGCACTCTGATCAACATTAGAACCCCATGTAATGTTTGTCAACTGATCATCAGACTTGTCATTCGGTGTATCGTTGTCATCTACAGTGCCGGCAAAAATCTGATATGCACCGTAAGTGTGGTTAGCCTTATCATTAGTTGCCTGATTGATTGTGATCTTGTTTGCGGCGTATGCACTCACTGCCATCGATAAAATCATCATCGTAGCAATGACTAAAGCCATAACTTTCTTTAAATGTTTCATTTGCTCATCCTTTCCTGGGGAGGGACTTTCCTTCCCAAATAATCATTTCTAAATCAACTTATGCGGTCTTTCGACCTTGTAATCCGGTCTTACGACCGCTCCGTTTGGGCTTACCGCCCATCTTTAAAAATAATTCTTTTTCCTCTCTTTCGCCCCTCCTTATCTCCCATCATTATTTCTGTTGCACCTTCCCTTTTCCGATGGAAAGTTGTAATTATCAGAAAAGGAAAACAATTTAAGTACATAGACGGACATTCTATTCTCAACCGAATATGCAGTCAAAATCTTCCGGGATCCATTCAATACAATCTAAGCTACACCGGCACCGGCTGCTCCTTAGCTTCCCCTAAGCAGCTGTACATGCACAGTTCTTAGCCTGATAAAAATGAATATAGAACCCCCTTTTATCCATCCATACTAAAAAAATATCACGCTCGACAATCAATGTCAATAAAATATAAACAATTGTAGTTACGAAAATGAATTTCGTAAGAGAAAATAGTCATTTGGTATATATCCGCACCCGCTCATTTAAACATCGCACCGCATCAACTGTTCTTTCCTTACAAAAATACCCGCTGAAATCATAAAGAAGTTTCAGCGGGTATATTTATTACACACATTATTTAGACTTTCTTCTCAGGCCGACAAAGATAAGCACGACCCCCACTGCCGCAAGCAGCGGCACCGGCCACCAGAGCTGTCCGGTCTTCGGAAGCGTCGTCTGAACCTTCTTCGTCACACCCGCTCTCGGCGTAATAGTCGCTCTCGATGTGATCGTTGACTTCGGCGTGATGGTCGCCCTCGGGGTAACCGTTGTTTTCGGTGTCACAGTCGGCGTTCCTGACGGCACAGGCGTCGCTGTCGGTGTCACAGTGGGCGTTACAGTAGGCGTAACCGTTGGCGTAACGGTAGGTGTCGGTGTAGCCGCCTCTATTTCCACCTTCGGGCTGGCATCCACATCGTATATCCACTCGTCTTCTCCGCCCCTCATCGGGAGCGTGACAAGGAACGGCATAACCGTCTTGTAGCCCGGAGCCGCAACTGACTGCGTAACCATATAGAGCGCTACCGGCATGTTCTCGAATACCGCCTGGCCATTTTCATCAATTTCCGATGTACTGACCGGTGAGACCGCCGCACTTGCGGCATACTCAACCAACGCAGCCGTAAGCGCTTCATCTTCGAGATCCGAAAGATCTGCTTGGGCACCGGCAAATTCGTCCGAGAGCACCCAGCTGTAATTTCCGTCATCTACATGGGCAACGCCGACCTTAAAGACGTTCAGGTCGCCGCCCGGCACGACTGTCTTAGTGACCGGATCTACCATGGTTACGGAAAGACTTCCGGTCGCGTCAAGATCCGGAACTGTTGCCGCATTTACAGTAATTCCGCAGAGCGTCACAATGAGTACAACCGTAATAAACAGTACAAGACCCTTTCCGGTTAATCGTTTATTCTTCATTTACCCCTCTCCTTTGTGCGTGACTATGTGTTAAGAATTCCAAGGTAAGCATTCTAAAAAATATATTTTCTTTTTTTCACAACCCCCAGTTGCCATTTACGTCATACTTATCCTTATTTTAGTTTATTTTGTTCTGAACTTCAACAGTATTCTACTGCTATACAGCACCAAATTTCGCCTGTTTTTCACTATTTATAGCCGATTTTCACTATTTCTGGCTTTTCTTCAGGCTCAAACTGCCGAACCCGTTGAAAGGCCATACACGAAAGACCAGCTTTCCTACAATCTGCTCCTCCGCCACGCATCCGACCGTTGTCGTACGGGAATCAACGGAGACCTCGCGGTGATCGCCCATAACGAATATTCTGTTCTCCGGCACCTGATACGGCAGATCGATATCGCACTCACCCAACGCTTTGTTAGAAATATAGGGTTCCTCAAGCTCCACGTCGTTTACATAAACATTGCCGTCGGCGTCAATATTGACCCAGTCGCCAGCCTGAGCGATAACCCGCTTCACCAGGATCTTATTGTTATAATAAAATGCGACAATATCTCCCGAATCCATCCGGCTGTCCTTAACGGACAGAACGATATCCCCGTCCTGCAGGGTCTCGTTCATGGAGCTTCCGTATATCTGCAGAACCGGCATCCAGAGCGTAGCGACCAGGATAGCCACCGCCGCAACCGTGATCAGCGTATAGATCGTACTCCGAAGAACCATGCCGTAACGGTTCTTATACTTCTCTCTGGCGAGCTCCTGCTCAAGATCACTGAGTTCGGGAGCCTGTTTCATCGGTTTTCTATTCTTTTCTTTTGATTTTCTTTTCTCTGCTGCCAAATCTTACTTCTTTCCGCCGAACTGCATCCTTGCCCAGGCCAAAGCCTCTCCGACACGGCTTGTCTTCGGCTCACTCTTTTTCGGTTTTCTTTCGTATTCGGTATCATCTGACGCATCTTCAAAATCAAACACATCATCAGGAATGGCATCCTCCGTGTCATTCACATTGTCATCATCTTCAAATTCATCAGAAATTTCCTGTTCGCCCGTCGGCTGTCCCGCCAAACGTTTCTTTACAGACGTCTTGCCGTCTTCCGATGCTGACTCTCCCGCTGTCCGACCTCCCCGGCTCCCTGCGGACGCATCGCTGATCTTTCCCGCGATCCCGGAAGCCATATCCATCAGACCCTCGGCTATAACACTCTGCGTCATAGCATTTTCGTCATCATTCCTGCCGGAGAAAATAGAAGAAGGACTCTCCTCCGCGACCTGCCTTGCGGCTTCTGCCCGAAGCTCACCGCTATCGCATTTTAGGATAAAGGCTGAAAGCTCCCGCCTCACCGCATCGATATTCTGGTCCGGAAGAACAACGTTGTACCTCGCGAGTACACGGTACAGAGCTTCTGTCTTGTCGAGGTCCGTTTTCAGCCTTTTGAGCTGCTCGGTCAATACCAGAATTTCCTGCCCGAGCTTTTCCGCCTCCCGGTTCTGCCCGACCAGAAGCTCCAGAAGGTCCTCCCGGCTAAGCCTTTTAAAATCTTTCTCTGTCATATAATAATCCTGCTATTCTATAGAACTTTTTAAGCTAATTACTTTCCTGACTGCTCTCTCCGTCTCTCCCTGCGCCCCCTTCTTGTCGTTACGATCAGCACGATGAGCATAATAACAAGCATCGGCGCAGCGACAAATGGCGCCACATATATCGGCTGGAACTGCAGCGCATCCGCTGTGACACGCGCGTTACCCTGTGAATTCGGAATGCGGTGCCCGCGCACCAGAAGTCGGTGTGTGTTAATGCCGTATGGTGTACAGGTGACAAGCGTACAGTAGTCCTTTCCCTCCTCTATCGTGAGATTGGACAAATCCGTCGGAAGCACCACACGCACCTGGTCAACTTCATAAGTAAGCGTCTGGTCAAGTATGTTCATCGTCCACGTGTCGCCCACGACCAGCTTGTCGATATCCGTAAACAGACGAGCGGACGGAAGGCCTCTGTGGCCCGATACGACACAGTGGCTTGACTCTCCGCCGACCGGAAGGCTTGTCCCTGAGAGATGTCCGATCGCGATTTCAAGAACCCCTTCATCCGTACCATGATAAATCGGGAGCTGGATCTGGATCTTCGGGATATCAATGTATCCCATGACTCCTGTGTTTCCGATGTTAAGCTCAGCGTTATAGGCCGCCATCTCCTCATCCGTCATTTTCCACCTGATGCCGCTTTCCGCCAGCGCCTTATTATAGGCCTCTGCAGACTTCAGCATCCTGTCATAGTCTTCCCGGTTCATCGACGCAACCTGCGAAGCATACGCCGCGACCGCGCGCGACTGATGGAAAGAGTTCCACCAGTTCGAGAAACTGGGATAGGCCAATAATCCGATACCCGTGAACATGATCAGGAGAAGGATTATCGTTATTAAGTGCTTTTTTAACCATTGCTTCATTCTAAATATCCAACTACGGTGAGATTACTGTTCATTTTCAGAAAATGTCCACCGACGACTCCTCACTTTCAAACTGATTTAAAAGCGCCTCCAGAGCGGAAGTATGCCCACCGTTCGGCGCCTGAACGCCCATCCGCCCAAGCAGCGCATCGGCGGAACCGATCCTGTCATATTCCTGCTGAAAGCGCCTGAGCTCCTCTATAAGAACATCCCGCTCGAGTTTGAGTTCCCTTACTTCGCGGTTCTTTTCGATGAGCATGCCCTGAAGATCCGTTCTCTTCAGTCTTCTGATTTCTTTGTTAACCTTTTTCGGCATTTGTTTTCGTCCCTTGGCCGCGGCGTCTGTCCGGCGGCGGATGCCGCTCTGAGGGCAGATGCTCCCGGCTCTAACTACCATTACAGTCTTTTACATCTATTAAATATAGTATAACCTTGCGATTAATTCAAGAAAAACTCGTTACCATTCACGGGTTGACCGTTAGTTAGAAAAGCGCCTCAATTGCCGAGGCGCTTTTTTTGTATTGAAAACGGCTTCATTTGAAGGAATATCGAAAAGGCAATAATCAGTTGGGAATAATTGACGATTATCAGCAATTTGTTGATGAATTAGAAAAAGTCTGGAAAGAATGCTACAGAATACTTGTTCCCGGCGGTAGAATCGTTTGTGTTGTTGGCGACGTATGTCTTTCCAGGAGGAAATATGGGCGTCATGTTGTAATGCCGCTTCATTCTGATATTGCGGTGTCTTGCAGGAAGATTGGTTTTGATAATCTTAATCCCATTTTATGGCACAAGATTTCAAATGCTTCATATGAAGCTAATACCAACAGTTCCATTCTTGGAAAACCGTATGAGCCGAATGCCATCATAAAGAATGACATGGAATATATTCTTATGGAGAGAAAGCCCGGGGGATATAGAAAGCCAACAGAAAAGCAGCGTGAAGAAAGCAGGATAGACAAAGAAGATTTTCAAAATTGGTTTAGCCAAATATGGGAAATGCCCGGGTTTGACTGTCCTAAAGTGCAGTACTGCTACACCGTACTTTAAGATGCAGAAAGCTAAACTGTACCATATAATAAAACAATCCCCTGGCTTCTCAAGAAAACCAGGGGATTGTTATTAATTATGATTGCTTATTTCTCAGAAGAAACACTTACTATCGCTATGCTTCTTCATCTTTCTTTCAGCCGCCGTTCCTGTTCTCCCGACGTTTCACAAGGAAGATGCCAAGAAGTGCCGTGACGACCATCATGATTCCGGCTGTTCGGTATGGATGAGTGCCGATGCCGCCGGTGTGCGGAAGTGAAACCGCCTCCATTGGCTGATTGATAATATAACCTTTATCGCCGGCCTTTGTTAAAGGATTGTTCTCATTATCGGTTTCCTTAAATTCATTTTCGGCAACCTTGACGGCATATATAGGATCTTTATATTCTTCCACCGTATCTTCCGTTGTCCAATACTCAAAACCGATGTCAAGTTTTGCCCACTTAATCGTATAGCCATCCGCCGCATTTCCTGTCACTGTAGCTGCCGGTGCTCCTGCCTGTTCCGAAGTCGCCACATAACTCTTTGAGCCGCCCGATTCTGTCACTTCACTAACCGTATATGTATATGTATATGTCGTGTCAGAATCAGCTTTCTTATGAAGTGTTATCGTTATGTCTTTGACCCAGTCTACATTATTATATTCTGCGTCTTTCCATATCTTTGTGACTTCATAACTTGTCGTCTCAACTTCTGTATTCGTTATGGTTGCCTTCTTATCAGTTTGACCAACATCCTCCATCTCAACAGCTGAGGTATAATGCTTGTCTGCAGGCTCATTATTAATCGTCACAGATGCTTCTACGACCCGGTATTCGAACTCAAGGAAGGAGAACTTATTTTCAGAGCTCTCATCCTTGTGCCATCCATAAATCGGCAAGTGAGAAAAGCTTCCCGTCCAGGTACCATTCTGCAAAGTCAGCGTTTTGCCGGTAACATTCGAGTACTCTGACCACTCGCCGGGGGTAATGTCTCCGCTATAATCATAATTTCCCGAAACATCGCGCTGTCTTCTCTGCAGCTGCACTGTTACAGTCACTCCTGGTGGAGGCGTTATAGGATTGTTTTCGCTATCGACCCACTTTTTCTCGACTGAAAGTGTTGTCTCCGGGAATGTATTCGTGGCAGTTGTTGACTGATTGCTACTCTCTACGCTGCTGTTAACAATGCCCAGTTTAATAAGGTCATTATTTTCAGGGTCGATAGAGTCAGTCAAATATGCACGTTTTTCTACAATCTTGTAAATATATTCTACCGTTTTCCCGTTGACCTGACCTTTTTTAGGCACTTCTGTGAATTTAGCTGACCAATTGTTTCCATTTGCCGGGTCTGTTGTCTCATCATAGTTTTCAGGATACCCTTGATCCGCGTAAGTGGTTGTATCGCCGTAGAGCGTAATAGGATCATATAAATCATCTACCTTTTGCTCTTCGCCGTTATCATCCAGATACCATCTCTCAAGCTGAATTACTATACGAAGTTTTGAAGTATCATTGACAAATCCGCTTGCTGCACCCGTAGTTTCAGTATTGACCCAATTCTTTTCGAATTCAACGTCTACTGTTTGAGGTGCATTTGAAACCTTGATTGTATCCTGTGCGTCGTTACCTGTTCCGCCTGCAATTCCTCCATTATTCTCATAAGTCACTGTATAGCCGGCATCATCAGGTGTCTCCGTATTATCGTTAACACCAACTTCCTCGATGTAGTAGATATACTTACCGTCATCATCCTCCTTTATAAGACGATCAATGTCAATCTTCCAATTGTTGTCTGCATTTAAGGTATAGTAACGGTTTTCATTGTTGAAATTGGTGTCTTCAATATAATTTCCACCATTTCCTCCGGGTACTACACTTGCAAAAGGCAAAGTAGTAAACCTGCCTACCAAGTTTGGATCATATTGACCGGCAGTTTGTCCCCAATCCTCCGGGAACCTTAACGTTAAACCTGCAGATGTTATGTTATTGACAGTATACCTTACCATATGACCTGTTGTATCTAGTACTGTGGTGTCTGTCACGGAACCAATTAAATCAGCGGAGTTCGTACTATCACCCCTATACAACTCACTTTTTGGTCTATCTCCTTGCCCAAAATAAGTCTCATATTGAATTCCCGGTATTCCATCATACCCAACAACCACATTTGAGCCGACAGGAACTGAAAAATGAGTAATCAATTGATTGGAATTTCTGACAACTCTTATTTCAGCGTTAGCCAATACTTTTCTCTTAAGATGCACAGTAATATCTTCCGCTTTTGCGTTAGGATCCAGTTTATCTGACCAATTCTTCTCGACATGAATGAATGTCTTATCCGGCACATATTTATTTGTTATGTTTATCGTTCCGCCAGTCTGAGTACTCCTGGGTGAATATGTCGTTGTATATCCGGGAACACTGTCCTCTACAACCGAATATGCGGGCCCGGGCGTCAGTCCGGTCCATTCAACTCTATCCGTAGTACCATCTGCCTTTAGCGGAAGCACTTTAACTGTATCATTTCGCTCGGGAAGAGGCTGGTTGTTCTTGTCCTTCCAAGTACAAGTATCATAAGGAACGCCCTCAGCGTATAAGCGGACAGTAATGTCTCTGCGTTTAGTTATGTCCCCATTATCATTGCTCCAGGTTTTTTCCACTCCGACCGTAACTTCACTTGGAAGTACAGGTTCATTATCAATTGCCACTACGTCATCATTCAGATATACATAGTGACCATAATCTGCCTTACCTTTATCAGTAATCCAGAAAACATACGCGAAATCTTTCTTTTGATAACCCTGCGGTGCTTTTGTTTCTACCAGTTTATACCAGGTATAGCGCTGAATCTGATCAGCCTGAACAGTTGATGCGACACCGTCAGCCCCGGTAGTCAATGTTCTTACATATATCCATCCCGCCTGATTTTCATCGGTTGTTGCATTCGGACGGTTCTGCCAGCTATTAATATCCTCCGCAGCATTATACTTGTACAGTTTAAATTCTGCGCCGCTAAGCGGTGTCGAACCTGCATTCTTTGCATGCTTAAAGACCTGAATCCCATATACTATCGATTGTCCGCCTCCGGATGAACTAATATTCTGAGTTTCCTTTACGTTGTCCTCTACTCCAAAGAATTTCACTGAATTGGAATAAGTAACATTGGTATCAGAAGCTGTGGTTTCTCCGTATATTCTCGCACTATATGTAATTCTATAATGAACGCCGTTCTTCAGGTGATAGGTAACGCGGTGACCTTTACGATCCCATGATACGCCATCAGCCGCTGTGGTATCAACCCATTGTTCACCTACCTTTTTCTGAATTTTAATGGTCGTGTAATCAATAGCAAGATTTTCATAGTCATCCGTAAGACTTAGTTCCTCTTCATCGCCCAACTCAAGTGCACCGGGGTTAACATCTATCTTGAAATCGACCATGTAATTGCCGTTTTCAAAATAAGCATTCTTATCACCGTGCTTTACAATTTCTTTATCTACTACATTCAGCTTATACTCAAACTCGTCTGTAACAGCTCCAAAATCTTTGTTGGTAGCCGTATTAAGGAAATTATACACACCGCTTTCACTGGTCTGAATAGCCTTTTGAAGTTTCTCAAGCGCAAGAGGATCTTTTATTGTCAGATAATAATAGATATAGTAATACTTGTAAAATGCTCCGTTGTCGTCTGTAAGATCCTCGCGATTTAAAGTAATCTCAATTTTACCTTCTTCATTTGCGGGAACCGTAATTACTCTGTTTTCCGTTAATTTTGTTGAATTATGAATCGGGTCTGTTGCATGGTATGAGTTAGCTCCAAATACTCTTCCAACTAAATCATTATCACCGGTATTATTATTCTGTGACTCCGTATAGTATGCCAGATATTTGCTATTAAATGTATCCGTTATCGTCAGGTATCCATTTTCATCAAAATTATCATCTGTAATACCCTGAAGAGTCAATACAAACGGATATGTCGGTAAAGAATTACCGTTAATATTCCAGGTAGTCTGTTTAAAATGAACTTTATTCATACCCGGCTCAGTCCCATCAATTCGGGTGGATGCAGACTTCTCAATCGTTTGGTTATTCACAATAATATCCACATTGTTTGTATGCGTCACCGCATTGTTATCGCCCGGGTTGTTAATCGCTGCCTGCTTCCAGGTTCCATCAATCTCTGTCTGGAACTGTACTCTGATTCTGCGCTTGGCTCCTGTTCCCGTGAGTCCGGTTACCGTTTGTCCGTTCACGGTTTTGAAGAATTCAATTGTAAGATACTCTTTTCCGTCACCATCGGTCGAGGGCGTCACTGTATAGCTCTCAGTGGTATCCAGCTCAGGAGTAACCGTAACAGTACCATCAATATAGTTATCAACAGCAACAAGAGTATTATTATAATCATAATATGTCGGTACAGTATCAACGATCTTTGCACTGTCAAGTCCTGTTGCGGGAACATCAAAGCTCACTTCCCATGTGATAACATTAGCGGCGAGGTCTGTCTTAACAACTTTTTTTCGGCCAGTCACTCCGCCGCCGTAAGGCTTTACGCCTGCCGTTCCGGTGTCAGATCCTCCATTGTCGCTGGTTGTTGTATTCTTTACCTCCGTTTCGATAAGTCTTGAACTGACATCAACATCTGTAGCATAAGAAATAACATATGATAATTTCTGATTATCCGGATGTGAATTCGGAACTGTCCACGACCAGGATGTATTATTCGATGTCATTTCATGCCATCTTATCAGCCTGTCTGTGTAAGCAGGGGAACCATTTTCATAATATGCAGTGACATATATACCCTCTCCATAATATGTCATAGGTACGGAATTCCCATCAATTGAATCGCTGATCGTATGGCCGGCCATGGAAACGTTCGCGTTAGTATTGGCCTTGATTGTCCAATTAACCTTTGCATGTCCGCTTGCATCCGTCTCAAGAGCGGTTCCGCTCTTGGAAATATCCGACATACTTATTTTATTTTCAAAGTCCTTACCGGAGATCGTCACATTGCCTTCCGGCTCACCGTTATTTGTGACGGTAGCTGTATTACCGGTTTGAGAAAGCGTTCCCCAGGAGCCGGAGTCCTGCGTAAGCTGATCCAGGGCGACAGCAGCGGAATACTTCACTGTAACAGTCTCCCCGTCATTCATCTTCGGAATAGTCAAGGTAAAGCCATTGTCATGGGAGTTCGGCGAAGGAACTGGCTTACCGTAAATACTTGATGAGGCTGTTGCATCTTTTTTATAAGTTAACGCAGTACCTGAAACCGTATCCGATACTACAACATTATTGCAGATGCCCTCAGAAGTAACAGTTACAAAATAATCCATGCAGTTCGTCGCTGCATTATATTTACCGGTCTTTCTGAGAGTAACGTGACCCTTGTCTCTGACTTCAACATCCTTTACAATATCATTACCAAAATCCAGATGTCCGCTCGATCCGTTATAAGTGCAGTCTATCTCAACATTAAATGATGTGTACAGAGAGTTTTTCAGCTGATTGAAAGCTCCCGGATTTGTTGTTGTATCCCATGTAAAAGTTATCACACCCGTACTCGAGAAAGTATAGTTAAGATTCACTGTTTCTCCGGCATGCTCACCTCCCTGAAGGACAATCGGAAATGTACCGTTTCTCGCCTCAGGTCTTAATCCGTCAGGCAGCTTATAGTAAAATGAATTACTCATCGGGAACTGGCCATTCATTTTGTTTTCTTCTTTAAAGCTGAGCTTTATTCCGTAAGGCTGTCCCTTATATAAGATATATCCATTGCCGCTCTGAGTTGCCCCCGTAATTGTTGCATCTGTCAAAAGAGCCTTGATACCATCATTTGCAGCAACTTCCGAATTATCATCCGTCACCTTCACGGTAATTTTTACTGCATTTTTAAGAGAAATCTCGAGTGTTTCTTCAGTATCAAACGGCTCCAGACTCTCCAGCTTCCAATCCGCCTTGCCGAACATCCCAGGGAACTTGCCGGTCCGAGTGACTCTGACCAACTCAGGATTACTGAACGAAACATCCTCTACTTCTTCTGCCACAAACTGCTCTGCTTCATCCTCAGCCTTGATACCGAGAATCACCAGAAGCTCAGTCAGGTTGATTGACTCACCGCCGCCCATAGTAAAACGATAGACTTCACCCGTCACCGGATCTGTGTACTCAAAGTCTACTGTATAGACCACGCCATAAACAGAGAAGGATTCGGCACTGAACTCCACAGCCTTTACCTTCGCCATATCATCCTGTGCAGCAGAGATATCGGTCGCATCAACAGGAATGCTTTCCGCCCCGTCTTTCGAAAAATGGACAGCACTAACGTTGGATGCATCCTGCGTCTCGATAGCCTCCCTGTACTCAATATTCACATTTACGGGAGCCTTAGGTTCAAATTCACCATCCTTCGTCATGATCTTGATGTCGAAGAATCTTCCCTGGAGTTCCGCCTCAGCAGCACCATTTATGCCGAGTGCTGCCTTTGCATCCTCAATATATGTGTTATATTCTTCTGTTCCCTTCCTAATCTCCTTCACATACAGTTTTGACCCTTCCGGGATTCCTGCTTTCGGACCGTATGACATAGTTACAATGTAGTCACTCTTCTTGACAGTAAGGGTTTTAACATTGGCATCATTCACCAATCCGGCATCCTGCAGCACCTTATCCTGATCGACCGGCACAGCCTCCCCGTTCTTATAAGAGAAGGTCTCCGATCCTGTCTTATCATTTATACTTACCCTGGTGACATAGTAATTCATACCTGCATTTGCGTCCGCGATTTTTGCGGTAGTCTCAAATGCAAGCTCCACAGAATCATTTTCACCTGCAGCCTTCACATCATTAAGGACCTTCACATGGATACCGGTAAAAGTCACAACGGATTCTTCCGACATGCCTTGTACATCTGTCCAGGTATAGAGGTTTCCGTTATCGCCTATGAAGGTGATTTCATAGTTATCATTGTCAACCAGTGCCGTGGCTTCTCCGCAGATGACCGCAGCTCCGCCCCAGGACTTCGCCTGTGTGGCAGTCAGGCCATGGTTCTTTCCCGTAGCAGTATCAACGCGAATAATCGCGCCTGCCGGAAGAACCCCTTCCTCAAGCTGCGTCTCCGCCTTCCAGTTCATGACAAGGGCCGTACCGTCATCTGTAAGATGATACTCTGCTACAGACACAGTGACACCATCTTTCTCTGTCACATCAGCAGGCTCAAGATCCTTCTCGCTCTTTCCGACGATGCGGTTCGTGTCTTCGGCTAGGCCCGGGACGACAGACTCAGTCTGCCCTTCTGCTTCCTGAGCCGCAATAATTGCCTCTTCTGCAGTGGTCACATCGGCGGGGGCTGTCTCCTGATTCCCTTCCCCCCAGTTGTCTGCTCCCGCCTGTTCAGCCATGCTCTCATCAGTCGGTAAAACAAACCCCGCCCCGGGGCTTTCATCGACCGGCGCCCC
>ODAI011375073.1_pt1 | contig 18863 bp, 10 predicted proteins | sample 1539321 | NCBI WGS metagenome assembly ODAI01 (sample SAMN02144231, study PRJEB22623) | gut metagenome | biome: sheep rumen | host: Ovis aries | place: New Zealand
AGGAGCTGTTCAGAAATAACTTGTACATATGACGCAGGACAAACGTTCATATGCAAGGAGGAAAACGCAGCCGTAGCGGGGATTCGGCATGAGGTGGCACCGGCTTTAGCCGGTGACGGAGTCCTGATGCCATGTACGGCGAGGCTTTCCAACGCAGCAGATGAGCGTTTGGACAAGTCAGATGTACAAGTTATTCTGTAACAGATCCTTACCTCAAATGAACATCATCCCTGATTGCTGTGATCCATCCTTCGTATTCACGGGCGAGTGTCTTCCCCTTTTTCCGGAATACTTCCCGGAAGGAACTCTTTTTGTCCGCAAAGCATACAATGAATCCCTCCAGCGTACGGGGCGGCGAAAGAAGAAACGGCCACATATGGTGGCGGATGCAGTCCTTTTCCTTTTCGCTGAGGTACGAGACCGCCTGGCGGGCATTCTTCAGGCTCACCTTCGGGTGTTTTCGCCAGGACTCAAAGTCTGACCGGTACATCTGATCACGGTTCAGCATGCCCAGGTCATGGCACAGAGAAGCCCTGACAAGCACATCCCTGTCCGCGTGAAGCCCGATCCGCTCCAGCGAATCCGCGATCCTGACGCAATCCTCCGCGACACCGATGCAATGCGTGCCTACGGTCACGTTATGATGCTTCTGATCCTTGATCTGTTGAAAGATATCGCTGCAAAAGATCTCGAAGCCGCGCTTCTTCACTTCATTCTGAATGTCTGAATGATCCCGTTTCATACGCATCCTGATCTGTATTCGTCAATATTCCGCCTGTTTCAACTGCCGCACCGGGAAAAGCACGAGCTAAGGATCTGCCGCGAAATAACTTGCACATCTTGCTTGTCTTTTCATCCGATTGCACAGCTCAAAAATCAATCACATAGTAAGTGCTTCGGACTGTCCCAACCAGTTACTCAGAAAGATCCTTTCCCAGCATCCGTGCCGTCAGGGTATTGTCACACAGCTGGATCACCGGCCCCATGCCGAATGCCACAATGACGGTCCCGATCCCCAGGACGCCGAGCTTCACGCCTCCGGTCAGAAAGCTGATCAGCGCACAGGTTCCATCCGCGATCACCCTCCACAGGAAAAATGGCGTTCCCTTCAGCCTCCGTGTCAGGATCAGCGGAATCGCGTCATACGGGGCAACGCCCAGATCCGCCTTCTGGTACATGGAAAGCCCGAGGCTCAGGATCAGAAGGCCGGCGATCAGGATCAGGAACCGCATACCTATGTTATCAGGCGCCGGGAACAGACGCTGATAGCCTGCGTAGAAAAATGACATGACGTACGCCAGACCGAATGCATTCGCAATCGTCCCAAGGCCCAGCAGGGATCTCCCCCACAATAACTGAATCACGAAAAAGATGAGATTCACAACGATCTGAAATGTCGGGTAATCCATATGAAAAAATTCTGACAGTGCCAGATTCATTGCAGTAAAAGGATCCGTCCCAAGAACAGCAAAACGAAACGTCGCGATCCCCCATCCGGTAAACACAACCCCCACAAGCATGACCACCAGACGGCGCAGGGTGAGACGGTGCAGATAATTCTTGATTGTTTCCATACATTCTCCCTTAGAAGCTGTCACTAAATGAACAATGCGGATATCGGAAACAGACAAACAGATTAAGGCCCTGTCATCCGTACTCTGGCATCGCTGCCAACGTACCGTCAATCCAGCAATAACATATATAACGCCATGGCAGGATTCTCTGCCATGGCGCTCCTGGTGCCTTATTCTGTCAGCCAGCGTAAAATTCCGTCTTCGTCGGGTTCTCCTGAATCAGAATCGAACTCTGATTGAATGTTTCAATCATCTCATCCGCCACAGCGTGGACCTGCTCAGACGTCGTATCACTGAGATAGATCACAAGTGTATACTCCTGTGATTCGGTGCCATTCTCATTGATCCAGCCGCCTTCCGCTTCCTGGATCGTGTATCCGCCAAAATTCTTGATCAGGATGTCTTTCGCCATCTCCATGCATTCCTCGTGGCTTGCCACAGGCTCATTGGTGTCCTTGTCATTCGTCCCAAGGTACATCACATACTGGACATCCGGTGCCTCAGCTGCCTGCGCTTCAGCACCCTGTTCCGGGGCTGCCGCCGCTTCAGATGCAGGAGCTTCCTGTCCCTCAGACGCCTGCGCCTCAGCTCCCTGTGCCTCAGACTCCGGAGCTATGTCGGATCTCGCGCCGCGGAAAACCGGAGCGCCCTCTCCCCTGTCATCAGCCAGCTCTTCCATCCAGTGGAAGGTTCCTGTCTTCACGACATCATCGCCATAGATGGTACGGAAATCATCTCTCATGGAAATGACATTGTAACCGTTCTCTTCCCACTTCTCCTTGAGTGGCTGTACCTTCTCGGCATCACCATAATCACGCTCCGAATCGTCTGCGATCAGCATGAAGGCCGCGCTCTTATACTTGTTGTTATGGATCGTATAGTTATGCATGCTCACGTCGCCGCTGCTGTTTCCAAAGGAAAGCACAGGCTGGCGGCCGATCTCCTGAACGATCTGGCAGACCTTATTCATCTTCAGGTTCTTGATCAGGAGCTTGTCTGTACGGATCACCTCATCATCTGCTGAGTACACATAATCCAGTCCATCCGTATCTCCCTGATGGGTAGCTTCCATGGCAACATCCATTCCGATGATCCTCTCATCCGGAATATCAACGACCCCTTCAAACATCGTCCTGCAAATGAACCGGTCACTTCCACTGACGATATAGACCTTAAAATCATTCTCCGACAGGTATTCGATCACTTCCAGGATCGGGGAATAGAGTGCTTCGCCATAGGTCATCCCCTCAAATCCGTCCGCGTCACGCAGCAGAAGCTCCGTCACAAAATCAGAAAACTCATTCAGTGTCATCCCCGAATAGGCACGGGCTGCCTGGATGGCATGCTGTATCGGCATGTCCTCCGGGAAATTCCCGTTCAGGCCGCCGTCTCTGATCTCGCGGCCGACCTGAAGCATCTCAGCATCCGGCTCAATAGACGGATCCTTCAGGATACGCCATGCCAGCGCATAATACTCAAAGTAGGTCGGAAACAGCTCTCCGCAGATGGTTCCGTCCATGTCAAACACAGCGATCCTGTCAACCGGAGGAATATATTCTTCCGAAGACTCATCCGTCACGGTCTCCACATAATCGATCAGCGTCTGCAGAGCCGGCGCATCCTGATTCCAGTCTGCAAAGATCTCTTCTTCCTCATATGCCTCGGTTTCAGCCACCGCATCCGACGCCTGTGCATCCGGTGCCTCTTCCGCCATCGCAAAACCTGCGAGCAGGAAGCTCAGAACCAGCGCAAGCCACAATGTTACACGTCTTTTCATTTTGTTCTCCCTTCTTCGTCTCATTAAATCTTTTCCACGGCAGCCACCGTACCTTTCAAACCAAACCGCCCGGAAAACATCTGCTATACAAGAATAGCACGCCTCAGTTATCTTGAAAAGATGAGATGTTGTAACAAATCACCTTCATTGGTGAAGCAGTTCCTGTTCACTGCCCGGCCGGTCAGTGAACAGGAACGGTCGCGAGCGATGATTCTCTCATCTTATACCCGCTTCATAATCCTCTCACCAGCCGCACGAGGGTCCGCGTCAGCTGATCCACATCGATCGGCTTCGCAAGATGCGCGTTCATGCCTGCCTCCATGCATTTCCGGGCATCCTCCGCAAAGGCATCTGCAGTCATGGCAATGATCGGGATCGAAGATGCGTCAGAACGGTCCATGGCACGGATCGCACGGGTTGCTTCAATGCCATCCATGTTCGGCATACGCAGATCCATCAGGATCGCGTCATAATCCCCTATTGCCGAATTCTCAAACATAGAGGCTGCTGCCCTGCCATCCGGTGCGCGGTCCACGACACAGCCGCTTTCCTCCAGGATCATCATCGCAATCTCCGCATTCAGGTCATTGTCCTCTGCCAGCAGGATCCGCATCCCGCTGATCCCTTCCTGCTTCTGCGGAGAAGCCGTCAGATCCGTCTCTTCCGGATTGTCCGCATACTTTCTCAGCTCATAATACAAAGTCGACTTGAAAAGCGGCTTCGGGATAAATCCGTTGATAAGCGCACCGGCAGCCTCTTCTTCAATGTCCGACCAGTCATAGGCGGAGATGATCCGGATCGGAACCTCATCCCCGACAACCTCCCTTATCCTGATGGCTGTCTGGATCCCATTCATGCCTTCAAGCCGGTAATCGATCAGAACCGCAAAAAAATCCTCCCCGCGCCTTTTTGCCTCCGCAACCAGCTCCACTGCTTCCTCCCCGCTCCTGCAGGAAGAAGGCTTCACACCCAGCTCTGTGAGTGACAAGGAAGCCGTCCGGCATACATCTTCATTGTCATCCACCACAAGGATCCTCCAGGCAGGAAGCGTCATCGACTCAGCTCCTCCGGATACCTTCTCAAGGTCTACCGTCACATGGAAAGTGCTCCCTGCTCCCGGTGCGGATATGACTTCGATCTCTCCGCCCATGGCATCCACGATATACTTGGTGATGGACATCCCAAGCCCTGTGCCCTGCGTCTTCTGTACCCTGCGGCTGTCCTCCCGCTCAAAGGCAACAAACAGCTTTTCACGGAATTCCTCCGACATTCCGATTCCCGTATCGCTGACCGACAGATGCGTCCTCACGTAATCCTCACCCCTGGGAGAAGGCTCCTGACTGAGACCGATCTGGATCGATCCGCCTGCCGGCGTGAATTTCATGGCATTGGAAAGGAAATTCAGCAGCACCTGGTTCAGCCGGACACTGTCACAGTACACCTCCTCGGACAGGACATCATGAATAATAATATCGAAATTCTGGCTGTTGCTCCTTATCTGCGGCCGCACGATCTCGCACATCGTCTCCATGGTCTGCTTCAGAGAAACGACTTCCATCTTCAGGGTCATCTTCCCGCTCTCGATCTTGGACATATCCAGGATATCATTGATCAGACCGAGTAGCTGCTGGGAGGAAATCGTAATCTTCCTCAGGCAGTCCTGCACCCGTTCCTTCTCATCGATATGGTCTGACGCAATCGCAGTCATCCCGACGATGGCGTTCATCGGCGTCCGGATGTCATGGCTCATGTTAGACAGGAACTCGCTCTTTGCCTTGCTCGCCGCTTCCGCATCCTCCCGGGCGCCCTCAGCCTCTGCCCTGGCCGCCTCCAGTCTGCCTACCTGAGTTCTTGTCATCTGTATGTAAAGGAAGAACACGACCAGAAGTATAACCACCAGGATTCCCAGTGCTGTCAGCATCCCTGTCATCCTCGCCTGTCCCATGTCAGAGATCGTGACATCCAGTACACCATAGGGAAGAATGGCCAAAAGGTACCAGTTGGAATCACTGAGGGGCATCGCAAAGACGCTTCTGCGGATATTGATTCCCTCCGCTTTATCCACATAGCGTGTATGAACCGTAAAAACACCGTTTTCCGCAATCGTCTGATGCAGCTTCCCGACAAACTCCTCCGCCGTCATCTCCTCCGGCACCACATACTTCAGCACCACATCATCATAGGACATTTCCTCCTGGTGGTCATTTTCAACCACATAACTGGTGTCGCGCCGGATGATATGAAAGCTGACAAGGGAATTCTCATCATCCAGGTTCATACTCGCGGCAAAGAAGGACATAGGCTTGCACCACAGAAGCCCAATGCTCCTTTCCCCATTTGTCATAGGCACAGATAGCGCGGATGCGTAGATGATCAGCTGCTCCTTCTGACTCCAGCCGCCTGTAATGATCTTATCCTTGCCGGCAGCGAGGCTGTCCATCAGAAAGCTCTCATCCCCCAGCCTTACGATCGGATCTCCGTAAACCGTCTCCTTCTCCCCGGTTGCGGAAATAAGCGAGCAATTGGAGAGATCCTGGAACTCAGCCGCATAAGCAAGGCTATCCCTGACCTCCAGCGCATCCGCATCCGCTCCATTTTCCTCCAGCTTCTCCTTCATCGAATCCATCTGGCTGAACCGGATAGACTTGATCGCTTCAAACCGGTTCGCCTCCTGATGTGCCTTTTCATCCAGAAAGACCCTGCCGATCTCCCGGATATCCCTTTCTGTCTGCTGATCCATGAAACGATACAGAAAAAAGAACACAACTCCGATCGATACAAGGATCGTACATAAGCCGGCAATGATCAGCTTTATCTCTTTTTTCATCCTTCCATACCTCAGTGCAATGCCGATTCGCTTCCGGATGCCAAAGCTGTATCCGGCCTCACGCCAATCACCACATGATGATCATCGCTTCCCCGGGTCCAGATCGTCTGCAGGCAGTAAAGCCTTTGATTTGCCCCATCCTTCCTCAGGTATGGTATGACAATGCCTTCATCCTTACCCGGCCAGTTCATCAGGCTCTCCTTCTTCAGCGCAGCTTCGATCTTCCCCCGGTCCTCCCCGGCAGCACTCTCGATCAGAGCGCCCAGAGCATCCCGGAAGAAATTTTCCCCTGCCGGAAGGATCTGCAGCTCCCCATTCTTTCCCTGTCTGAACTCCAGATAGTAATCCGTAACCGTATCCACATAGTAGATATGCTCATATTCCCCTGCGAGCGCGCCGGAGATACTCATGCAGGTCTTTGCGGGCTTTACCACTTCGACCGGTCCTGCCGCCCCCCTTTCTTCCAGGAACTTCCCGAATTCCTCACTCGGTACGGGTTTTGAGAAATAATATCCCTGCACCAGGTCACAGCCCATCGCCTTCAGCACACGGTACTGCTCCTGTGTCTCAACGCCTTCCGCCACGACCGGAACATGCAGGTAAGACGCGATATCGATGATAAGCTCGATCATCCTCACATCCTTGTTTTCGCCAAAAGCACTCCGCACAAAAGTCATATCCAGCTTCAGGGCATCGATGGGAAGATTGGACAGCATCCCAAGGGAAGAATAGCCTGTCCCGAAGTCATCCATCTCGATCCGGAATCCCATTCCCATCCCGCGCAGATCCCGCGCGGTGGAAATGACCTGCTCCGAATCGCCGGTGTAGGCAGACTCAGTGATCTCAAGGATAATATCCTCTGTCGTCAGGCCATTTTCCTCCAGGATCTGTGTGAAGACCGACTTGAGATCCGGCATCAGCATATCGATCCTGGACACATTAACGGATACCGGAACTGCGTATCCATAATGGTCCTTCCACTTCCTGATCTGTGCGGCACTCTTACGCCATACATACTGGTCAAGCTCCAGAATCAGCCCGTTTTCCTCAAGCAGCGGGATGAAATCTCCCGGGCTGACCATGCCAAGCTCCGGATGCCTCCAGCGAACCAGTGCCTCAGCGCTGGCAAGAACAGGCTTGTCCGGGCGGATGTCAAACTTCGGCTGATAATAAACCTCAAAGCATTCTTCGGCAATCGATGACCGGAAATCCTCAATCAGCCGCTCCTTCAGGATCGCTGACTCATGCAGACTCTCGTCATAGATCCCGATGGGATTCACCAGGCTTCCCCGGACCGTATCCGCCGCACTCTTCGCGCGGTCAAAACGGCGTTCGATGTCAATATGCTTATCCACACGTGAGTAGACGCCCATGCGAAGCCGGACACGATCCTGGGATGAGCCATCGCCGGAAAGTCCCATGGAGAACCGTTCCAGAAGTTCTGTGTAATCGTCCCTGTGGGGACAGTAGACCAGGAACGTATCCGCTCCTCTCCGGCAGCCAAGGCCATCAATCTTCCTTGCAACAAGGCGTACCCGCTCACCGATCCTTCTGAGAACCCCGTCCGCATACTGCTTGCCGTAACGCTCATTGATCATATGGAAATGATTCACATCCAGTACGATCGCATCCATGACCTTGTCCTGATAATGCTGATCATGCAGCCTGATGTAACGCAGGAAATAATCAGTATTAAACAGCCTTGTCACGCTGTCGCGCTCTGTCGAATGCACAAGGTCCCTGTTCTCCGACAGCTCGATACACTTGTTGACGCGGGCCCGTATGATCTCCCACATTGGATAAGGCTTCGGGATGAAATCCGCCGCGCCGGCCTTGAGGCACTCCACCTCCGCATCCTGATCGGCAGTCAGGACGATGATCGGCAGGTCTTTGAGCACCGGATCCGCCTTCACGATCCGCAAAACTTCCATCCCGTTCTTCTTCGGCATCTGCAGATCCAGAAGAACCAGCGCCAGCTCGTCTCTGTACTCCTGAATCATCTCCAAAGCCTGATCGCCGTCCGAAGCATACAGGATTTCATATCCTTCCTCCAGCGCATTGCCCAGAAGCTCCTGGTTGATCACCTGATCCTCTACGATCAGGATATGCTTCCTCAGATTCAGGATGGAAAGCCCTTCCTTGGAGGAATCTTCCGCCTCCGCCGCATCGCTCTCATCATCCCTTGTCACCGCGCCCAGGCTCTTGAGAAGCCTCTTTTCCTCATACATCAGCGCATCCGCGCGCTCAAACACCTCATGTACATCCGTATCAGTTTCCGCACGGAATTCCGATACCGCACCGGAAATGACCGCGCCGCCGTTCTTAATATGGTCTACCGACTGATCATGCAGCATGGCGACAAGCTCGTTGCGCATGTCGTAATCCCTGCCTGTCAGGATCACTGCGAATTCATCGCCCCCGATCCGGTAGACCGGACTGTGGGAGAAGATCTCACAGACCATCTTGCAGGCACTGCGGATATACTCATCCCCCGCCTTATGCCCATAGGTATCGTTGATCTTTTTCAGTCCGTTGACATCACATACAACAATGCCAAAATCCGGAACACGTCCTTCCTTGAGCATCACTGTAAGCTCACGCTCCTTCACCAGGTAAGCGTGCTTATTCTTGACACCTGTCATGGGATCCGTGTTCGCGAGCATCTCACTCTCACGCGAGCGCCGGTTCATGTAGGAATGATTGGTCATCATGATCACCAGGGCAAACCCAAACATGACCATCGTCATGAGCATGCTCTGATTGTCCGCCCTTTCCAGCGCGGCCATCTGTTCCTCAATATATTGCTCATCCTGCATACGCTCGGAACCGGCATCCGCCTCTTCATAGTGCTCCCGTACGTTGTTCCGCATCTGGTCATTGGCCTGGATCATGGACTGCCGCATCCAGATCAGCGCGATAAAAAGCACCAGGGACAGAAGCGCAACCCATACGATGATAGAACCGCCAAACCGCTTCTCCCGGTCTTTGCTCAGGATGTAACGGAAGAACACGAATCCAAGAACGGTCCAGATGATGAACAGGAAATAGGTTTCCCTTGCCATGGATCCCTTTGCCACAAGATTTGGGGCAAGCAGGTACACGCCAAAGCAGATCATCAATACCGTTCCGATCCTCCCCGTCCATGTCTCCCGCTTATCGCCCGACCGCAATGCCATCCTCGCAGTGCAGGCACAGACAAGACCATAGATCAAAGTTGCTCCGATCGTTGTGACATCCACGATCCAGCCGATCGCCGTTCTTCCGACCAACGGAATCAGGCATGAAATCGCGAGCACAAGGCCAATCGCATTGGCAGGTACAGCCTGACCGTTCAGTCTGGAGAAACGTTCCGGAAGAATACGATCCTTGGACATCGAATAGAATAGTCTGCTGAGCGCAGTCATGTTTCCGATCAGGCTGGAAATGACCAGCGCGAGCAGCGCAAGCATCAGAAGAAAGATGCCTGTATCGCCCATATACCGGTATGCGGCGTAGAACGGAGGCAGTGCCTTGATCCCCTCCAGGTGATCCAGGTCACGGATATACTCCAGCCAGCTGCCATATTCTGAAGGATAAGCCGTCACGGAAAGCAGGGTCACCAGGATGTAGAGGACCGTCGTGGAGGCGACACAGATCATCATGATCCTGCGTATCCTGTCCCGTTCAAAATCAATCTCCTCAGTAAGGTGGGAGATGCTTTCAAACCCGATAAATGCCCATGGGGAAATGACCGCGATCTTCACGATCTGGGAAATCGCTGCCGTATCCGGCACAAACGCCGGCGCCATCGACGCGCTGCCTCCGCCAATGATCCCTGCCACGAAGCACACTGCGATCCCCAGCGTAAACAGGCATCCCAGCATCGTCATAAGAAGAACCGAGACCCGGCTGAAGCGGATGCACAAAAAGCCAATCAGAAGCAGTGCCGCGGCGGACAGGATGGCCTCCCCGATATAGACGTCATAGCCAAAGATCTGATACATGCGCCCGAACCGGAAGATCCCTCCAAGGAATATTCTCGAAAACAAAGGGAGCGAAGTCGCGTTCGCCCACAGAACAGCCAGGTAGGTCATCGCCAGGAACCATGCTGTCAGAAAGCCCTGGTCATATCCGAACACTTCCCGGGTAAATGCGTATGCGCCTCCTGCCTCAGGATAGCATCGCATCATATAGGCATAGTTCCAGCCGATCAGCATCATGATGACAGCACCCGCCAGAAGGCCCAGGGATGTTCCCAAAGGCCCTGCCTGAACAAGGTAGGTATTGCTGGTAACCACCAAAGATCCCCAGCCGACAGCTGTCCCTAATGAAAATGCCCATATACTGAAAGGTGACAGATGAGCTTTAAGTTTAATGCTTTCTCCCATAACAAAACCCTCAAAAAACTTCAGATTCGTAAAACACCCTCTACCTTCTTTTCAGTCTACCAGATATCTGTCGGTTTGTCGAAGAAAACTGTACCTGTCTGCTTGCCCAAGCGGCCTTGCAATGCTATTATTTTTGTATAGACTGCCTGATTTCATAAGGCAGATCATTCGTTTCATTGTTCCTATTGTATCAGGAGGAATCCCATGACCCGTTTGAAATGCACCTTCCGGAAGGAACGCTGGCTTTGCGCCGTTTTTCTTGCCTGCACCATCTCCCTGGCTGCGGAAAGCCGGCTGATGCCCCAGGCTTCAGAGACCGCTCCCATGACAGAAAACGCATCTCTTGCCCAGACAGAGAAAGAGGCTGACGCTATCGGCAAGGACAGCACCTTTGCAGGATCCGGCCAGTCCGGTCAGGCTTCTGAAGGGCTGTATCACGAGAACAAGTGGAATTACGTTGAGGACTCCATGGACATCTCAGGCGGGATCCCCGAGGAAGTGTTCGGCCGCCTGTCCCTGATCCGGGAGCGAGGCGTGCTTCGCGTTGTGACAGATCCCTATTTCGCTCCGCAGGAATTCATCGACCCGGATCTTTCCGGCCAGGATCAATACCAGGGCGCAGACATGAAGCTCGCCGCCCTGATCGCGGAAAAGATGAATGTGGAGCTTGAGATCATCCCCCTCGATTTCACCCAGGTTCTCTCCTCCATGACAACCGGAGAATACGACCTGGCGATCTCCGCTCTTTCGTATACGCCGGGCCGTGCTTCCTCCATGGAGCTTTCCAAGGGATACTACTACGCTTCCGGGGGTTCCGGCGCAGGGCTTCTGATCAGGAAGGAGGACGCGGATGTCCTTACCGGTCCCGATGACCTGTCCGGCAAAAACCTTGTTGTGCAGCAGGGTTCCCTTCAGGAGCTGCTCGTCGCGCAGAATCTGACCGATTATGATCAGTTCCGCAGAGTCCCTTCCATTCAGGAGGTATACGACCTTGTCAGCAACGGGGTCTGTGACGCCGCGGGTGTGGATACGGAGAGCGCGCAGCTGTATATCAACAACAATCCAGACTGCAATCTTACGCTCATGAAGGGGGTCGTCTTCGATCTGGAGGAACAGTTTGAAGGAGACCGGATCGCCGGCCCGAAGGACGACCTGGAGCTGATGTATTTCGTCAATGGTGTCATCGACGAAGTTCTCTCTTCGGGGCTGTATGACAAGTGGTACAAGGAAGCCTCCGCGCGCGCAGCCGAGCTTGGCCTGTAAGAACGATCCCCGCCCGGAGGTTCCGGGCTTTGACCCGGAAAACAATCAGACCCTGCCCTGCCGGGCTTTCCCGGCGGAAGGCATATTCATAGAGGTGTCAATGTGAAAAAGCTAAAAACATACCGGACAGTCCTTCTGGTTCTTCTGTGCATCTTCTTCAACTGTATGGGACGCTATATCACGTACCGGTTCAGCGTGCCATTATGGCTCGATTCCTTCGGTACCGTATGGAGCGCCTATGCGCTCGGCCCGGTCTGCGGCAGCATGGTAGGCATCACCGGTAATCTGATGTGCAGCGCACTGTTCCATGCGCACTGGGGCTATCTGTTTACCAGCATCGCCATTGCGGTTCTGGTAGGACTTCTGTCCCATAAAAAAAGCCTGGGCACCTTGCCCGGCTCCATGATCATCGGAATCCTGTGCGCAGTCGCGGCAACCGCCATTTCCGTCCCGCTGAATTACCTCTTCCATTCCGGCATGACAGGCAATCAATGGGGGGACGGCGTGATCAACCTGTTCCTCGGGTGGAAATGGCCTGAGTTCATCTGCAAGATTCTTGGGGAATTCTATCTGGATTTTGTAGATAAGGTACTGACCCTGATGGTCATTTTCCTGGCAGTGAAGCTGATCCGGAAACTGTTCCCGCACGCAGTCCTCTCTTCCTCAGAGCGGATGGTGGCAGGGACGCTTTTCCTGCTCCCTGTGCTTGTCCTGGCGATGCCATCCTTCTTGTCCCGCAGGGCCATTGCAGCCACTGCCACCAATGCCGACTACAATGATTATGTCCAGACGGTCTTCAGCAATGACAACGGCCTTCCCTGCGGCGAGGCCAATGACATTGCCGAGACAAATGACGGGATCCTGTGGATCGGAACCTATGCAGGTCTTTACCGTTACAACGGACAGGAATTCGTGTGGATGGACAACTACGATACCGTCCGCAATGTCAACTGCCTGTACACCGACGATGAAGGCCGCCTGTGGATCGGAACCAATGATAACGGGCTCGCGATCTCGATCAACGAAAAGATCGTCAATGTTCTGGATCAAAGCTCCGGTCTTCCTTCTGATTCCGTCCGCTCGATCATTGAAAGCTCCGACGGCTATTATTATATCGGCACCACCGGCAGCATGCAGATCCTTGCCCTGAATAATGGCCTGAAAAAGGTATCCTCCCTCTGGGAGATCAATTACGCGGATGACCTGACATGCGATAACGACGGGCATGTTGCCGCCGTGACCTCCGACGGACGCCTGTTTCTTCTGAAGCATGGACAGATCCTTTGCTCGATGCGCTATCCCGCAGACGGAGAACAGATCAACTGCTGCGGATTTGACCAGAAGGGAAAGCTTCTGATCGGCACCTCTCTGGGACGAGTGCATTTTTACGATATTTCAGAAGGCTGGTTCAAAGAAGAATCAGTGCTGGACTGCGACGGGCTGAACAGCCTTAACGACATCAACATGCTGGAGAACGGAGATATCTTCCTCTCTGCGGAAAACGGCATTGCGTTCCTTGACGAAAACCGCGGATATCATCAGATCAATGTCAATTCCTTCAACAATTCCATCGACAGGATGCTGAAGGATTATCAGGGGAATCTCTGGTTCACCTCCTCCAGGCTTGGCCTGCTTCGGATGGCGCCGTCGCCCTTCCAGGATCTTTACAGCTCTGTAGGGATGACGGAGCACGTCGTCAATTCCGTCTCCCGCTGGCAGGGAAACTACTATATCGGGACGGATGCAGGGCTTGACATCATTGATGGAACGCTGCGCAAGGAGATCAAAAACAGCCTGACAAGGCAGCTGTCCGGCGTCAGGATCCGCTGCATTTTTGCAGACAGCCAGGATCATCTGTGGATCTGCACCTACGGCCAGGGGCTCCTGGAGATCGACCCGGACCAGAAACAGACTCTGTATGACAGCAGCAACGGAAGCTTCGGCAGCCGCGCCCGGCTCGCGACGGAGCTTTCCGACGGGACTGTCGTTGCCGCCGGCGACACGGGGATCAGCTTCATCCGCGATCACCAGATCCTTCAGACGATCGGATATGCGGACGGCCTGATCAATTCCATGATCCTTGCTGTCTCGCAGCTGCCGGACGGAACCATCATCGCCGGGACGGACGGCGACGGGATCGCCCTGATCCAGGACGGCGAGGTCGTGCGCATGCTCACCCGGGAAGACGGCCTCAGCTCCGGCGTGATCCTCCGGACCGTCGTGGACGATGCCGGTGACGGCGTCTTCATTGTGACCAGCAACGGGCTTTGCTACATGGATCACGATTATGCCATCCGCCCGCTGAACAATTTCCCGTATTTCAACAATTATGATGTCTGGATCAAGGACAAAGAGACCCTGTTCGTGACCGGCAGCTCCGGGATCTATGTAGTGGACCGTGAGGAGCTTCTTTCCGACGCGCCCACGATCTCCTATGACCTTCTGGATGCAAGGAAGGGACTCCACAGTTCCCTCACCGCGAATTCCTGGAACTATTATGACGGTGACGGCCATCTGTTCCTGTCCTGTGACAGCGGTGTTTTTCTTGCGGATATCAACCGATACTCGGAAGGAACCCATGTCTACCGCATGAATCTCTCCACCGCCTACCTGGACGGTGAATCCTTCCGCGTCGAAAGCAGCGCCCCGATCAACGTGGAACGGAGCGTTAAGAAGATCGAGCTGTTTCCTGAGGTGATCAACTTCACGATCCAGGATCCCAATGTGGGTTATTACCTGGAGGGCTTTGACGATGAATGGACATTCCTTCCCCAAAGCTCCCTGGGCAGCATCACCTATACGAATGTCCCCTCCGGCAGCTACAATTTCCATCTTGCCGTGTTCACGAATGATAATTCCTCGATCCTTGAGGAGCGCGTCTATCCGATCATCAAGCAGAAGGACATCTACGACATGCCCTGGTTCATCGGATATGTGGTCGTGACAGCGATGGTGTTCATCATCTTCCTTCTCGGCCTGTGGTTCAGGCGCATATATGAGCGGGCACAGCTGCAGATCAAGATGGGCGATCAGACGATCCTCACCATCGCCAATACAGTCGATGCCAAGGATGAACGTACCTCCCAGCACTCTGTACGTGTTGCAAAGTATTCTGTCCTGATTGCCAAAAAGATGGGATTCTCTGATAAAGAATGCGAAAACCTGCGCAAGGCCGCCAGCCTGCATGATATCGGAAAGATAGCGATTCCTGACAACATTCTGAATAAACCAAGCCGTCTCACGGACGAAGAATACGCCACCATGAAATCCCATACCAGACGCGGTGCGGAGATCCTGGAGGGCTTTACCCTGATCGAACATATCAAGGAGGGTGCGCTTTATCATCATGAGCGCTACGACGGACGCGGCTACCCCCAGGGTCTGAAGGGGGAAGAGATCCCGCTATATGGAAGGATCATCGGTGTTGCGGACGCATTCGATGCCATGACTGCAAACCGTATCTACCGGAACCAGATGGATATCGACTATGTGCTTGATGAACTCAGAAAAGGTCGCGGAACCCAGTTTGATCCCAGGGTTGTTGACATCTTCCTTGCTATCCTGGAAGAAGGCACGATCGACCTGAACCTGCTATACCCGAGACGCCAGCAGGCAGAGAACACAGAGGAGAAAAAGGAAGAAATGAAGGAAGAGGCCGGGAAGAAAGAAGGAGGTGCCGAATGAAACGAATCTATATCACCACTTTCCTGACCTGCGCCGCTGTGCTTGTCCTGTTTTTCGGGATCAGCCGCACCAGGAACATCAGCGGAGCCATGAGCTCGGTCACGGTGGGTTTCATCTATGAAGGGGATGAAACCGCCCCGTATACCTACAATTTCGCGCGCGCCCAGGTCATGCTGCACGAGGAGCTGCGCGATTCAGTGAACATCCTCGCCCGGAACAATGTCCCGGACGATGCCATCGAGGACACGCTGCGTGAGCTCTCCCTCAAGGGCTGCAGCATCATTTTCACAAATTCCCACAGTGAGGCTTTCGCAGAGCTTGCACCATCATATCCTGAAGTCCAGATCTGCCAGATCAGCGACATGGCGGCGCCTGCGGAAAACCGTGCAGACAATTACCATACCTTCAATGGAGAGATTTATCAGGCCCGTTATATCAGCGGCGTTGCCGCCGGGCTCAAGCTTCAGGAGATGGTCGACAATGGCCTGATTTCCAGAGATGAGGCTCTCGTCGGATATGTCGGCGCGTTCCCCGTCCCCACCGTCATCTCAGGCTATACTGCCTTTCTGATCGGAGTAAGGTCTGTCTTCCCCACTGCCGTCATGAAGGTACGCTATACCAACACCTGGGCCAGCTACAGGGACGAAAAGGCATGCGCCGAGGAGTTGATCCGGGAAGGCTGCGTCGTCCTCTCCCACCACTCTGACACCATCGGCCCCGCTGTCGCCTGCGAGGAAGCTTCCTCCAGGCAGCCGGCCGTCTTTGTCGGCTGCAATGAAAGCTATCTGGACATTGCCCCGTCATCAGCCCTTCTGAGCATCCGGATCAACTGGACGCCTTATGTGATTGGCGCTGTTCAGGCTGTGATGAATCATCAGAGAATTGAATCCTTTATCCGTGGGAACAGGCATAGCAAGAACGACATCAGTGCCGGGCTGGAACAGGATAATACTCTTGAATTTCTGGATCTGAACCTGAATCTCGCGGCGAAGGGAACCCAGATGGTGATGGATAATACGGCTGCGATCCTGAAGAAGGAGCCAACCGTCGCCTTCCAGGGGCCATATACCGGGAAAGACCCGTCAAACCCGTCCGATACGATCAGCCTGGATGGCGGATATCTCGAGAACATGAATTCCTCCATGCCATCCTTCCACTACATTCTGAATGATGTCATTGAAGTTGAATCGTAACTGTTCAGGACAGCCCGAAGCACTTGCTGCTGAGGGCGTATGAAAGTATAAATGAAGTGGCATCGGGCGTAACTGTTCCGCACAGTCACCTGCGGAACCGCAAGTGACGTATGAAAACGCAAATAATGCGATCCGGCAAGAAAGGAGTTTCCTCTCTTGCCGGATCTTCTTTTCGTTATTTCCTGAATGCTGCCGCTGCGTCCTACCTCACTTCTCTTCTGTCAAAGATTCTGACCGAAAGGATGAGGAACAGTACGATAGTGATGATCGCTACCGGAAGTCCTGGCACGACAGGCGGCGCTGTGGCGTCCATCAGCTGATCCGGCATGTAATTCTCGATCTCGATCGTTTTCTTGAATGCCATGTGGAAGGCGGTGTCAATGCTCATATAGATCAGGGTCATTGCCCCTGTTCCAAAGACCACTGCCAGAACCATGCCGAAGGTTTTGCTTTTCAGTGCGCAGGTTACCAGCAGCAGGATCGCGCACACTCCCTGAAGCAGCAGAAAACGAAGCCCCAACGCTCCCAGCACCTGTGGAAGATTTTCACCCATCGTTACCTTGATGAAAAGCACATTTCCAATCAGGTTTCCGATGATCCCTGCCGCGATAAAGATCAGGTTATGCAGGATCACGGCAATGTAGCGGGATATCATAGTATATCCCCGCCTTGAAACCTGCCCCGCGATATTCTTGATGTATCCGTGCTCAATGTCCGCGTAATAGAAATAGCAGACGGAGAACATGATCAGCATCGCATTGATCCCGGGGAACGGATTCTGCAGAATCGAAGCCACCGTCGTGCTCTGCGGCAGCATGGAGGAAATGCCTGCGCTGTCCGGCAAAAACCTCAGCAGAAAAGCAAACAGCTTCAGGAGCGGAGTTCCGCAAAAGCCCATCAGGAATGCGATCACAAGGCAGACCTTAAAGCTGCGCGCCTTGAACATTCTGTGGATATCCATCCGGATCAGATTACTCATGCCTTCCACCTCCTGTCATTCTCAGATAGTAGTCCTCCAGGGACAATGAGCGCACAAAGATCTCTTCCAGGCCGACCCCGGCGCCTACCAATGCCCTTGACATGTCCGCCGTCCTGTCCAGGTTCCCGGATACACGGATGCAGCCCTGTTCCTCCATGGCCTGTGCCGGAATATCCATCCCTGCCAGCACCTTAAGCGCCGCCTCCGTATTGTCCGTGCGGATCTTGACATATTTTCCGCTGCGCAGGTGCATATCCTTCGCGGAAAACTCATCCAGAAGCTGTCCTTCATGGATCACGCCGTACAGATCCGCCACCTTATCCAGTTCCTCCAGAATATGGCTTGAGATCAGAATGCTGATCCCGTACTGGTCACGCAATCCTACCAGGATCTGGCGAACCTCCACGATTCCCTGGGGATCCAGGCCGTTGATCGGCTCATCCAGCACCAGCAGCTTCGGGTTCCCCACTAACGCCAGGGCGATCCCGATCCTCTGGCGCATGCCAAGGGAAAAAGACCCGACGCCTTTTTTGCTGTCGACCTCCTCCATCCCGACTGCCTCCAGAAGCCGCGGAACCTCCGTGCGCGGATCCACGCCCAGCGCGATACACTTGATCTTCAGGTTCTCCTGGGCGGAATACTTCGGATAGATCCCGGGCTCCTCAATCAAAACTCCCACCTGCCGAAGCAGCCTGCCCCGCTCAGAGCCGGTCTTTCCAAACAACGCATAGTCACCGCTGGTCGGCGTGGACAGGCCGCTGATCATCCGCATGATCGTGGTTTTCCCTGCTCCGTTCCGGCCGATCAGGCCGTATATCTTCCCTTCCGGTATATGCATATTCACCCTGTCCACGGCTGTTTTAGAGCCATATTTCCTGGTCAGGTCTTTTGTTTCCAATATGTAATCCATAGGCCGGTCTCCTCCCCTCTTCTCCTCAGGCTCTGCTGATGATTGCAATGAGTGAAACAGATCATATCATACCACACTCCTTTGACAAATGCATTTTCTTTCGGCTGCTGCAGATCATGCCCCGGCTGTGACCTGCAGCCCTGTTGGTGTAATTATCATCCTGTATGCGCATCTTGTAACAACAAATCCGGGTAACTGTTCAGAACCTGTTCTGAACAGTTACGCATCGGGCGATGCTTCGCATCCTGAATCGCCCGATGCCACTTAATTTACACTTTCATACGCCCTC
>ODAI013044665.1_pt1 | contig 18863 bp, 18 predicted proteins | sample 1539321 | NCBI WGS metagenome assembly ODAI01 (sample SAMN02144231, study PRJEB22623) | gut metagenome | biome: sheep rumen | host: Ovis aries | place: New Zealand
GAAAGGGAGAGGGAAACTCATTTCCGCGTTCGGAAATGGGGTTCCCTCTCCCTCCCCCGCATCTCAAGCGAAGCGACCCAAATCTCAAGCGGAGCGACATCTGCGCACTCTCAAGCAGAGCGGCAGCTATAAAACAAACGGAGGAAAACGAAAATGGCAGTAAAACCGAGGATAGCAGGAATTGAGAAGCTTTACAGGGAAGACACACTGGAGCGGCAGAAGAAGCGTTACAGGAAGGCGGTAGAGGATTATAAGGCGTATTTTGCGTCTGAGGGTGAGAAGATACGAGTATTTTCTGCGCCGGGAAGGACGGAAGTCGGCGGAAACCACACCGATCACAACTGCGGAAAGGTGCTTGCTGCGAGTGTTGACCTTGACATAATCGCGGTGGTGGAACCGCTTGACGAGCCGGTGGCGGTAATAAAATCCGAGGGCTTTGAAGAAGACAGGATACTGATAGACGAGCTTGAAGTGAACGAGGACGAAAAAAATAAGGCGATCTCGCTGCTCAGGGGAGTTACGAGAGGTCTGAAGGACAGGGGATTCACAGTCGGCGGCTTCAAGGCATACACGACGTCAAATGTAATGAAAGGTTCGGGACTTTCGTCTTCCGCTGCATTCGAGGTACTGATCGGTACGATATATTCATACCTTTACAACAACGGCGGCATCGACCCCGTAAAAATCGCGCAGATAGCACAGTTTGCGGAGAACAAATATTTCGGCAAGCCCAGCGGACTCATGGATCAGATGGCATCGTCTGTGGGCGGATTTGTTGCAATAGATTTCAAGGACATTGAGAGCCCGATCATCGAGAATATAAACGTTGACTTTGACAGCTTCGGTCACGCGCTCTGCATAATCGACACAAAGGGAGATCATGCAGACCTTACCCCCGAATATGCGGCGATCCCTGCCGAGATGCACGCTATTGCGGAATATTTCTCGGTGAAGAATCTCCGTCAGCTCTGCAAACATGATATAATCCTGAACATCAACCTGCTGCGTGACAAATTCGGAGATCGCGCTGTTCTTCGTGCTATACATTTCTTTGAGGAAAACAAGAGAGTCGATAAGCTCGTAAATGCACTCAAACGCAGCGATTTTCAGGCATTCCTCGATTCGATAAACGAAAGCGGAAACTCGTCCTACAAGTATTTGCAGAACGTCTATTCCTGCTCCGATGTCAGACATCAGGGACTCAGCATCGGTCTGAATATCGCCGAATACGCCCTCACACGCAAGGGTGCGTCCCGCGTTCACGGCGGCGGATTTGCCGGCACCATTCAGGCGTTCGTCCCCTTCGAGCTGCTCAAAGAGTTCAAAATGGAACTCGAAAAAGTCTTCGGCAACGGCTCCTGCCATGTCCTCAAAATTCGCCCCGTCGGCGGCTGCGAGATAGATATGTCAAGCTTCGCATGAGACTTGTCGCTGCGCTCGAGACTTGGGCAGAGGTCGCTGCGCTCGAGACTGGGCAGAGGTCGCTGCGCTCGAGACTGGGGCAGAGGTCGCTCCGCTCGAGACTGGGCAGAGGTCGCTCCGCTCGAGACTGGGGGAAACCTTTTGTGAACAAAAGGTTATCCCCCAGACCCCTTTCCAAAAAACTTTACATGCTTCGCGCTTAAACTCCGGAGTATGTGCGTTCTCAATGGGTGAGAAATTGTTCGGCTTTTGATACAATTGTCTTGTCAACAAGCGCGTCGGTCAGTATGCCCGATTCGGTGTATTCTTCGGAAAAGATCCTGCCCAGTGAACGTATCTCAGCCGAAAATCCCGCCTTGTCGTAGGGAATGAGAAGTTTCATGCGTTTTGCGCTTTCAGGAAGATTCTTCGCAATTAGTTCAAGCATACGCTCAATGCCGCTGCCCGTTTTTGCCGAAATGCATACCGTCGTGTCGTCCTCCGGAATGTCGTATTCCACAAGATCGCATTTGTTGAGAATGTGTACCACCGGTATCTCTCCGCAGCCCAGCTCCGCAAGCAGCTTCTGCGTCGTAAGTGTTTTTTCCGCAGCTTCGCTGTCCGAAACGTCCGTGACGTGCAGGATTATATCAGCGTTCGCCGCTTCTTCAAGTGTCGAGCGGAACGCCTCTACCAGATGATGCGGCAGCCTGCGTATCAGCCCAACCGTGTCGATAAGCGTTACACTCCGCCCGTCCGGAAGCTCTATTGCCCGGGAAGTAAGATCGAGCGTCGCAAACAGCTTGTCCTCCGCAAGCACTCCGGCATCTGTCAGAAGATTCAGCAGCGTGGATTTGCCTGCGTTCGTGTATCCGACGATCGCTCCCGTCAGCACGTTGTCTTTCTTTCTGCGCGAGCGTGAAAAATTCCTCCGCGCTTCAAGCTCTTTCAGATCGTCTTCAAGCTTTTCGATGCGGCGCTGAATGTGACGTCTGTCCGTTTCAAGCTGCTTTTCGCCCGGTCCTCTCGTTCCGATACCTCCTCCCAGACGCGAAAGTGAACGGCCTATTCCCATAAGCCGTGGGAGCCGGTAGCGAAGCTGTGCAAGCTCTACCTGAAGCTTTCCTTCGTTTGAAACAGCTCGGGCTGCAAAAATGTCAAGAATGAGCATCGTGCGGTCGATGACGCGCACGTTCAGGATATCTTCAATGTTTCGTATCTCGCTCGCTGTAAGCTCTGTGTCAAATATCACAAGCCCGGCACCTGTCGTCTGCGCAAGCTCCGCAAGTTCGCCGATCTTTCCCTCACCGAGAACAGTCGCACTGTCCGCAGACGGGCGCTTCTGTATCACCCTCGCGCAGACTTCGGCATTCGCTGTTTTCGCAAGCTCTTCAAGCTCGTCAACAGATGCTTCAACATCATATTCTCCGGTATCGAGAGCGGCAAGTATCGCTCTTACCGGTGCGTTTTCATTTTGTATTTCGTTCATATAATAAGTCCTTTTCGCGCAAATTGTTTATGTTGAATTGCCTTTATTATCATTATTATACACAAATAAAAGTTCAATTGCAATAGACATACAGAAATTTTCCCCAGGAGGAATATAATTGGAAAAGAAAAAATTTGATCCGGAGGAATTCTTCAACGAGGATTTTGAGGAGGATCCGGAAGAATACGGTTACGACGATTATGAGGAATACATCGAGGACGATATTTACGGCGATCACGATGATATCGACCTCAATATCTATAAGGCGCTCGGTGTAGATGAGATACCCGATGACCGGGATCAGGAACGCCGTTCGCGCGATAAGAGAAACAGAAATATTCTCACTGATTCAGTGTATCAGGGTGAAAAAAATATTCCGTCAGAACCGGATATCATTTTTACCGGGGAAAAGAGACCCCCAGAAAGCTTTGCAAAACTTTCGGGTTTCGCCGACCCCGCAGCCCGCGCTGGCTCGCCGGCGGAAACCGCCGGCTCAGCAGAGGCGCGGGCTGCGGGGGAAGCCGCGGCTCCGTCTTCTTCTGCGGCGAATGCCGCAGAAATGAGACACGGAGCCGCGGCACCGGCGGCTGCCGCCGCCGGGAGTGCTCCCGCCGCCCGTTCCGCTGTCGCGTCACCCGCGGCGGTCGCCTCGGTTGAAGTACCGAAGGAACATGAAAGGAAGAAGGAACCCGAAAAGCCAAGGGAACCGGAAAAGCCAAGGGAACCCGAAAAGCCAAGGGAACCCGAAAAGCCAAGGGAACCTGAAAAACCAAGTGAGCCGGAAAAACCGAAGGAACCGGAAAAGCCAAAGGGAGACAGTACAAGAAAGCTTGAAATACCGAAGCCGGTAATGGAGATAATAGAGATATTGAAGGAGCATACGTACACATCGTATCTTGTGGGAGAGTGTGTGAATATGCTGATACTCGGAGAGCGGGTAATGGATTTCGATATAGCGTGCGATGCGACGATCGAAAGGATAACAGCGATATTTGAAGACCGGTTCAAGGTGAGGGAAGACCTGCTGGAGAGGGGAGAGCTGATAATAATAAACGGGGCAATGGGAATATCTGTTGCACCGTACAGATCGAGAATAGACGGAAGAGGAAAACCGATCTACTGCAAGACGATAGACGAGGATCTTCACAGACGCACGTTCACATCGGAAACAGTCGCGTACAATCCGTATTCGGGAATATATGACAAGTATAACGGACTTGCGTGCATAACAGCCGAGAAGACGATACTGAAAGCGATAGATGAGGAAATATACGAACGTCAGGAGCTCGAACAGGCGAATGCAAAGAAAAAATCGAAAGAACAGCCGCAGAAGGTAGTGATCGAAGCACTGCGCAACAGCCCCGAAAGCATACTTACAGCGATGCAGAAATACGCGCGCGGAGAGGCTGAGATCAGTCCGTACACGCTCAAAAACATCAATGACAATGCGGATCTGCTTGACATGATAATGCCGACGGAAATATCGAGGAGCTTCCGGCGAATAATTCTCGGCAGGCGGATAACCGATACGCTGATGAATTTCAGAGAACCGGTATTCAGGATATTCCCCGTGCTGAGGGAACAGTTCGGGTTCGATCAGAAGAGTGAGTATCAGGAATATACGCTTTATGAGCATACCGCAAAAGCGGTGGGATATGCATTCCCCGATTATGCGGTACGGCTGGGAGTGCTCCTGCATGATATCGGAAAACCCGATTGCTGCGCGGACAGGGGAGAATACAACACCTACTACGGACATTCAGAACGCGGCGTGATGCTTGCGAGAGATGCTTTTGAGGAATACGAAGCGGACAACCGTGTAATCGAGCGTGTACTGTTCCTGATAGGGCATCACGACGAGCATATCTCACCGGAGAATGTGGTGGATTATACCGAGTATTACGGAATGGAGTACACCCGGCTGCTTCTGCTCCTGCAATCTGCGAATATCCGCGCAAAAAGCTCGGATCCTGTGAACGAGAGGGTATCATCAACACTCAGACAGCTTGCGGATAATGTTACAACACTCGGAGTAAAGCCGCTTGCGCAGTCAAGACAGACCGCAACGCTCAACGAACTGAGGAATATAACCGATCTTATGTCAAGAAACGGGATCTGATCAGCTGTTCTCTAACCGCTGAGATCACGGTAAAGGTCAAGCGAACTTTGCTCTATCATTTCAAGGTCATAGCTGGTTTTGCGCAGCGGAATGGGAGAAGGAGAAAAGATCTTTCCGTTTTCCTCATCGCGCCTTCGCCATTGACGAACAGCGGCTTTCCAGTCGATCATGGGATTTCTGCCGACTTTCCAGCCGATACTCTGATAATAATTAATGAATGCCTGTGCATCAATGGGTTTTCCTGTTTCGGTGCAATAGGCATTTATTTCGTTAATGTCAGGCGGAACAAACACTTCCGGTTTTTTTGGGTGAGAGTGCGCGCAGGCGTTATTATCACCCATTCCGGGTGATACGGTATCAGTATCATACTCATTATCAATAACAGTTGCATTATCAATAACAGTTGCATTATCATTTACAGTAACAGTAACAGTCTCAGTATCAGTTGCATTAACAGTATCGGTATCAATTTCAGTCTCAGTATCATTATCAGGTTGTTTTGGTTGTTTTTTCAACCAATTGGTTGTTTTTGAAGCGTTTGAATTACCGACAGGCGCACCGCCTTTTTTTCCGATAGCTCGTCTCTTCTCGCAGATATCCTCATATTTCTGTGCATCTCTGTCCATCTGCTCAGAAATAAAGCTGAATGCCATAACAACAAACGGGTCGGTAAGAACCGGAGCAGTCTTGTCTGCGGCGTAACTGTAAATGGCTTTCAGGAGCTGACCTGCCTGAACGTCGGTCATCATCGAGATATGCTTTTCCTGATCGGCATAAAGGATAAAACTTTTCTTTTTAGAGTTTTTCATAAATTCCTCCGGAAAGGAACCGCGGGTATGTCCGCGGCATAATTCTACAATTACATTTTAGTATATTTTTTAAGGACATACAAGGACATATATCTGAAGGGAACCTCTAAAAAAATAACCGCCGCTCTTGACAAGCGACGGGAAAATGTGCTATAATACCCGTAAGCAAAGGGGTTTTATACTCTCGGAGCAGCTATGTGATTAAGAATTAACCACCAGTGCGGGCGAAAGCAAGGTGGTTAATTCTTTTATTTGAGGTGAATACGTATCTATTCGCAAAAAAAGCCTATCATATTTCCGCCAGCCAAGCACAGGTTAGCAAATGCTAAAAAAATAAAATAAAGTTCTGAATACTATTGCAATTTTGGAGCAGTTGTGGTAAAATAAAAAGGTAATATTAATGGCACCCTGAACAGATAAACGCGCAGACGGAGGATCCATAACAACGCCGCGTTATCTGACGGAAAAGCCAACAGATGAAAGGAAGTACCTCATTATGTTAGTATCTGCAAAAGAAATGCTGAACAAGGCTCGTGACGGAAAGTATGCGGTAGGTCAGTTCAACATCAACAACCTTGAATGGACAAAAGCGATCCTTCTTACAGCGCAGGAACTCCAGTCTCCTGTAATACTCGGCGTATCCGAGGGCGCAGGAAAGTATATGTGCGGCTTTAAGACAGTTGTAGGAATGACAAAGGGCATGATCGAGTGCCTTGGTATCACAGTACCGGTAGCACTGCATCTTGACCACGGAACATTTGAAGGCGCAAAGGCTTGCATCAACGCAGGATTCTCGTCGATAATGTTTGACGGCTCACATCTTCCGTTTGAGGAGAATTTTGCTAAGACAACAGCACTTGTAAACACCTGTGATGTTCTGGGACTCTCGCTTGAAGCAGAAGTCGGCGCAATCGGCGGCGAAGAAGACGGAGTTGTCGGAATGGGCGAGTGTGCAGATCCCGACGAGTGCAAGAAGATAGCAGATCTCGGCGTAACGATGCTTGCAGCCGGAATCGGCAATATCCACGGCAAATATCCTGCAAACTGGCCGGGACTCAGCTTCGATACCCTCCAGGCTATAAAGGCTAAGGTAGGCGATATGCCTCTCGTTCTCCACGGCGGCACCGGAATCCCCGATGACCAGATCAAGAAGGCTATCTCCCTCGGCGTTGCAAAGATCAACGTCAATACAGAGTGCCAGCTCGTATTCCAGGAAGCTACAAGAAAGTACATAGAAGAAGGCAAGGACCAGATCGGTAAGGGCTTCGATCCCAGAAAGCTCCTCGCTCCCGGCTTCGATGCTATCAAGGCTAAAGTCAAGGAGAAAATGGAACTCTTCGGTTCCGCCGGCAAAGCCTGAGATCCGCCGCTTCGCTTGAGATCTGTCGCTTCGCTTGAGAGATGAGAGCGGGGCGCTGCGCTTGAGAGAGATCAGAGCGGGGCGCTGCCCCGAACCCCGCTACTTTCGGAACGCCGAAAGTAGCAAAGGCGAATACCTGAACAAAAAGTATCGGTTCATATTTGTAGACAAATTGTTAAAGCACAGGGCAAAATATGCTCTGTGCTTTTGCTTTTTATGAAAGAAAACCGAAACTGTCACACTCAGGTATTCGCCTTTCAGGAGGGTTAGAGAGAGGAGGGGTGCAGGGGAGGAGAGGGGAAGGGAAACTCATTTCCCCGCGGGAAATGGGGTTCACTTCTCCTTTCCTCCCCGCATCTCTCATGCGTCTCACCGAGTCTCTGCCCGGAGCTGACCGCAGGCGGCGCTGACAGAGCTGCCGAGAGAACGGCGCATGGTGACGCCGATGCCGTTCTTTTTGAGAATATCGTAGAAAGCCATGATCTGTTCGTGAGGGGTGCAGGTGAAAGCCTGATCGCCGGTGGAGTTGTACCTGATGATGTTTACATAGCCGTTCAGACCGCAAAGCAGCTCTGCGAGCTGTTTTGCTTGCTGCACACTGTCGTTGATGCCTGAGAGCATCACATATTCAAACGTGATGCGGCGGTTGTTACGGGTCGAGTAATAACGCGCAGCTTCAATGATCTCACTGATGCTGTACCTGTTCGCAGAGGGCATTATAGTTCTGCGCAGCTCGTCTGTAGGTGCGTGCAGACTTATTGCAAGATTAACGGGATTCTCGCTGTCCGCAAGCTCATAGATCTTCGGCACAAGTCCGCAGGTCGAGAGCGTGATGTGCTTCGCGCCGATGTCAAGACCCTTCTGATACATGGCGATCGAAATAAGATCGGTCACGTTATCGTAATTGTCCAGCGGCTCGCCTATTCCCATGATCGAAAGTCCGGATATTTTTTTGCCGGAGATACGCTTTATCGCAATAAGCTGTCCGGACATTTCCGCAGCCGTAAGATCGCGCACCTTTTTAAGCTTTCCGCTTGCACAGAATTTACAGCCCATATTGCAGCCTACCTGAGTGGATATGCACACATTGTACCCGAACTCGTGCTTCATCATCACGGATTCGATAGTGTTTCCGTCGGAAAGCCGCAGCAGATACTTGTCAGCTGTGTCGGACGAAAGCACCCTGACACATTCAAGCTCCCCGGAATAAAAATTTCCGGAGAGCTTTTCTGTCGTTTCATCTTTAAATCCGAGAGCGCTCAGATCGGTGATACCGTCCCTGTAGATAGCCGGGAATATCACGTCTGCGCGTGAAGGCTTCTCGCCGATCTCCTCCAGCGCGTCTCTCATTTTTTTGTAAGTAAGTCCGTAAATATCAGTCATTTTTTTCCTGTGGAGCACTCTTTTTCCTGTATTTTGAGACAGCCGCCGCACGGTGCATCTCGTGCCGTACTGCACGCTTCTCTTTTGCCTTTACACGCCCGTTGTAAATACTTTCGAGTTCTGCTGTCATATCAAAGCACATCGCGTAAACCGTATGTTCTCTCAGCTCAAAGCGTATGAACACCGCGCTTCTGTCCGTGCAGCCCGTTTCCGCGATAAAAGAGCATTTGCCCTGTCTTATCACTTCAGCTCCCACATAGTCATGACCGCAGGTAGGGCAGCACAGGTGGATCTTACGGCAGGCAGCCGCAAGTCCGCCGGGTTTTACGTTATCATCTCCGACCGCCGTGCAGAACGGAGTCTCGCGTTCCCACGGGTGAACGATCTTTTTATCTTCTTTTGGTATCGTGTTTTTCTCGTATTCGGAGATACCTTGCGCAATATCGAGCCGCGATGCGATCAGGTATGTGAGGTAAGCATCGTTGAGTGCATCGTGAGCTTTTATCTCGTCTGTGATACCCATAGCTTCGGCAGCAGTTTTGAGTCCGGTCTGCCGCATCTGTGAACCTGTCTGCGCAGCGAAGATACGCTGTAGGTTGTAATGCGGCGGCAGGTCGATCAGACCGATCCCGTGGAAGATGAGATTGTCGCGCAGTATCGGGATATCGTCGTCCCCCCATGTTATCAGCACGGTATCGCTCCCGAAATGCTCAGCCATTTTTCCGAAAGCTTCGGTAAATTGTATGCCTGCATCTATATCTGCTTGCGTTATGCCGGTGAGAGTGCTGACGTATGGGTTCATTTTCTTGTAGCAGACGGGTTTTATGATGATCTCTTCACGCAGGGTGATATCAAGCTTTTCGTCAAGCAGTATATAGCCGATCTGGATTATCTCGCCGTGCGGAAGATCGGGTGACTTATCGGAATTTGTATGCTGATTCCATTCAAGGTCAAATATCAAATAATTCATCTGTTTATCTTTCTTCAAGCGGGATATAGTCAAGATGCTCTGCAACGTATTTATAAGCGGGACGAATGATCTTGCCGTTATTTATGATCTCTTCGAGCCTGTGAGCCGACCAGCCGGAAATTCTCGATATTGCGAATATAGGGGTGAAGAGTTCTTCCGGGATCCTGAGCATATCATAGACGAAACCGCTGTAGAAATCGACGTTTGCGCAGATAGGCTTGAAAAGGTGTCTTTTCTCTGCGATGACTTCTTTTGCTATGCGCTCAACGCGGTCGAGGAACTTATATTCTGCTGTCCTGCCTTTTTCTTCCGCAAGCTTTTTTGCGTAGGATTTGAGTATCACTTCTCTCGGGTCTGAGCGCGTATATACCGCGTGACCGATGCCGTAAACAAGTCCCGTTCTGTCGAAAGCCTCTTTGTCCACGATCTTTTCGATGTATTCTCTTATGGAGTTTTCATTGTTCCAGTCGAGAATATGCTGTTTTATGTCTTCGAGCATATGCTTTGTCTTCAGGTTAGCGCCGCCGTGACGGAATCCTTTCAGCGACGCGATAGCAGCCGCTACCGCCGAATAGGTATCGGTGCCGGAGGAAGTAACTACATGGGTGGTGAAGGTGGAGTTGTTTCCGCCGCCGTGTTCAGCGTGTATCACGAGCGCGATATCGAGTACATTTGCTTCGAGCGGAGTGAACTCTCCGTTCTCGCGCAGCATATAGAGGATATTCTCGGCGGTGGAGTATTCGGGCTTCGGGTTTCGTATCATAAGGCTCTCGTGCAGCTTGAAATGCTTATACGCGCAGTAAGCGTACACCGAGATGAGCGGCATTTTCGCAATGATCTGAATGGACTGCCTCAGCACGTTCTTAGCGGAAATATCTTCGGGGTCATCGTCGTATGAATAGAGGGTGAGTATGCTTTTCTGCAAAGCGTTCATTATATTGGAGCTGGGAGCTTTCATGATAACATCGCGTGTGAAGTTGTTCGAGAGCTTCTGATAAACGCTGATGAGATTGTCGAACTGTTCGAGCTGCTCAACATCGGGTAGTTTTCCGAACAGCAGCAGATAGGTAGTTTCTTCAAAGTTGTGCCGTCTGCCCTGAAAACCGTTCACAAGATCGACGATGTTGTAATTCTGGTAGTACAGCCGTCCGTCACACGGTATCTTCTTTCCGTCGATGATGTCATAAGAAACAACGTCCGATATCTCCGTAAGTCCGGCAAGCACTCCCTTTCCGGAGCTGTCGCGCAGTCCGCGCTTCACATCATATTCAACATACAGCGAAAGGTCGATAGTCCCCTTGCTCAGACATGAATCATAAAGCTCGTCTATCAGCTTCTTCTCTCCCTCTTTCGGGTTCACTATCTCCATGTTCGTTTCTCTTTCTATTGGCATCTTTTTTATCCTTTCTGTCCGCTTGAGACTGGTCGCTCCGCTTGAGATTTAGGTCGCTTCGCTTGAGACTGGGGAGGAGAAGAGAAGGGAACCCCCTTTCCCGCGGGGAAAGGAGTTTCCCTCCTCCTCTCCTCCCCAGACCCCTCCATACCTTCACCTTCCTGAAAGGCGAATAGCTTCGCGGCTAAATTCTATGGTAACTGTATTTATTGCAGATAAAGAATTCTATACAGATACTATTATAAAGGAAAATCACGAAAAATTCAATACAGATTTCAAAATGTTGTCGGAATGTGACAATTTACGTACCGGCTGCACGATAAATTATGTGCAATCGGACAGTCGTTCTTCACTGTTTTCTCATACCTGTCCCGAACATATAACCCCGACCTTCCGCATATAAATTGATAAACGGCTGTACCGCACAGATATTTTCCAATAAATGCAGCCGAATCATTTTTTGGAGGCACCGGAACATGACACAGAAGAAAAATACGGCAGCTGCCGTCAGCGGATCAAAACAGGAAAGATGTGTAAGCCTCGCACAGTACATGATAGATAACAAAGCGACTGTAAGAAATGCAGGAAAAGTATTCGGGATAAGTAAAAGCACCGTTCATCAGGATATCACGGCAAGACTTGAAAAGATCGACAAAAATCTATACAGGCAGGTGAGAGAAGTCCTCGAACAGAATAAGCAGGAACGCCATATCCGCGGCGGTATGGCAACAAAACGAAAATACAGCGAGCTTTCGGGTAAGACTACCTGATTCCGCCGCGATCATGCCCCTTCTTAACGGAAGGGGTTTTTCTTTGCACATCATTTCTCTTGACAAAGCTTCTTTCGGTGGGTATAATTATATGAGATATACCAAAGAAGCACCGAAAGGGGATCGTTATGAAAAAGGGAATACTGTTTGATCTTGACGGAACGCTGTGGGATTCATCAGCCACAGTCATAGAAGCGTGGAACCGCTGTCTTGCCGAGCAGACCGACATCGACCGTACTTACACTCAGGAACAGATGCGCAGTTATATGGGAAAGACTCTTGACAAGATAGCAGATCTGATGTTTCCGGATAAGCCTGTTGAAGAGCGTTTGCGGCTTATGAAGCTTTGCAGCGATTATGAGAATAAATATCTTGAAACTCACACTTCGTTCATTTTCCCGAATGAACGGGAGATAATGCAGGAGCTGCACAAGAACTATTTTCTTGCAATTATCAGCAATTGTCAGGCAGGTTATATCGAGCTGTTTTTGCAGCAGTGCGGATTCGGTGAGCTTTTCGACGATCACGAGTGTTCGCGTACCGGACTCAGCAAAGGTGAGAACATAAAGCTTGTTGCTCAGCGCAATAATATAGAAAAATACCTGTATGTCGGAGATACACAGCTTGATCTTGAAGCGGCGCAGACAGCCGGTATTCCGTTTATCCATGCCGGTTACGGCTTCGGAAAGCCTGAGCGTTTTGATGCTCAGATCATGGATATCGGGGAGCTGCCGAAAGCAGCTTCAATGATTTTATAATGATGTTTGCCCCACCCCCTGACCCCCTCCCCGAGGGGAGGGGGGATATTCTTTTGCAGGGGCTGCGCCCCCTGCGCCCCTTTATGCGGGGCTGCGCCCCTCTTTGCGGGGCTGCGCCCCTCTTTGCGGGGCTGCGCCCCTCTTTGCGGGGCTGCGCCCCTTTATGCGGGGCTGCGCCCCTTTATGCGGGGCTGCGCCCCTTCTTATAAAATATGCGTGAAAGACTGAAACAAATGGAAAAGCCGCAGTGTTAGTGCCACACCGCGGCTTTTCCGGGAACAAATACCATTAATAGGAAACAAGCATAATTAATTGCTTCTGCGGAATATCTTCCTCCCCCGCATCTAAAGCGGAGCGACTGATCTCAGCCTTCGAGGGCAGCGAGTTTTTCGTTAGCTTCATCGAGGTAGGTCTGTAGCTCATACTTGATCTCGCCGACGGTCTGAGACCACGGAACAGCCTGGTTATAGGATTCTTTGGAGGGGTTGAGCACGCAGTCATAAACGTCGTCGTTTACAGCTTTATAATACTCGAAAACGGGGTGAGCATCGGTAAGCTCTCTTGTTTTGAGGAACATATCATACATTTCCTGAGTCCAGCCATAATCATTGAATATCTGGTCATGTTCTATCTCTTTGACCTTTTCATTGTCTCTGCAAGTCATTACACAGTCGAGATAAGCTGCTGTACCTTCGGGGTTCTTTGCGCCTGCCGGGATAGCGAATCCCTTTACTACTGCGGGGAGGTAATATTCATCAGCCTTCGGGCAGCGCGGCATCGGAACGAACATTATATCTTCCATATCACCGAATGCGGTAACATTTGTGGGTTCATAGAGAACATATATTCCCTGCGGATAGAAGAGGGTCTTTCCTGAACCTACCATTTCGGGATATACTGTCCAGCTGCGCTTATCTTTAGGAGCAGGAAGATCGTTTCGTTTGAGGTTGAGCATATATTCCTGTACCGCGTAGATCATTTCGTGTTCGAGGTTGTTTACAAGTCTGCCGTCCTTGAAATCGACATAGGGCACACCGGAGGTAACTGCGAAAGCGTTTTCAAATTCCCAGCCGTCGATGCAGTATTTGTCTTCTGCTGCATTGCTGAAGCTTGTCATCATTTCATAGAAAGTGTCCCATGTCCAGTTATCTTCTTCGAGAAGCTCAACGGGATCTTTTAGTCCGTTTTCTGCAATAGTCTTCTTGTTATAGATAACTACAACGCCGACATCTGTAGAAGTAAGACCGAGGTAATGCTTTCCGTTTATTGCAAACTGATCGTTGAGTTTCTTAGTGGGAGCCCACAGGTCAGAGTCATAGTCTATGTACGGATCCATGGACATGAACTTTCCGGAGATAACGGCACCGGGCACGATATCGAGATCCTCCGCACTGAACATATCGGGAGCATCGTCCGCAACTATACGTGTCGCAAGGATATCGTAGCGGTTATCCCACGGGCATATCTCAGTCTCGATCCTGCCGCCGCACTTTGTCTCAAAGAGTTCGAGTGCAACGCTCTTGGGCTTTCCTGCCATAGGGTTGAGGTCGAAGTTAGCAAGGAGCTTTACGGTCTTGTTTTCGAGAACAGGAAGGTCGTCGCCTATCTCCTTGATCGCTTCTTTATCTTCTTCTTTCAGGGTAGCCGGGGGAGTAGTTGTTCCGGTAGTCTCAGAAGTTGTGGTGGCTGCTGCTTCTCTTGTACCGCTGCTGCTGTCTGTCTTTGCGCTTCCTGCGCAGGCACCTGCGGATAAGATGCATACTGCTGCGAGAGCTGCTGATAAAATTCTTTTCTTCATCATAGTATTCGTTCCTTTCTGTGACATTTGCGCCGAATATGGCATTTCTGCCTTTCTGCGTTAATTATAACATACAGGTATTTCATTTTATATCGCAATTTTAACTTTGATTGCAAAATATTGTTGCAAAATCCCAAAATATATGCTATAATAGAACAAGAACTTGCAGCTCTCTTTCAGACGGGGTCGCTGCATCATGCAGCGACCCCGACCCCGCTCCTTTCGGAACGCCGAAAGGAGCAAAGGCGGATCCCGTTAAAACTGAACTTGAATAGTTCCTTCATATAAAGGTGGTATGTATATGTCTGACCAAGATATGAATAAGATGCTGTCGGAAATGGAATTCCGGAACCGCGAATACATGATAACTCATTTGTCGTATGACCGCGAAATGGAGTTTTATCAGAGCGTGAAAATGGGTAATGTTGAAGAAACTCAACGTTTGTTCAAGCCGCTCAACAGTGAGGGACTCGGAAAACTCAGCGATGATCCCGTAAGAAATCTCAGATACCACCTTGTAATTACCATTGCATTTATCACTCGTTACTGCATCGAGGGCGGTCTTCCTATGGAAGAAGCCTATAATCTCAGTGACCTGTACATTCAGCGCGTCGATAAATGCACCTCGGAAAAAGAGATAGATACGATACATCGTGAAGTAGTAGATACTTATGTGCATCGAATGGATCAGCTGCATAAAAAGCGCGTGTTCTCACGTCCGGTAATTACCTGCATCGACTATATCTATGACAACCTCCATTCAAAGATCACGCTTGATGATCTCGCCGATATCACAGGACTCAGCGCGCCGTATCTTTCAAAGCTTTTTCACAAGGAAACCGGTTCGACTGTCAAACAGTATATTCTCGGAAAAAAAGTTGAGGCTGCCGAAAATCTGCTGAAATTTTCCGATCACCCATGCTCCGATATCTCGCAGTACCTCGGATTCGGCACAGAAAGCCACTTTATCTATGTTTTCAAAAGCTTCACAAAGATCACGCCCGGTGAATACCGCGAACGTTTCTTCCGCACACGCTGGGGCGACAGGGAAGTGGAGAAAAAATGACAAAAAAGTACCTCCCTGAGATCAGAGAGGTACTTCTTTTTCAGAAGCTTCGGTTACTTAGCAGAGTTCTGATAGCTTTCAATCATTTTCTTGACCATCTGACCGCCTACAGAGCCTGCCTGTCTTGAAGTAAGATCACCGTTGTAGCCGTTATCCTTGAGCGGCACGCCTACTTCGTTGGCAGCCTGCATCTTGATATTGTTTAAGTTAGTGTTTTTTCTGTTGCTTGCCATTTTGTTTTCCTCCAATGTTAATTGCGGGAGACGGCACAGCTCCCGCAGATGTAAATGCAGCAGGCACCGATTTCCCGTAATTTTATATTCAATTCTGCGAGGACCTTTTTGTCCCGCAACAGTATTATGTCACGCTGCTTTCTCAATATAACAGGAAATAATTTGATTTTATGGAAAACAGAATTTTGTGTAAATACGCCTGCGGTGCATTTACACAACGGACACATTCCTTGATGTCAAGCTCATTTCGTCTGCAAACTCTCAAGCGCAGCGGCATCTGCGAACTCTCAATTGCAGCGGCTGATCTCTATCGAGTATTCTTTAGTCTGACCCGGGGCGGCGGACTGGATACCGCGCTTCTGATCGAAGATGCTGTTTTCGGAATCATAATCATCACAGCCGCACCACGGCTCGATGCATACGAATGGGGCGTTTTTGTGATCGGGAGTCCAGACTCCGAGGGTGTCGAAGCCTTGCCAGCTCAGCATTACGCCTGAACCGCTCCTTTTTGATACGAGCTTTACGGACTTTGATCTGATCGTATCGAAATAAACGCAGTCGTTGTCGAAAAGGCTGTATTCAAGGGCAAAACGGCTGCTGTTGTTAAGGCGTTCGATGCGGTTTGTGTCCTGCCACATTCTTGTGACAAGATCCATTATCGGGCTGCGGACAGTCTCGGGTGTCTCAAAAATGAGCTCATAGTCAGAGAACTGTGCGCCGTCCTCATTCGGGCAGGCAAACGCCGGGTGAGCGCCGATGCAGTAGGGCATTGCTGCGGTTCCGGTGTTTGTGACATAATATACGATCGTCAGTCCGTTTTCGTTCAGCCTGTAAGTGAGTTTAAGCTCAAAATCGAACGGGAAGCACTTCTTTGTTTCCTCATTCGAGCGGAATTTGAATACCGCTTCACTATCGGATATCTGTTCTGCCTCAAACACATTGTCACGTGCAAATCCGTGCTTTGTTATTGAGTATTCCTTTCCGTTTATCATTGTCTTTCCGCCGCGGAGATTTCCGATCATCGGGAAGAGCAGGGGAGAGGATTTACCCCAGTATGTCGGGTCGGCGCACCACATAAGCTCCTTGCCGCCGATATCGAGCGAGCGCAGCTCAGCGCCCTTGTCAAGGATCATTGCCGAATTTTCCGCACATTTCAGTTTAATTTCCATATTTTATATTTTTCTCCGATCAGTTGTTTGCATTATCTTTTTCACGCTGCTGCTGCATATTGAACATCTCAAACTGTATCGTTTCGGGAAGCTCGCGCGTTGTTCCCTCAAAGTCCGGAAGCTCAGACAGCGTTATTACCGTATCCGAGCTCATCACCTTTTTAAAGAAATCCTCCGACATCTTCTCCTCGTTCAGCACAGGTATTCCGAGAAGCGTTGAACCCTTGTAGATAAATTCACCGTTCCACGGCATATAGAACAGCCAGTTCACGGTACCGAGATTCTGTGCAAGCTCGTCGGGGTCGGGGATATATCCGCACTCCGAAAGTGCAAGCATTTTTCCGTCTGCGGTATATTTTTTCAGGTTCTCATAGCTTTTTGCCTGCACCGAATGATCTTCGCTCTGCGGATAAACGTCGATGCCCGAAATATCATAAGAATTTTCGTGTACAACAAGGTGCTTGCTCTGACCGTTCCACACCCATATCAGGTTTGTGAGCTTGTGATAATTTTCAAGGCGGTCGTAGATCATATACCAGAGCTTCTGATAAAGCTCTTTCTCGACAGTTTCCTTATCCTTCATACCCCACCAGAACCATGCGCCGCTTCCCTCATGCAGCGGTCTCCACAGTACGGGAACTCCCGCCGCTTCGAGTCTTTGAAGCTCATGCGCGATAAGGTCGATATCGTGAATTGCGACCTCATATTCCTTTGTACCGGGAGTTACGGCATTTTCGAGGCTGAATGTGGTGTAGGGATTACCTGCGCCCTCGGTATAGAAAGCTTCGAGCTGGTTGTCGGGGTCATTTATGTCGCACGGAACATTCCAGTGCCAGCAGAAATAAACGATCCCGTTGGATTTTGTATGCCAGTCTATCGCCATCTGAGTCCAGTCTGCGCCGTCGCCTGCGGGAGTGGTCTTGAAGATGAAGTCAAAACCTTTGATCGCGGGGAGTTCTCCGGTGTAGTAATAATAAGCGATAGATTCTTTATCTGCTGAACCTCCGAGCTGCTGAGCGGACAGCACCTGTTTTCCGTAGATGCTTCTTAGGTACTGATAAAGTGCAACGGTTTCGGGATTTGAATTTTCTGATACGGGGTGATCGTCGCTTACTTTTTTTGCATCGAGTTTAGCTTTGAGCGCATCGAAATCAGTTTCGTATTTCAGGGCGACTTCCATATCGACATCGCCGTCCTCGGTCATTGCTACCGGATTTGAAAGTGCGGTACTGTTCTGACCGGCGGTATCCTGTACGTTCGCTGAATTTCCGTTATCGGCTGATGTTGACTGATCGGTCGTGGGAGCGGCGCTCTGTGAATTTGTCTGATCGTTTGAGTTACCGTTTCCTGAGCAGGCTGAGAGTGCCGACACGAGCATTACTGCCGCAAGCAGTGAAGCGGTGGTTTTTCTTTTGAAGATATTCATATTTTTTCCTCCGAATCAAGTTTATCAAAAAAGAAGTAATCATCTTTCAGAAACATATTCAATGTACGCATTATTATGACAGAAGGATTTCTGAGGAATCTTTCCTGCATTTCGCGTGCTTTTTTTTCATCGGGCGCGTACAGTTTCATTTCGAGGATAGTATCCCCGTTGAGTTCATTTATAAATTTTACATTAAGGTCGTATCTGTCGCGGCGGCTGTCGTAAGACACATCGCATTTCACCGAGCGTTCGCGGTCATTTTTTGTGAGTATCTCGGTTCCTTCGCGCAGGGTCTTTTCTTTGAGATTTACGGAAAGCAGTGAGGACATATCGTCGGCTATGCGTTTTCCCTCTTCGAGCAGGGAATAGACAGTTTCGCCTGTTCTTGTATCCTTTTCTTCCTTAATAATATTCTTTTCGAGCATGAATGAGATATTTGTCATCAGCTCGAAGTATTCTGACGGCGCGGCGGAAAGCACGATCTGACCGAGGGAGTTTTCCGACAAGCTGCCGAAGCTGCTAAGAATAAAGCAGCAGTAAACGGTAATATCTATTTTTTCTTCTAACATATTTTTTTGCAACACTGTTTTATAGAAATTTGTTCTTTTCGCCCGCAAACAGTTCAGCTCAACTTTCAGCATCTCTTCCTGCGTGGCGCGTTACTTTCTCTCCCCGTCGAGAGAAAGTAACCAAAGAGCGCCGCCCCTCGCCGGGTCGTC
>ODAI014653143.1_pt1 | contig 18863 bp, 17 predicted proteins | sample 1539321 | NCBI WGS metagenome assembly ODAI01 (sample SAMN02144231, study PRJEB22623) | gut metagenome | biome: sheep rumen | host: Ovis aries | place: New Zealand
AAAAGCAGTTGAAAATGAAATGAGGATGCATAAGCTGCATCCTCCGCGGAGAGTTAGGGATTCGAACCCTAGGTGAGGTATCACCCCACACACGATTTCCAGTCGTGCGCCTTAGACCACTCAGCCAACTCTCCACCAGAGCTGAAGTGCTCACTCGAAATAGTATAGCGAAAAAGAAATATTTGTCAAGGACAAATTTTTACCGTCCTTTCCTGCTGAAAAAAAGGGCTTAAACAAACCTTCCTGGTTTGTTCAAGCCCAAACAGTGGAGATGAGGGGAGTTGAACCCCTGTCCGAAGACCCGTCAACAGGATTTTCTCCGAGCGCATTCCGTGATTTGTTTTCCCGTCTCACGCCGTCCGCGGAAAGGCTGCGGAGACAGTAGCTTCATCATTACGGACTCCGCCGCAAAGCTTAAACGGAGCTCGTTCCCTGCGTCAATGACGCCGGCTTGCTGAGCCGCAGGCGCTCAGGGCCGACGCGCGGCATTAAGCCGCGAAAGCGTAATTGCTATTGTCAGTTATTGTTTTTCCCCGTTGTTGCGCGGTACAGGGGCCGCGGCTCGCTTATCCTGCCTTCGCAATCCCCGTCGAAACCGGATCATCCCCATGATAAAGTGTGCTCCGGCTGCTTCCATCACGTCTTCTTTCTGTCTCCCGGAAGGAGCAGTTCCTCAAAAGACGGATCATACATTTCTACTTCTGCCTGTTCCGCATCGCCCTCTGGATTTCTCTCTCGGAATCTCTTTTAGCCATGCTGTCCCTCTTGTCATGCAGTTGTTTTCCCTTGCAAAGGCCAAGCTGAATTTTCATTCTGCCGTCCTTCAGATACACTTCCAGGGGAACCAGTGTGTAGCCTTGGCGCATAACCAACCCGTCAAGCTTCCGAATTTCTTTTTTATGCATAAGCAGCTTTTTCGCCCGGAGCGGATCCCGGTTAAAAATGTTTCCCTGTTCATAGGGGCTGATATGCATTCCTTCAATCCAGACTTCCCCTTTCCGGATCTGGGCCCAGCTTTCCTTCAGATTGACTTTTCCGAGACGGACGCTTTTTACTTCCGTTCCGAAAAGAACGATACCGCACTCGTATCTGTCTTCCACAAAATAGTCATGAAAGGCTTTTTTGTTGGTGGCAATCACTTTGATTCCCTGCTGATGCGGCACCGGCTCCCCCTCCTTTCCTCATAAAATTATATCAGAATAATCGTCTCTTTTCAACATCACATTTGTCTGGTATACTTTCTGCAGAAAGGAGGGAGTAACCGTTGAATCTTCATGAAATTGCATCCCGCAGCAGAGCTGCTTCCTATGATCTCTCCGTCTCTTCTGTGGAAAAACGCAACAAGGCCCTGTCCCTGATGATTGATTATCTGGAGCGCGACAGAGAACTGATCTTTGATTCGAATAAGGTCGATGTAGCTGAAGCAGAGTCGGAAGGACTTGCTGCACCGCTTCTTCACCGGCTTGTCTTTGCCGGAGACAAACTGAAGCAGGTTCAGGCCGGCCTTCGTTCTCTTATTTCGCTCGAAGATCCGATCGGCCATACCGTCTTCTGTCATGAAATCACAGAAGGTCTCAAGCTGTACCGTGTAACCTGTTCCATCGGGGTCATCGGCGTTATCTTTGAAAGCCGGCCGGATGCGCTTGTACAGATCACCTCGCTCGCTGTCAAAAGCGGAAATTCCGTAATTCTGAAGGGAGGCCGGGAAGCGCTTCGAACGAATCAGGCTCTGATCCATTCCATCCGCTCCGCCCTGGATGACGCCGGCTTTTCTCCGGACGCTGCCCAGCTGCTGGAAACCAGAGAGGATGTTTCCGCCATGCTGAAAGAGGATGCTCTGATTGACCTGGTGATTCCGCGCGGGAGCAATGCTTTTGTCCGCTATATTATGGATAACAGCAGGATCCCTGTTCTCGGGCACGCGGATGGAATCTGCCATGTCTATGTGGATCAGGATGCAGATCTGAATCTGGCATTCAAGGTTGCTCTTGACAGTAAAATCCAGAATCTGTCTGTCTGCAATGCGGAAGAGACCCTTATTGTTCACCGGAATATCGCGGAACGCTTCCTTCCGGAATTTGCCGGGATGCTCACGGAGAACCATGTGGAAATTCGGGGAGATGAAATGACCTGTTCCCTGATCCAGTGCAAGCCGGCCTCGGAGGAAGACTGGAAGACCGAATATCTGGATGCGATCCTGTCTATCCGGGTGGTATCTTCCCTTGAGCAGGCTATCGAGCATATCAATCATTACGGATCTCATCATACCGACTGCATCATTACTGAAAATGACGAAGCTGCAAAGACTTTCCTGGACAGAGTAGACAGTGCAGGCGTGTACAGAAATGTCTCTACCCGTTTTGCAGATGGATTTGTGTATGGTTTCGGGGCAGAGGTCGGAATATCCACCGGAAAAATTCACTCCCGCGGTCCGATGGGTCTGGAAGGGCTTACGACATATAAATACAAGCTTCTTGGAAATGGTCAGACCATGGCGGAAATGAAATCCGGAGCGCGGCGCTATACCCATCGTATTCTTCAGGAAGATTGTCCGCTGTAAAAGGCAGAAAGGATGTACGGTCAATAGAATGATGCGTTTGCAGAAATACCTTGCGCTTTGCGGGGTTGCTTCCCGGCGCCGGGCTGAAAAGATGATTCAGGACGGGCTGGTCCAGATAAATGGCATAACCGTTCGGGAGATGGGAATTCAGATTGATGAAAGCCGAGATACAGTCAGCGTTTCCGGAGAGACTGTGCATCCGGAGGCTGAGAAGCATTATCTTGCGTATAATAAGCCCATCGGAGAAGTGACAACGGTATCCGATCCGGAAGGCCGTCCCACCGTGATGGATAAATTCCGGGATTATCCGGTGCGTCTGTTTCCTGTCGGCCGTCTTGATTTTGACAGTGAGGGGCTTCTGTTGCTGACCAATGACGGAGACCTGATGAATCATCTGCTGCACCCGAGTCATGAAGTCAGTAAAGTGTATCTTGTAAAGGTTTCCAATCAGGTGAGCGAAGCGGAAGTGCAGCGTTTGCGTGCCGGCGTCATGATTGACGGAAAAATGACATCTCCTGCCCAGGTCCGTCTCATCCGTCATGAAACTTTCGATACCGTTCTTCTTGTTTCCATCCATGAAGGAAGAAACCGCCAGGTCCGGAAAATGATGGAAGCTGTTGGACACCAGGTGGTCAGCCTGAAGCGGGTGGAATTCGGGCCCATCATCCTTGGCGATCTTCCCCGGGGGCAATGGCGCCGCCTGACAGAACGGGAAATCAGCCGTCTGAAAGCGCTGTAGCTTTGCTCCCTGACGAGGTTCGAAAAAGCTCCCATACCGGCAGAACAATAAAGCACCCTGCAGATTATCTGCAGGGCTTTTTTCGTGCGGTCGACGGGACTTGAACCCGTACCCATTGCTGGACACGCCCCTCAAACGTGCGCGTATGCCGATTCCGCCACGGCCGCAAACCGAACAGGTTGGATTATACTGTGAGTCATCCCTTTTGTCAAGCGTACCTGTCATTTTCTGAATTCACCGAAATCTTACGAAATCTTACGATTCTGTGAATTTCTTTCCATCCATTATGAATCGTGATAGAATAAAAAGAATCCTTGGAAGGAGGAGTCTGTTTCTTATGCGCATTATTCTGATTGGTGCGGGGAAAGTCGGTCACATCCTGGCAGACCGGCTCACAGCGGAAGAGCATGATGTAACCATCATCGATAACAATGATGAAGTGGTTGACCGCTGTCAGGATTCCATGGACGTTATGTGCATCAAAGGTAACGGTGCCAATGCCAAAACGCCTGTGGAAGCGTGCGTGGATCGAGACGTTATCGTAATTGCCACTACCGCCAGTGACGAAACCAATATGCTCTGCTGCCTGATTTCCAAGAGGCTGGGCGCAAAATATACCATCGCCAGAATCAGGGATCCGGAATACAATGAAAGTCAGCTTCTGCTTCAAAATGAGCTCGGTATTGATGTCGCCATCAATCCGGAGCGTGCTACAGCCCTTGAAATCAGTAAGCTCCTCAGATATCCCTTTGCCGGCAGTATCGAATCCTTCGCCCGGGGGCAGGTTGAAATGGTGGAGTTCCGCGCGCAGAAAGACGATATTATTATTGGTGTTCCCATGAAGGATATTGCCTCCACCATCCCAAACATTCCCCATGTCCTCTATTCCATGGTGGAACGTGATGGAAAAGTCATTATTCCCGGCGGCGATTTCTTTATCGAAGCCGGAGACAAGGTCCATATCTCCGGAAATATTCTGAATATTACAAACTATTTCCGTTTTCTAGGCCGGAATACGCTGAAAATTCGAAGTGCCATGGTTCTCGGCGGCGGAAAGATCACCTACTATCTGGCCAGGATGATCATGCCAATCGGGATTCATATCACCATTTTTGAGGTTAATCCGGAGAAGGCCCGCACCCTCAGCGAGCAGTTTCCCAAAGCAGATGTGATCCTGGGAGACGGAACGGATCAGGATTTACTGGAAGAGCAAGGTCTGGCCCAGATGGATGCATATATTTCTCTTTCCAGCCGGGATGAGGAAAATCTACTGACCGGAATGTACGCTTCCCGGCGCGGTGTGCCGAAAGTGATTGCCAAAAATACACGCACCACATATGCGGATGTTTTGAATCAGCTGGGCCTGGACTCCATTGTCAGCCCCCAAAGCATCACCTGTTCAACGATCCTCCGATATGTGCGTGCCCGGGAACACAGCAAGGGAACTGAGATCGAGCGGCTCTACCGTCTGGCCGACGGAAAAGCGGAAGCAATCGAATTCATCGCCCGGGAGGGAGATTCCTATATCGGAACCGCGCTGAAAGACCTGACCACCCGTCCCGGGAACCTGGTTGCGGTAATCCTGCATCAGGGAAAAGTGATCGTGCCTTTCGGCAACGATAAAATTGAAGCCGGTGATCACGTAGTCATCATTTCCAGGGAATCCGGAATCGGTGATTTGAACGAGGTGCTCTACAGATGAACAGAAAACTGATCATCCGTCTGCTGGGTGCCATTCTCGGAATAGAAGCAGCGGCGATGGTCCCCTCCTTTGCCCTCGCACTCTATTTCGGGGATGGAGATGCTCTTGTCCTTGGCATCTGCATCCTTTGTCTTGCCGTTCCAGGCCTTCTCCTCTGGTTTCTTGTCAAATCTCCTTCCAGCTCTCATTTGCGTCTGAAGGAAGGTTTTATCATTGTGGCACTGGGTTGGCTGGTTTTAAGCCTTGGCGGCGCAGTTCCTTTTTACTTTTCCGGACTTTATCCACGATTTGAAGACGCCCTCTTTGAGTCTGTCTCCGGTTTCACCACAACGGGAGCCACGGTATTAACCCATTTTGAAGATTTTCCAAGAGGAATCATGTTCTGGCGTGGAACAACGCACTGGATCGGCGGCATGGGCGTACTGGTACTGACTCTGGCGCTTTTGCCGAAGCTTACCGGCCGCACTTCTCACCTTGTCCGGGCAGAAAGCCCCGGTCCTTCTCTGAGCAAGCTGGTTCCGCATACCGGAACGACCGCAAAGCTGCTGTATCGAATCTATATTCTGCTCACTGCCATGGAGTTTCTGGCGTTGCTGCTCTGCGGTCTTTCTCCCTATGATGCCGCGCTGCATTCGCTGTCCAATGCAGGTACAGGTGGTTTCAGCAATTACGGATCCAGCATTGCAGCCTTCCAGAATCCAGCAGCAGAAGCGGTGATTACGCTTTTTATGTTTCTTTTCGGTGTCAATTTTGCGCTGTATTACCGTTTTCTTATCGCCGGTCCGCGGGATAAAATCCGTTCCTTCTTCCTGGATGAGGAATTCCGCTGGTATTTCGGAATCAATATCGTTCTGATTCTGGCTTTGACAGCACTGAACCTTTCCTTTTATCAGGGAAACCTGCTTCGGTCTTTCCGTTACAGCGCCTTTGAAATCTGTTCGGTTCTGTCGACAACTGGCTTTGTCACATCTAATTTTAACAGCTGGTCTTCCGCCTCTCAGATGCTGATATTTTTTGCAATGTGGATCGGCGCCAGCGCCGGCTCCACCGCAGGCGGAATCAAGGTCATCCGTGTTGTCCTTCTTGGTAAAATCAGCAAGCGTTCCATTCAGGCGACCGGGCAGCCCAAAAAGGTGCAGGTAGTTCGTCTGGATGGAAAAGCCGTGGAAGAATCCATGCTGAACCAGATCACGATATTTGCGGTTGTATATGTTCTGCTGGTTCTGGCCGGTGGATTACTGCTTTCTCTGGACGCCGGATTTGCGGCAATCGATCATTTGTCCGGAGCTTTGACCTGCGTAAGCAATGTTGGACCGGCATTCGGGGCACTGTCCGGCGACTTTGCCGGTTACGGTTTTTTCGGTAAGCTGGTGTGCTGTTTCCTGATGCTGGCTGGTCGTCTTGAATTGTTCCCCATGCTGTTCCTGTTAACCCGTGGAGCATGGAAATCACATTGAGGGGGGTAGTCTATGGCTTCTGACACCAGAAAAGGCATTGTAAAAGGAGTATCCATCCTAAGCCTGGCCGGAATAATCTGTAAGCTGATCGGTCTGCTGTATACTGTTCCGCTGACCCGGATTATCGGTTCGGAGGGATTGGGAATTTATCAGTCCGTTTACCCGACTTACAATCTTTTGCTCACTCTTTCCTCCGCAGGACTTCCGGTAGCCGTTTCCAGGATGGTCAGTCAGTTTCTGGCCAAGGATGACCCAAAGAATGCTCATCATGTTTTTATAACCGCGCTCTGGCTATTGACGGGCTTGGGATGCCTGTGCATGATTCTCATGCTGGCCGGGAACGGCGCGCTGGTTGCCTGGGTTCGGGAGCCGCGTTCCTCCCAGGGCTTCTATGTAATTGCTCCCTGTCTGGCCATCGTCTGCGCACTCTCCGCTTTCCGCGGATTTATGCAGGGGCAGCAGAATATGAAACCCACTGCCATTTCCCAGATAGCGGAGCAGATTGGAAAGGTTACGTTTTCTCTCCCTCTTGCCTACCTGGGCGCCCGCCGCAGTCTTGCGTACGGTGCTGCCGGTGCCCTGCTGGGAATCACGCTCAGCGAAGCCTGCGCAACAATCATCGTGGCAATCCTCTACTTCCGGAATAAAAAGCGCTTTGCCCTCCTTCCGCAGCTTTCCGCAGAGCCGCCAGCTTCCACCGGATCCCTGGCTCGAACGCTGTTTTCCATTTCCATTCCAATTACCATCAGCGCCTGTATTGTTCCTTTGGCTCAGTTTGTCGATTCAGTCATGATGGTTCCCCGTATGATCGATTCCGGACTGACCAACGAAGCCGCCAGATCCCTTTACGGTGTTTTCTCGGGCCTGGTGATCCGTCTGATCAACATGCCGACAGCGCTGGCACTGGCCATCGCAATGAGCCTTGTGCCTGCAGTCTCCGCCGCACAGGCTGTCCATGATGAAAAGGGAACCAGCCAAGCAGCCGATCAGGGGCTGAAGCTGGCCTTTATGATTGGTTTCCCCTGTTCAATCGGAATGAGTGTTCTGGCCCGGCAGGTTTTTGGCTTTCTGTATCTGGAAAGCCTTAAACCCGAGCAGTTCCAGACCGGCTGGGAACTGCTGACAGTCTCCAGCCTGACCATTGTTCTATTTACTGTCGTCCAGGCCACCAGCGGCATCCTGCAGGGGCTTGGCAAGCAGAAGATTCCCATGTATACACTGATCGCCGGCGTCAGCTTCAAAATCCTGATGAACTATATTCTGGTCGGCATTCCGGGCGTCAATATCCATGGCGGTCCATACGCCTCCCTGGTCTGCTATACGGTTTCCATGGTTCCAAATCTTTATTTTGTCTGTAAGTATGCTCATCTTTCCTTCAATTTCAGAGACTGGATATTCAAGCCTGGTCTCTCGGCCGCCGCAATGGGTATTGTCATCTTCGCAATGCGGTCCTTCCTTCCCCTGAACCGCGTTCTTACCCTGCTGGAGGTTGCTGTCGGCGTGGCAGTTTACGCTTTTATGGCGGTAAAGCTGAAGATGATCTCTTCCGGCGAGCTGTCAGGTTTGCTTCATAGGATAACCGGCAGAAGGAAGAAGCAGGGCTGATCTGCTTCACTGATACAACACATTTCGAACTCTTATCGGCATTCCACATCAGACCGGGAAGATTAGTGTGAAAGTTCAATACTGCGGCGGACTTTCATGGGTTATTTGCGCCGGTGCCGCACTGGCGTGGGGATTAACATGTCAATTCACTTAACGATCATTCCGCTTGGACCCGGTTCTCCTGAGCTGCTTACGCTCCAGGCTTCCCATCTTCTTTGGGAATCCAACCAGTATCTGATTTTTCGGACATCCCGTCATCCTGTGGCGGACTTGCTGAAGCAGCAGGGACGTTTTTTCGAGTCGCTGGATGATTATTACAATCGATATGATGATTTTGACCTGATGCATCAGGCGATGGCAGCTTATGTAAAGGAAAAAGCAGCCTCTTCTCCAGTCTGTTTTTGTGTGATGGATCCTGAGACAGACGGTGCAGTCCGGATTCTCAGATCCCTGCTGGCTCCGGAAAAAATCCGTATTCTCCCTGGAATCACCAGAGCAAGTCAGTGTCTGGCTTCCGTTCCGGATTCGTATGCAACGGTATCAGGGCTTCAGCTTTACACCGCAACAGATTATCTGCATATGGACGAAAACCCATCCCGTCCGCTGATAATCACAGAGCTTGATTCCCCCCTTCTGGCCGGGGATGTCAAGCTGCGTCTTCTGGAGCTGCACCCGGATGAGCAGACCGTGTTTTTTTTCCCTCCCTCTGAAAAGGACTTCCCTTCCGTCAGACCTGTTCCTCTTTATCTCCTGGATGCCCAAAAGAAATACGACCATACCGCCTCTGTTTATGTTCCAGGCATGGATTTCCTGCACAGATCCCGCTTTACCTTTCAGGATCTGGCTGCCGTTACTTCCCGGCTCAGGAGTCCGGATGGCTGCCCATGGGATCGGGTGCAGACCCACGAATCCCTTCGTCCTTATATGGTGGAAGAAGCCTGGGAAGCTGTTGGTGCCATCAATGAAAATGATATGCAGCATCTTTCGGATGAACTGGGTGACGTTCTGTTTCAGGTGATGATTCATTCTTCCATCGGATCAGACTTTGATGAATTTACCCTGACGGATGTGATCTCTGGAATCTGCGAAAAAATGATTCACCGTCATCCCCATGTGTTTCGCACACAGGAGGAAAACGCAGCATCCCAGGCTTCGATCAGTTGGGAGCAGCTGAAAAGAATGGAAACCGGAAGCAGGACCATCGGCGAAAGCCTGGATGATGTATCAAAGTCGCTTCCTTCCCTGAAATATGCCGCCAAGATCATGAAAAAGCTCTCCCAGATTCCGGCTCTTCGCCGGAATCCCGAAGATGTCATTCAGGACATCCAAGCCATATCCGGCTCACTGATGAGTGGCACTCCGCTTTCCGATTGCAAAGCAGCGGATCTGCTTTTGAAATGTACCGAATTATGCTTCCTTTCCGGCTTTGATCCTGAGGTTCTTCTTCATCGAAGGGCAGAAGAGCTGGCTAAATTGTATCAAAAATCGGAAAAATTGATTATTCATGATGAAAAATCCCCGGAAAGCTTGACATTTCAACAGCTTTGTGTATACTTTAATTCAGTTAGGGATGAAATTGAATAGTTTTTTCCTTAACATTATTATGGATCCGTAAACCGGATCATCTGAGGAGGTTTTTCTTTATGAACAAGAGCGAACTCGTAACTGCTCTGGCAGCAAAAACTGAGCTTTCTAAAAAAGATGCAGAGAAAGCTGTTAACGCTTTTGTCGAGACTGTCAGCGACAGCCTGGCCCACGGTGATAAGATCCAGCTGATTGGGTTCGGTACCTTTGCCGTAAAAGCGCGGCCTGCCCGTGTCGCCCGTAACCCCCGTACCGGCGAAGAAATTAAGATCGCCGCTTCCAAGGCTCCTGCTTTCAAGGCCGGCAAGGCTCTGAAGGACAAGGTGAATGTCCCTGCCAAGAAGAAGGGCAAAAAGTAATTTTTGTTATATTACCCACAGGGATCTTCCCTGTGGTTTTTTTTGTCCGGTCAGGTTGGAATACTTTTTTCACAACTGTGAATTCATCCTGATCGCACTTTGAAGTAAAAATCAGGCTCCATTCTATTCAGGCATCTGAGGTGAAATAATGCGACTGGATAAATATCTTAAGGTTTCCCGCATCATCAAACGCCGTACCGTTGCGAACGAGGCTTGCTCCGGCGGCCGCGTTACGGTAAACGGAAAAGTGGCCAAGCCTGGTGCTGATGTAAAGCCCGGCGATCGTCTCACAATCCGTTTCGGTGAGCATCTCGGCATTTATGAAGTCGTTTCCACGGCGGAAACAGTTCGGAAAGAAGAGGCTGATCAGCTTTATCGGATCATCGAAGAGGATGAATCCACAGCCAGGGAGAGATCATGATGAAGGAAACTGTCTATTCTGTTTTGTTGGCCGGAGGTACCGGAAGCAGAATGCATTCCTCCGTCAACAAGGTTCTCCTCCCAGTTGCCGGAATTCCCTGCATCGCCCGAAGTGCTCTGGCGCTGGCGCCTTTTACCGATTACCTGGTGCTGGTCGGACGTCCGGAGGAAAAAGCGCTTTTGCTAAAACTGCTGGAAGATTCCGGCATCAATAAACCCATTCTGTTTGCCTCCGGAGGTGCTACACGTCAGGAATCTGTTCATCACGGGCTGCATGCAGCTGCTGCACATGCGCAGGATGATAACGCAGTCATTCTGATTCATGACGGAGCCCGCTGTCTCGTAAGCGCGGAAGTCATCCAGAATTGTCTTCATTCCCTGTATACGAAAGGATCTGGTGCGGCTTCCATTTCAGTGACGGATACGCTCCGGAAATCCGATCAATCCTGTCTTGCAGGCATTACTGTTCCCCGGAATGATCTGCAAGCTATGCAGACTCCGCAGTGCTTTTATTTAAAAGATCTTTTGATTGCTTTTTCAAAAGCCGCGGAAGATGGATTTGAGGGAACGGACGATACATCCGTGATGGTTCATGCCGGTTTTCCTGTCTTTCTGTCAGAAGGAAGCCGCTTCAACCTGAAACTGACCACACGGGAGGATTTGGAAATGGCTGAAAAAATTCTGCGGGAATCATCCTGCCGTGTCCGGCAGAAGCCGGATTCCGTTTTGTGTTGTGCGCGGGTGGGTTTGGGTTATGATGTGCACCAACTGGTCGAAAGCAGAAAACTGATCCTTTGCGGAGTTGAAATTCCCTACTCGATGGGACTTCTGGGGCACAGTGATGCAGATGTCGCACTGCATGCTCTGATGGACGCTCTGCTGGGAGCGGCAGGCTTGGGGGATATTGGGCGTCATTTCCCGGATACAGATGCCAGGTATAAGGGAATTAGCTCCATGGAACTTCTTGAATCCGTAATCGGGAAGCTTTCTGAGGCCGGCTATCATCCCTCCAATGCAGACATTACAATCGTTGCCCAAAAACCAAAACTGGCGCCATATATCCCCCTGATGTCGGAGAAGGTGGCGTCAGCATTGGATTTGCCATTATCTCGGGTCAATATCAAGGCTACAACAACAGAGCATCTTGGTTTTGAAGGTCGGATGGAAGGAATCTCCGCCCAGGCCGTCTGTCTGGTTCAGCCGTTGTAAACCTTGCTTCTTCTTCCGGCACGCTATTCAGCGGTGCCGGTTTTTTCATTCCGTATCCGGACAGACGGATAATATCTTGGAAATCTGCGGTTTCTCAGGAATTGCCATCCGCTGCATCCGCAGTTTCGGAAGGACTCCCTTCAGGATCGGCAGACGTTGTTTCCGGGCTTTCCGGCTTTTCAGCGGAAGAAGCATCTTCTGAAGTTTCCATCACAGCTGCAGTGGATTCCGTTTCTCCGGTTTCAGCATCGTTTTGATTTTCTTCCGGGTTCTGATCCTGATTTGTCCCCTCGGTATTTTCTTCGGCTGTTTCAGGCTTGGCAGGCGTCAGCTGTTCGCTTGCGCCAGCCAGGAATTCTGCAATTTTCACTGTCAGCTCATTGGCGGAAAAGGTCGTAAACTCCCTGGCACCTTCCGTGGAAAACGGAGAAAACACCCACGGAGAAGAAGTCTTCATCTGCCCGTTTCCCGAAATCAGAAAGTCCTCTCTTATGATGCTCAGGCTGTATTCCAGCGTAGTAGGGCTGGACTGGGAATACCTGCTGAAATAGTGCAGATTCAATTCTGCGGAAAGCGGAAGCTCCTCCGGATAGTTTTTTTCATCCTCCCCTTCGGGAAGCCTCGAAACATCCCGTTCAGCAGTAAGCTTCCAGACCGTTCTCTCATGATCTCTGGATTCTTCATCTGTCGTTTTTTCGGAGGAGTGCTGCAACTCCAGCCGAATCGCATGATACAAGCCCTTTTCTGTTTCCTCCCCATTCGGATTTGGGCGCATAATCACCCACGCACTGGCGGAATCAATCTGACTCCAGTCATAGTCTCTTCCCATCAGCAGCGTGATCACCTGTTCATCGTTCCGAAGCGTATAGGAGATCAGACCGTTTTTATCTTCAATCAGCAGCGATTTGAATCCCATGCTGCTTTCATCAAGCGGCAGCTCAAGGCTGCTGGAGAGCTGAACTCCCAAGGTGGATATAGTGCTGGTATAGTTTATATCATACTCATTGTTCAGCGCGGAAAGCGCATCCAGAAAATAATAACCCAGATTCTGATTTTCAAACAGCCCCTTCTGTTCCTCAGAAAAGATCTGATCCATCAGGGCTTTTCCCTCCGCGCTGTTCTGCAGGATGTTCATGAGGCTGACAATTTCCTGCCTGAAATCATCCATTGGAATACTGTAGGACAGTTCCACCGCTGAAGTGCCGCTTTCTGTTGTTTTTACCTCCGAGGCTTCCGCATACCTTGCCAGCCAGACTTCCAGCTGCTTTTCCAGGATCTCGAGAACCGGATTCAGGAGTGCTTCCTGCTGAGCTTTTCCAGTCTGTATCCAGCGAACAGCAGCGGACGCAATGGATGGATTTCCTCCTCGAGAAGGAAGCACTGCATCCGCCAATGCTGCCAGCGCAGGAAAACGAATAACCTCCCCAGGAAGAAAATCGGACCGGAAGAACAGACTGCTGCCATCATCGAAGATTTCTGTCAGTCCTTTCTGGCTTTCATCGTCTCCTGCCTGATAGAAATAATAGTGTCCCTGTTCACCTGTTCTCATACCCCGAAACTGGAGCTCAACGTCCTGAAAAGGCTGAAGTGACAGAATGAACGGATCATTCCCTTCTCCGTGAAGCTGCAGGGTGCCTTTCAGACCGCTGCCGCTGTCCAGCTGCTTCTGCATTTTTTCCTGCAGCGTATAATCCACCGCTGCCAGGCTTTCCGCGGAAATCATCACCAGCATCATGCACAATAAGGCACAAAGGATTTTTTTCATTGAGTCCGCCCTCCAGTATCGTCAGATTTCTACCGATGCATGAATCCGTCGTCCGGTTTGCAGCACCGGCTTTCCATCCTCACTGCACCCTTCCCCGCCGTACATGCTCATACCGCCGTTTCATGTATCATCCGCAGCCAGCGCTTCTTTCTCTACCTCATACAAAACAGCCCACACCTGTTCAGGGGTCTCTGCCCGGTTAATCTCTCTGCGGGCCCGGCTGGCTCCCCGAAGTCCATGAAGGTACCATCCGATATGCTTTCGCATCTCCCTCACAGCAATAGGCTCAGGCTTCCATGCAAGCATCCGGTCATAATGGGTTCGAATCATTCTGAAGCGTTCTGTTACGGTTACAGGCGTGATTTTTCTTCCCTGATCCAGCTCCAGAATCTGTCGAAATATCCAAGGGTTTCCCATGGCTCCGCGCCCAATCATGACGCCTGCCACTCCAGCTGTTCTGTAGCGCTGAATCGCCTGTTCCGCCTGAAAAATATCTCCGTTTCCCCAAACGGGAATTTGTACTTTTTCAGCAACAAGCTGAATCTGATCCCAGTCTGCTTCCCCGCTGTACTGCTGCATCCTGGTACGCCCGTGAACAGTAATCTCGGCTATGCCGGCATCTTCAGCTCTTTGAGCCAGTTCAAGTGCGTTAATATGCTCAGCATCCCAGCCCAGCCGGATTTTAATGCTTACGGGCAGGGACACAGCGCGTACCGTCAGCCGCATCATTTTCTCGGCAATATCCGGTGTCCGCATCAAGCCGCACCCTTCGCCGGAAGGCGCAATCTTATGTGCAGGGCAGCCCATGTTCAGGTCGATCCCGTCAAATCGGCCCAGCGCCTCCATCTGCTTGGCTGCTTCCGCAACCACCTCCGGGTCACGGCCGAAAAGCTGTACACAAACCCTGGGCTCATTTTCTCCCCGAATCAGCAGCTCCTGCACAGCCCGCTGCCGCGGCGCACACAGATATCCCATGGCACTGATCATCTCTGTATAGGATTGCTGGCAGCCCTGTTCTGCGCATAGTCCGCGGAACACATGATCTGTTACGCCGCAGAGCGGCGCCAGCCTTACCTGTATCATCCTCAACTCCATTTCTCAGGTTAAAAATCCGAATCAGCTGACAGCCTATGCGAAAGCGGAAATACCGCTCTCCGGTTCCGGTGCGGCCAGACTATTATAGATCAAATCCGGGTCCTGTGCAAGCAAACAGAATACAGCAGCTCTGTAGCGAGCTGCTGCATGCATGCTGGTGCTTTTGCTTATTTGGTTCCGAAAAGTCTGTCACCCGCATCTCCAAGGCCGGGCACAATATATCCGTGATCATTCAGATGATCATCCAAGGCTGCAACATAAATATCAATATCCGGGTGATCCTTCTGAATGCGCTCGATTCCTTCAGGCGCGGCAATCAGGTTGACCAGACGGATATGACTGCATCCGCGCTTTTTGATGAAGTTGATCGCTGCACTGGCACTCCCGCCGGTTGCCAGCATGGGATCCAGCACCAGAAGTTCCCGGTTCTCGGCATCCGCAGGAAGCTTGCAGTAATACTCCACAGGCTCCAGCGTCTGCGGATCGCGGTAAAGTCCGATATGGCCTACCTTCGCGGAAGGAATCAGGCTCGTTACACCATCCACCATGCCCAGGCCGGCCCGAAGAATAGGGATAATGCCCAGTTTCTTACCGCTGAGTCTGCGGCACTTTGCAGTACAGATCGGGGTTTCAACTTCCACCTCTTCCGTTTCCAGATCCCGGGTCACTTCGAAAACCATCAGCATCGCTATTTCAGACAGCAGTTCCCGGAATTCCTTGGTCCCCGTATTCTTGTCACGCATGATGCTCAGCTTATGCTGAATCAGAGGATGATCAAATACCACTACCTTGCTCATCAGACTTTTCCTTCCTTCCCTTCGGGCAAAGCCCACTGTTTTTCCTTTTTTATTTTACCATTTTCCACTCCGGATTTCAATTCCTTTTCTGTACTGCTTCGGTTTGACATGGTTGACTATGACTTCTATAATGAATGTAATTCGTATGAAAGCTGGTGAGCTGCGATTGGCAACGCCTTCTTCGCGACTGTTTCTCGGTCTGGTCCCATGGTATGGGCTGCTGATTGTGCTGGGGGCGGCTCTTGCTGTTTTTCATTCGGACAGAGAAGCAAAAAGGCTCCTCCTGCCGAAGGACTGCATCCTGGATCTTGCTCTCTGGATCCTGCCCTTTGGCATTATAGGCGCAAGAATTTACTATGTAATCTTTACCTGGCCCACCTTCAGAACCAATCCGGTATCCGTTCTATATCTCTGGGAAGGCGGCCTTGCCATTTACGGCGGACTGATTGCAGGCGCAGCCGTCCTGGTTCTTTTCTGCCGGAAGAGAAAGCTTTCCGTGCTTCAGATGCTCGATATCATCGTTCCCGGAGTTGCCCTGGCTCAGGCAATCGGCAGATGGGGAAACTACTTTAATCAGGAAGCTTTCGGCCTGCCTCTTCGGGATAATTCTCCCCTGGCATTTTTCCCTCTGGCTGTACTGATCCGGAATGAATCCGGTTCTTCCTGGCATATGGCAACTTTCTTTTATGAATCATCCTGGGATTTTCTGGTCTTTCTGTTTCTGCTCTGGGGCAGACGCCGCTGGTTCAGAAAGCGGGGAGATGTTTTCCTCTTTTATCTCATGCTTTACTCAGCCGGACGCCTTGTGATTGAGAATCTTCGGATGGATTCCCTGTATCTTGGCTCCTCCGTCCGGATCAGTCAATTGCTCAGTATTTTGATTCTGATCTCAGTACTGGCCCTTTTCTGGTTCAGAAAAAAGAAGGAAAAAGGCTGCTGGCCGCGATTTATTATTATCTGTCTTTCACTGGGCCTTACCGTTTTTGCTCTGCTTCTTTCACTGACTTCCTTTTATCCCGGCTGGAATACCCCCCTGGTTCAGGCGCGTTATCTGGCCGTCTATTCCCTGATAATGATACTTTTCGCCGTGTTCCTCTACGGGCGCAGCGATCGTTCGGAGGTTTGCTATGCCCACCACCAGGCTTAAAAATACGCTGTACCGGCTGGCCCTTCCCGTGAAGGCGCCCCGTCTGTATCCTGAGCTTACCGCAAAAGGAGATCCGCTCAGTTCCCCTGATGCGTTTCTGAAACTGCTTCGCATGCACCATGTCATGGGTTCCGCCACGCTTCTGAAGGATCAGTCGCATCGTTCTGTGCTGCTCTGTTCCTCCCGGAATCCGGATCATTCCGTTTTCTGGCATTCCATGTTTCGTGTTGCTTCCATTACGAAAATGGCGACCGCGCTGGCCGCGCTTCGCGCGGCAGAAGAAGGGATGCTCGCTTTGGATCTGCCCGTCCTGTCTTATTTCCCGCAGATTTCATCTCTTCCCGACCTTCAGGATGTTACCCTTCTGCATCTTCTCTCCCATACTTCCGGGCTGATGGATCCGCCGGACATGGAGTCTGCACTGATCCAGGAAAAAACATTTCCGGAGATCGTGCTGAATACTCGGCAGTCGGCGCCCGGCACTGAATTTCATTATTCCAACCTGGGGTTCGGCCTCATCGGTTCCCTGCTGGAAGCTGTTTACAGCAAGCCTGTTTCCAAAGTGCTGAAGAATCTTGTTTTTTCTCCTCTGGGTATGAATGCAACACTGGATGCTTCTGAGCTTCTTCCGGCACAGATTGTTCCAATTACCCGTGTTTTTCCCTATCATTCCGGAAAGGATCTGGTTAAGACACCCCTGGGAGAAAGGCCCCTCACGAAGCCGGACCCTCTTCGCCATTACGGGCATACAGCCGGTGCAATGTACCTGGATCTTCCCTCTCTTGAAAAACTGACGGACTGTCTGATGCGGAACGGACAACCAATCCTGAAAACCGATCTCGGGCAGGTCATGATTCGGAAGCACGCCGAATACGGCCAAATCTCACCCACTCTCTCCTACGGGCTGGGAATTCTTCGCATCCAGGATCGTTCCCTTTCCGATTCCCTGATTTTCGGGCATCAGGGGTTTGCCTACGGCTGTGCGGATGGAGCCTTCTGGGAGAATGGTACAAATCGCATGGTTCTTTTCCTGAACGGCGGCGCAAGCGAAGCAAGAAAAGGACGTCTTGGATTATGCAATTATGATCTGCTGAAATGGGCTTTTCGAAAGGAGATGCCGCAATGGTCCAGGTAAGCAATGTGGAAAAGCTCAGAGGCCAAAAAATAAAAATCACCTTCGAGGATGGCTCCAGCTATTTGCTTCTTCGTTCCATGTATCTGGATCGGCCGCTGGAGGCCGGTGATGAAGTGGATCCAAAGGAATATGCCCAGTGGGTTCTGACCCGTCAATACCGTTCCGCGCTGGATAAAGCAGTGGCCATGCTGGCAGTTAGAGCCTGCAGCAAGGGAGAAATCCGGCAGAAGCTTCGCAGAATCGGTTTTTCGGAAGAAACCGCGGATATGGTAATCTACAAACTGGAAAAAAACCATCTTTTGAATGACGAAGAATTTGCTGCTCAGTGGGTTCAGTATCGCTCCGGCCAGAAATACGGTCCGCGGCGGATCTCCCAGGAGCTCCGCATCAAGGGTGTTTCCGCAGAAGAAGCGGAAAGCGCTCTGGAGGAAGTTCCGGAAGAAGCACAGCTGGAAAACACCGTCAGGCTTGCCCGGAAAGCGTTGCAGCGTGCCAAAGCGGGCGAAGATCCCCGAAAAACCCGGCAAAAAATACTGGCTTCCATTGTGCGCCGCGGCTACAGCTGGGACCTGGCCAGGCAGGCTGTAGATCAGGTTCTGAATGCAGATGACGAATGGCCGTAATTTTTTCCGCGAAGGTGATCCGGCCGGATCAGAAATCAGAATGCCGCCCCGCCAATCAGTTCATTCTGCATAAAAAAACGCCGCTTCCCGAAAGGAAGCGGCGCCTTTTTTTGATTGTATCTGGGTTGAATTACTTTTTATCAGCGATGGCAGCCTGCGCAGCAGCAAGCCGGGCGATCGGTACGCGGAAGGGAGAGCAGCTCACATAGTCCAGGCCGATCTTGTGGCAGAATTCCACAGAGCTCGGATCGCCGCCATGCTCGCCGCAAATGCCAACGTGCAGCTTGGGATTGACGGGACGGCCGAGGTCGATCGCCATCTTCATCAGCTTGCCCACGCCGGTCTGATCCAGCTTCGCAAAGGGATCGCTTTCAAAGATCTTGGTGTCATAGTAGGCTCCCAGGAACTTGCCGGCGTCATCGCGGCTGAAGCCGAAGGTCATCTGGGTCAGGTCATTGGTTCCGAAGCAGAAGAAGTCAGCCTCGGTCGCAATCTCATCCGCGGTCAGTGCAGCGCGCGGAATCTCGATCATGGTACCGACTTCGTACTCCAGCTTCACATCGGAAGCGGCGATTTCGGCATCAGCGGTCTCCACAACCACCTTCTTGACAAATTTCAGCTCTTTGACCTCGCAAACCAGCGGAATCATGATTTCCGGCTTCACAT
>ODAI012061137.1_pt1 | contig 18861 bp, 13 predicted proteins | sample 1539321 | NCBI WGS metagenome assembly ODAI01 (sample SAMN02144231, study PRJEB22623) | gut metagenome | biome: sheep rumen | host: Ovis aries | place: New Zealand
GCGGTTATTCTTTCCGTGATGATGATTTTTGCCATAAGCCTGTCTGCTTACGCGGAGGATACAGGAACCCCGCCGGAGATGCCCTCCGGCAGCATGACGCCGCCGGACGGCGGAAACGGTCAGCCCCCCGAACCGCCGGACGGCGGAAACGGCCAGCCCCCCGAACCGCCGGAAGGCGGCATGCCCGGCGGAACCCCTCCGGACGGGGCGCCCGGCGGCTTCGGCGGCGGAACTCCTCCCGGAGGCGGATCCGCGGCATCCGTTGAATATACGGCGGCTGCGGAGATCACGGAAGCCGCCGAACAGTCCGGGGAAACCTACACCTCGGAGACAGCGGATGAAAACGCGCTGCTGATCAGCACGGCGGAAGCCGTTACCCTCACCGAGCCCACGGTGACCAAGACCGGCGACTCCGACGGCGGGGACAGCTGCAACTTCTATGGCCTGAACGCGGGCATCCTGGTCAAGGGCGGCTCCGTGACGACCATCACCGGCGGCACCGTTGAAACGAGCGCCTCCGGAGCCAACGGCGTGTTCTCCTACGGCGGAAACGGCGCCATGAACGGCGGCGAGGGAGACGGCACCACCGTAGTGATTTCCGACACCGTCATCGCCACCACCGGGGACGGCTCCGGCGGCATCATGACCACCGGCGGCGGCACCACCCTGGCCAGCAACCTGACGGTGAACACGTCCGGGCGCTCTTCCGCGGCGATCCGCACCGACCGCGGCGGCGGAACCGTTGTCGTGGACGGCGGCAGCTATACCACCGGCGGGCTGGGTTCCCCGGCCATCTACTCCACGGCGGATATTTCCGTGAAGAACGCGACCCTGACATCGAACCTGTCGGAGGGGGTATGCATTGAGGGAATGAATTCCGTTACCCTGGAGAACTGCGACCTGACCGCCAGCAACACGCAGCGCAACGGAAACGCCACCTTCCTGGATACCATCATGATTTACCAGTCCATGTCCGGGGACGCGGACAGCGGAACCTCCTCCTTCACCATGACGGGAGGCAGCCTGACGAGCCTGAGCGGACATATGTTCCATGTGACCAACACCCACGCGGTGATCACCCTTTCCGGGGTGGAGCTGGTGAATTCCGGCAGCGACGTGCTCCTTTCCGTGTGCGATGACGGATGGAACGGCGCTGGCAACACCGCGGAGCTGATCGCGGACGGCCAGGCCCTGGCCGGAACGATCCTGGTGGGCGACAACTCCAGCCTGACCCTTACCCTGAAGAACGGATCCGCCTTCGAGGGGACCATCGGCGGAGAGATTGAAAACGCAAAGGGTGAAACGGTATCTTCCGAAACCGGCACGGTGTCCGTGGTGCTGGAGGATACCTCCACCTGGACCCTGACGGCGGATACCAGCATCACCTCCTTCCAGGGAGACGCCGGAAACATCATCAGCAACGGATATACCCTGTATGTGGACGGTACTGCCCTGCAGGGAACAAACTGACAGCAGCATCCGGAACCCGGACCGGTCCCTGCGGGAAATTTCTCCGCAGGGCCGGTCCGGGTTCCGGTTGAGGATGAGGACATCACCTTCGGCATGCCGGTGGTGGTAACTTCGTCGGAAACAGCGCAGGAAGGCACCCCGGGAGAATAAACGGCGGAAGAGAAGGAATCCGGCAGGGGGAAAGGGAACTTTTTCACGGGAGGAAACGTCTGAAAGAGTGAGAACCCGAAAGGGAAGAAAGAGAGGAGATTGTTCCCGTGAAACAAAACATGATTAAGCGGATGACCGCGCTGGTGCTGGCCCTCCTGCTGCTGGCCGCTTCCGCGGCCGCGGCGGAAACGAAGATTTCCGTTACCGGAACAGGAGAAACCCGGGTGGCGGCGGATACCGCCGTGATCACCCTGGGAGTCAACGCCCGGGACCGGGAGGTCCAGAAGGCCCAGCAGGCGGTGAATGAGCGGATCGCGGCTATCCGGAAGGCCCTGGCGGACCAGGGAATCCCGGAGGAGAACATCAACACGGATTTCATGAACATCTATGCCATCTACGATTATGAAAAGGACCAGGAGCAGGTGCAGGCCTACAACGCCAGCTCCACCCTGGCCATCAAGGTGGAGAAGATCGACAGCGCGGGATCGGTGATTGACGCGGCTTTTGCGGCCGGCGCCAACACCCTGAACGGCATTTCCTTCTCCGCGGAGGACACGAAGGACGCGGAAAGAACGGCCCTGGAGGAAGCGGTTGCCGCCGCGAAGGAGAAAGCGGAGATCATCGCCGGAGCCGCCGGAATGAAGATCACGGGGATCGAGCTGATTTCCGAGGGCGGCACCTTCACCTACGGCAACAGCGTCAGCAATTTTGCCAAGGCCAGGGGAGAAACCGAAGAAGCGGCAATGGATTTCGGAACCGTAGTCCAGGCGGCAAAGCTGGTGATCAGCGCTTCCGTGACGGTGAACTTCACGGCGGAGTGATCCGGATACGCATCCTTCGGACATGAAAAGAACTGCCCCGCCAGGCGGCGGGGCAGTTCTGCGATCCATGGGATTATTTGGCTTCCGCTTCCTTTTCAGCCGGGGCATAGGGCCCGAACTGAACGGGGGTCGCGCCGGTCATGGCGTCGGCAGCAAGCAGGTTGATGGTAACATCCTCGATGCTCAGGGTCGGGAAGGAATGCTCCGCGCCGTCTTCCCCGATGAAGGTGAAGGTCAGCCGGTGCTCGCCGTCTTCCTCGGCACCAATGGTGAAGGTCATCAGGGTTTCGCCGTCCGCCGGGAGCTCGGTATTCACGATCAGGGCGTTGTTGCTCACATTGTCGGTGATTTTCAGGGTTTTCACCACGGCGCCGGTTTTGTTCACGATCATATAGCGGCCCATCTTGCCCAGGGAGCCCGCGAACTTGATGGGGGTGGCGCCGGCAACCGTATCCACGTCCAGCAGGTTGATGGAGACATCCTCAATGCTCAGGGTTTTGAAGGTGCCGATCTTGCCGCTTTCGGTTTCGAATTCCAGGGTCAGGCGGTGCTCTCCGTCCTCGCCGTCGGGAATGGAGAAGGATACTTCGGCGGTTTCACCGGAGGAGAGCATCTCATCAAAGAAGCCGACCTGCAGGGAATCTCCCGTGACATTGTCGGTAACGGTGATCCGCTTCACATTTTCACCGGTGGTGTTTACCAGCTGATAGTGGCCTGTTTTGACCTTCGCTTCCGCTTCTTCCGCCAGGGAAACCGCGAAGCAGAGAACCAGGGACAGGGCCAGGAGAACTGAAAGGACCTTTTTCATAATATACCTCCATTGTTTCAATAATTGCCGCCTGCACAGCAGGCGAGCTCAGTATACAAGTCAATTTCAGGAAGGTCAATATTGTATACAGTTCTTTTTCTTTCAAATCCGGACCGCTGCCGGAACCCGGGCTGAAAACTGTTGAAAATCTTGACATCCAAGGCTTTGAAAGCATACAATCATTCCGGGCGGAAGAAGAAAGAAGCCAATCGGAATTTACAATCCGGATCCGGCCCGGGAGGTACCCATGGAGTACAGAATCAATCCGAAGAACGGCGACAGGCTGTCGGCGCTCGGATACGGGTGCATGCGCTTTACCCGCAAAGGGGGCGGCGTGGACCAGGAAAAGGCGGAGCGGGAAATGGCACTGGCGCTGGAGAAAGGCGTCAATTATTTTGATACCGCCTATATTTACCCGGGGTGTGAGGCGGCACTTGGAAAATTCATACAGAAAACGGGATGCCGGGAGAGAATCCGGGTGGCCACCAAGCTGCCCCAGTTCCGGATCAGGAAACCGGAGGATGCCGAAGCTATCTTTCGGGAAGAGCTGGAACGCCTTCAGACCGACTATGTAGACTATTACCTGATGCACATGCTCAACGACCGGCGGAGCTGGGAGAGGCTCTGCGGCCTGGGAATCCGGGAGTGGCTCATGGAAAAGAAGAAATCCGGACAGGTCCGGAACATCGGCTTTTCCTTCCACGGGGGAACGGAATCCTTCCGGGAGCTGATTGACGCGTGGGACTGGGATTTCTGCCAGATCCAGTTCAATTACATGGACGAGAATGCCCAGGCCGGGATTGAAGGCCTCCGCTACGCCCACCGGAAAGGGCTGCCGGTGATTATCATGGAACCCCTTCGGGGCGGAAGGCTGACCGGCGCGCTGCCGAGGGAGGCCGCGGAGGTTTTTCACCGGGCGGATCCGGAGAGGACCCTGGCGGACTGGGCATTCTCCTGGCTGCTGGACCACGGAGAAGTGACCACCGTGCTTTCCGGCATGAACGATGTTTCCCAGGTGGAGGAAAACTGTGCCATTTTCAGCCGGGTGACGGAAAACAGCCTCACGGAGGAGGAACGGCAGGTTTTCCGGGACGCCGTGCAGGCGGTCCGCCGGAGCGGCCAGATCAGCTGCACCGGCTGCGGATACTGCCAGCCCTGCCCGAAGGGAGTGGATATTCCCACCTGCTTTGCCATCTACAATCACTCCAGGTCCGATTCCTATGTGAACGCCCTGAAGGAATACATGATGTGCACCACCCTCCGGAACGTGCGGACCAATGCCGGCCAGTGCATCGGCTGCGGGAAGTGTGAGCAGCACTGTCCGCAGCACCTGGAAATCCGGGAGGAGCTGAAGAAGGTCCGGAAGCGGCTGGAAACCCCCGTCTACAAAATCGGAGCCCTGTTCCTTCCCCGGTTCATGAAATATTGATTTTTTATCCGCCGGAGCGTTCCGAAGGCGGATTTATGCTTTTCTTTTTCGGCACAAGCTGATAAAATCGCACTGGTTTCCTTTCGTCCTGTCCGGGAAGAGCCGGGGAGCGGAAGCCAGCCGCGGGAGATGATTGATCATGGATTTTATTGAATTTCTGAAAATGACGGGGGCGACCCTGGGGTACGTGGCAGTTACGGCTGTCCTGTGGATTTTTTACAGGAAAAAAGAGGAGCACAGCTTCCGGGAAAAGGTCCTGGTGGGCCTGATCTACGGGGCGTGTTCCGTACTCGCGAATCATTTCGGAATTGCACGGGGGCAGATGCTGGTCCTGAACGTGCGGGATATCGGCCCCCTGTCTGCCGGCCTCTTTTTCAGCCCCATCAGCGGCCTGATAGCAGGAACCATCGGCGGCGCGGAGCGGATCATGGCCGGCGAGATCTGGGGAATCGGGAAGTTCACGGAGCTTGCCTGCGGGATGAGCACCTTCCTGGCGGGCGTACTGTCCGCGCTTTTGAAACGCCATGTCTACGGGAAAAACCGTCCTTCCATGCCCCAGTCCTTTATCCTGGGCGCGCTGATGGAAGTGTTCCATATGTACGCGGTCCTTTTCACGAACCGGAGCGCCATCAATTCCGCCTATTACGTTGTCAAGTCTGTTTCCATACCGATGATCCTCTTCACGGCGGTGGGAATGGCCCTGTGCTCCATGACGGTCATGAAAATCTCCGGGGAGTTTTTCGGCCTGGGCCTGCGGGATCCGGAGGAAAGGATTCCCCTGGCCGTTCTTTTCCAGCGGTCCCTGCTGGTGGTGTTCACTGTTCTTTTCGCCTTCAACTTCGGTACCTCCTACAGCCTGCAGCACCGGCTGATGACGGAGGACGCCTCCATGGACCTGTGGCTTGCCGGCGAACACCAGAAGGATGTCTATGAAGGGAGCGGAAATAATGTCGAGGCGCTGAAAAAAAGCGTCTCGGAACAGTCGATTATGCTGGATTACCTCTATCTCCTCACGGACCGGGAATTCAATGTGCTGGCCTGGAACAACCCCGCCAATACTCCCGAGATTTCGGAGGAGATGATGACCCTGTTCCGGGAGAACCTGGACGGGGACGCATTCAACTTCATCATGCATGACGTTGTGGATATTGAGTTCATGGGCACCGTCATTTCCATTTCGCCGGAGTATTACCTGGTTACCTACCGGTCGATGGCCGGCATATACGACGCCCTGACATCCCGCCTGTATGAAAACACCCTGTCCGATATCCTGCTCTTCGCCGTGCTGTATATCCTGGTGGTCTGGCTGGCGGAGCGCCTGGTGGTGCAGAACCTGCACCGGGTCAACAGATCCCTGGCAAAAATCACCGGCGGCGACCTGAAGGAAACGGTCTGGGTGCATACCAGCGCCGAGTTCACGGACCTGAGCGAGGATATCAACCAGACGGTTGCGACCCTGCGGGGGTATATCAGCGAGGCGGAGGAGCGGATGAAGGAGGAGCTGAAGCTGGCCGCCGCCATCCAGGATTCCGCCCTTCCGAAGAATTTCGCGCTGCCCTCCGAAAACATTGAGCTGCACGCCCTGATGACGCCGGCGAAGACGGTGGGCGGTGATTTCTACGATTTCTTCTATATCGGCCACGACCAGCTCTGCCTGGTCATCGCGGACGTCAGCGGCAAGGGGGTTCCGGCCTCCCTGTTCATGATGCGGTCCAAAACGGCCATCAAGAACTACGCCCGCAACGGCATGAGCCCTTCGGAAGTGCTGGCCCGGGTCAATCATACCCTGTGCGAGGGAAATGAAGCCGGTATGTTTGTGACGGTGTGGCTGGGCATCCTGGATCTGAAAACCGGCCTGATGCAGTGCGCCAACGCCGGGCATGAGTATCCCGTGCTCATGCGTGCCGGCGGGAATTATGAACTGCTGAAGGATAAGCACGGACTGGTGCTGGCGGCCATGGACGGCGTAAAAATCCCCGAATACGAAATCCGGTTGAATCCGGGAGACCGGATCTTCGTTTACACGGACGGGGTGCCGGAAGCCATCAATGAAAAGAACGAAGCCTATGGCACGGAGCGGCTGACGGAGCGGCTGAACCGGGTGAAGAACAACTCCGAAGCCCATATCCTGGAGGATATCCTGCAGGATATCCGGAACTTCGCGGGTGCCGCGGAGCAGTTCGACGATATCACAATGCTCGGCCTCAGCTTCCTGGATATCCGGAAGTAACCGGACTGAAAACCCCCGCGGCTGCGGGGTTTTTTCAGTGATCCGGGGAAATGCCGCCTGCCGGCGGAACCGGACGGGCCCTATCCCCTCCGCCGGACGGACCGGAAATTGCCGATGGTTTCGCTGACGGTGGAAACGCAGGCGAAGGTATCCGGGAAGCGGCGGAGGATTTCTTCCATGCGGGCGATCTGGTGGTAGTTGATGACGCAGATCAGCATGGTTTTTCCCGCGTGGGAGAAGCCGCCTTCCGCCCGGAGGACGGTGGTGGAATGATGCAGCTCGTTGATGACGGCCTGTGTAACCTCCTCCGGATGGGCGGTGATCATTTCCACCTTCCAGGCCCGCTTTCCGGAGCGCACAAAGCGGTCGGACACAACGGTGGTGATCAGGCAGTAGATGATGCACAGGGCCACCGGCTCGATGTTGTAATCGTAGACAAAGTAGGACAGCACGGCGATCAGTACGTTCACGGAAAAGGTGACGTGCATCATGGAATAGCTGCTGTTCCGCTTATGGACGAATTCTCCGATAAAATCCGTTCCGCCGGTGGATCCTCCCCGGCGGATGACCACTCCGTAAATGAATCCGTTGACGGCGCCGGAAACCACCGGGGCCAGCAGGGTGGACCGGCCGTCTTCCGTATGGTAAATGAAGCGGCTCATATCCACGGCCTCCTGCATCACCAGCAGGGCAGTGGAAAAGACCAGGGTGAAGAGCAGGGTGCGGAAGGCAAACCGGCGGTTGACCCACAGGGCGCAGGCGACGGCCAGCGGCACATTGATGATCAGGGAAACATAGCCCACGCTGAAATGGAACAGGTACTGGATCATGGTGGCCAGACCGTTGAGGCCGGAAGGCGCGAAGGCGTTGCTCAGGATGAAAACCTGGTAATTGAGGGCCATGAGCACTGCCATGGCCGCGATGACGGCGCAGTCAAGCATCAGGGCCGCCGTTCGTTTCCGCGGAACGAACAAGGAAGATCACCTCCGGTGCTGCATATGGAAAGATGCTGATTCTTCCGCGAGTATAGTATAAAATACAGCCGAATTCAACCCGCTGAAAAAGAGGACCGTTCCCAAGGAACGGTCCTCCGAAGAGACCTTTGCTTATTTCCCGAAATACCGGTCCAGCAGGCCCTTGAAGGCTTTGCCGTGTACCTTATTTTGCGGCTTTCTTTGCCTGCAGATAGCCTGCGACACCACAGGCGGCACAGATGACCAGATCGATGATGATATTTCCGGTACCGCCTATCTCTTTCTTAAATGAAGTCCCGTTGATCAGGCTCATAACAAAGTTGAACAACGCGAGGCCGGCAGCACCCAGGACGAAGGACAGGATAGCGTTTACGATAGGTTTCTTGGACAGCAATGTCTTAACCCTCCTCGAGTTTCTTCTCTGTCTGTAATCGGTTTTGCGGCAGATTGATATTACTTCCCGAAGTACCGATCCAGCAGCCCCTTGAAAGCCTTGCCGTGCCGGGCTTCGTCGCGCGCCATTTCATGCACGGTGTCATGGATGGCATCCAGACCAAGTTCCTTGGCTTTCTTTGCCAGGTCGGTCTTGCCCTGGGTGGCGCCGTTCTCGGCTTCCACGCGGACGCGCAGGTTTTCCTTGGTGCTGGCGGAGACGACCTCGCCCAGGAGCTCGGCAAACTTGGCGGCGTGCTCGGCTTCTTCAAAAGCAGCGGTCTTCCAGTATTCCGCGATCTCCGGGTAGCCTTCCCGGGCGGCGGCGCGGCCCATGGCCAGGTACATGCCGACTTCGGTGCATTCGCCTTCAAAATTGGCGCGCAGACCGGCCTTGATCTCTTCCGGCACATCCTTGGCAATGCCGATGACATGCTCGGCAGCCCAGGTCATTTCGCCTTCCTGTTTGATGAATCTGGAACCGGGAACCTTGCAGACCGGGCACTTTTCCGGCGGTTCGGGTCCTTCATGTACGTAACCACAGACGGGGCATACCCACTTCATAATTCTTACCTCCATATTCGTTTTTCAATTCGGCTTTCTGCCTGGAACGATTATAACAGAGCGGCGGAAGAAAAGCAAAGGGAAATAGATGGAAAGGGAAGCGGCCTCAGGAACGGGACTTCTTCCAGGCTTCCTTGTAGAGGCGTTCCAGGGCTTTCTCGCCGCCGGGACGGTTGTTCCGGGAAAGGTAAGCGTCAATATCCCCCTGCACCTGCTGCACCTCCCGGCGGAATTCCCGGGCGGAGGTGCGCATGGCTTCGTTGCCGGCGGCGATCAGCTGTTCCGGACGGTCGGAGGTAACCACCCGGATCCGGGCGCGGCCCCGGGCGAGCAGGGTGGTTTTTTCAATATAGGCGTCGGCGGTCTGGGCCTCCCGGGTGTAAACCACGAAGATATTCCGGTATTTTTCCACGGAGCCGGCGCCGCCCTTTACCCGGTAGGCGTCAAAGACCAGGATCACATCCTTGCCGGTCATGCCGGCATAATCGCACAGGAGCTCGGAAAGCTGGAAACGGGCGGTGTCAAAGTCCTCCTGTACCCGGCCTTTCCATTCGTCCCAGGCAAAGAGGACGTTGTAGCCGTCCACCAGCAGGATTTCCCGGTCCGGAAGGGTTGCCCGGGGTTCCGGGGCGGGGGCGGGAGCCCGGTCCTCCCGGGGAGCGGGAGGCATCAGCTGCCGGGCTTTCACGGGGCCGTAGGTGCGCTCGAAGATGACCCGCAGGGCTTCGTCTTCCTCCCGGGAGGAGGCGGCCGGGGCGGCGGAGGGGGAAGGACGGAATACCGGCGCGTCGGAAGGCTTTTTTTCCGCGCCGCGCAGGGGGAGGTGCATATACTGCTCCACCTGGTCCCAGGGGACGATGAAACCGGCGCCGTGGGAACAGAAAACGGAATCCGGGGAGTTCATCACATCCCGGAGGGGATCGTACCCCTTTTCCGCCACGATCCGGTCCTGATCCGCGCAGGGAAGCCAGGCGTGAAAGGCGGAGGTCATGGAGCCCAGGCCCCGGGTCTGGGTCCGGAGAAGCCGGGCGTAACCGGAGCAGGCGGAGGCGGGAGCCACAGCCCGGATCCGCCCGGAGCCCTCCCCGGCGCTCTCCGGAGGCTCAGGCTTTCCGCCCATCAGGGACAGGTCGTTCATGATCCGCCCCATGAATTCCGCGGGAGCGGTGATTTCCAGGGACAGCCAGGGTTCCAGCAGGACGCTCCGGGTTTTCATAAGCCCGTTGCGGACGGCCCGGTAGGTGGCCTGGCGGAAATCCCCGCCCTCGGTATGCTTGAGATGGGCGCGGCCGCTGACCAGGGTGATGCGCAGGTCGGTGAGGGGAGAGCCGGTGAGGACGCCCCGGTGCACCTTTTCCCGCAGATGGGTGAGGATGAGGCGCTGCCAGTTCAGGGCCAGGTCATCCACGGACACATCCGAGGCGAAGACCAGGCCGCTGCCGGCGGGGAGCGGCTCCAGCAGGAGGTGCACTTCCGCGTAGTGGCGGAGCGGTTCGTAATGCCCCACTCCTTCCGCCGGCGCGGCAATGGTCTCCCGGTAGAGGACGGAGGTTTCACCGAAGGAGACATGGAAGCCGAACCGATCCTCCAGGCGGCGCTGAAGCACCTCCAGGTAGACATCGCCCATGGACTGGACGCGGATTTCCCGGCGGGCTTCCAGGTAATCCACCTGCAGCAGGGGCTCCTCCTCCGACAGGAGGGTGAGGGCGTCCAGCAGGCGGTGGGGATCCTCCCCGGGGCCGGGAATGACCCGGCAGGCATAGCAGGGGCGAAGGGTCTGCCCCCCGGAGGCGGTTTCCTTTCCGAGACCGTCCCCGGGCATGGCCCTGGAAAGACCGGTGACGCAGCAGAGCTCGCCGGCGGAAACCCGGGGAACGGACGTGAAGCGGGCGCCGGAATACAGGCGGATCTCCGCGGCCTTCTCCGTCCAGGCGTCGTCCCCTTCGCCGCCGCTGAGGGAATCCCGGACCCTGAGCTCGCCGCCGGTGACCTTCAGGAAGGTAAGGCGGGCGCCCTGGGGATCCCGGGCGATTTTGTAGACCCGGGCACCGAAGTCCGCCGGGTATTCGGTTTCCCCGGCAAAGCCGGAGAGAAAATCCAGGAGCGGTTCCACGCCTTCATTGCGCAGGGCGGCTCCGAAAAAGCAGGGAAAGAGACCGCGGGAGCGGACCAGGGAACGGATTCTTTTCCCCGGAATGGTTCCTTCCCGCAGGTAGAGGTCCAGGCAGGTTTCATCGCAGAGGGCGGCCTTTTCCAGCGGATCGGAAGCGGCATCCGGGGAGAAATCCGCGATGCGGTCCGAAAGCTCCTCCAGGGAGGAGAGGAGGGCCTGCCGGTCTCCGGCAAAACGGTCGGTTTTGTTGATGAACAGGACAACGGGAACGCGGAAGCGCTCCAGCAGGGACCAGAGCGTCCGGGTGTGGGACTGGATGCCCTCCGGGGCGGATATGATCAGCACCGCCAGGTCCATGACGCTGAGGGCGCGCTCAGCCTCCCCGGCAAAATCCGTATGCCCGGGGGTATCGATCAGGGTCACGGGGGTTTTCTTCCAGAGAAGGCGGGCCTCCTTGGAGAAGATGGTGATGCCCCGTTCCTTCTCCATCCGGTCCGTGTCCAGGAAGGTATCCCCGTGGTCCACCCGGCCCTGCCGGCGCAGGGCGCCGCTGAGGAACAGCATGGATTCGGACAGGGTGGTTTTCCCGGCATCCACATGGGCTGCCAGGCCGACGGCAAGGCCGGACGTCATGCTTCATTCCTCCTTTTTTTCCTGAATACGGGGCTCAGTATATCAGCAAACGGAACGGATGTCCATTCGGCGGAGGGAAAGCGGCAAAAGGGAAAAACGGGGTTTTAAAGGGGGAAAAGGCATGATATAATCTTCATACTTTTTTCCGGCATCCCCGGATGCCGATGACAGGGAAAGGGATTACCATGCAGGCAGCAACCCGGCAGAACCCGCCGCAGCAGTCCGAGCGCCAGAGAATGATCCGCAAGGCTATCTCCGTCGCCTGGCCGGCCATGGCGGAGAGCTTTTTCGTGACCCTGGCGGGCATGATCGACACGATGATGGTTTCCGCCATGGGCAGCTATGCCGTCGCGGCGGTGGGACTGACCAACCAGCCGAAATTCATCGGGCTGACGCTTTTCTTCGGGGTGAATATCGCGGTTTCCGCGCTGATCGCCCGGCGAAAGGGAGAGCAGCGGCGGGAGAATGCCAATGAAATCATGCTGACGGGCATGCTCCTGACGGCGGCGCTGTGCGTGGTGATTTCCCTGCTGTTTGTGGTTTTCGCGCCGCAGATCATGACGGCGGCGGGGAGCAACGCGGATACCCATGAGGCCGCGGTGGAGTATTTCCGGATTATCATGGGCGGAACCTTTTTCAACGTGCTGACGATGATTATCAACGCCGCGCAGCGGGGAAGCGGAAACACCCGGCTGTCCATGGTCACCAACCTGACCAGCAGCGTTGTGAACGTGTTTTTCAATTACCTGCTGATCGGCGGGAACCTGGGCTTTCCGAAGCTGGGAATCCGGGGAGCGGCCATCGCCACGGTGCTGGGAACGGTGGTATCCGCGGCCATGGCGGTGTATTCCCTGTTCCGGCCGAACAGCTATATACGGATTCCGGACATGATCCGCAACCGGATCCGGGCCACAAAGGAAAGCCTGAAATCCATCTGGAACCTGGCGTACAATTCCTCCATGGAGAACATCGCCATGCGGGTCGGATTCGTGGCCACGGCGCTGCTGGCCGCGCGGCTGGGGACGGACGAATTCGCGGCGCACAATATCGGCATGAACATCCTGGGACTCGGATTCTCCTTCGCGGACGGCATGCAGGTGGCAGCGGTGGCGCTGACCGGGGAGGCCCTGGGCGCCGGCAGGAAGCAGGAAGCCCGGGAATACGGAAGCATCTGCCAGCGGATCGGATTCCTGATCTCCATCGGGCTCGCGGTGCTGCTGCTGGTCGGCGGAAGATGGTTCTACAGCCTGTATTTTTCGGAAGCGCATATCCTGGACATGGGGGTGCTGATCACCCGGTATACGATGGTGATCGTGCTGCTGCAGATCTCCCAGATTATCTATACCGGATGCCTGCGGGCGGCGGGAGATGTCCGGTACACGCTGGTGGTCGCGCTGATCAGCGTGACGGTGATCCGCACCGTGATGACGCTGCTGCTGGTGGCCGTGTTCAACCTGGGGCTGCACGGCATCTGGCTGGGGGTGCTTTCCGACCAGTTGTCCCGGTTCCTCCTGATGCGCCGGCGGTTCCGGCAGGGGAAATGGGTGGACCTGCGGATCTGAGCCGGCGGGGCGCGATTCTTGACAGAAAATGGCGGGGAGAACTATAATTTTTCAGCAATGTGTAAGGCGCTGAAGCCCTTTGTAAATATGAAGGAGGAATTCCCATGAAGAGGTTTTTTGCTGTACTGACCTGCCTTTGCCTGTTGGGATCCTGCGCGGCGGCGGCCGGGGCGGAGGACGGACTGCTGCGGACGGCGGTCAAGTATGATATCACCACGATGGATGTGGCGAAGACATCGGATGATTACCTGATTCCGATGAACGTCTTTGACCGGCTGTTCGAAACCCGGCTGGTGAACGGAAACCCTTCCGTGGAGAAGAGCCTCTGCACCGACTACACCGTCAGCGCGGACGGACTGACCTACGATTTCACGATCCGCGGGGGCGTCGTTTTCTCCAACGGCAGCGCCCTGACGGCGTCGGATGTCCAGTATACCTTTGAGCGCCTGCTGAAAATCAACAAGCAGAACACGGATATCGCCGTGGAGGTTTCGGGAAGCGACAAGGTGCTGAAGGGAGAGGCGGAGACCCTTTCCGGATTCACGGTCAAAGACGATACCCATTTTTCCGTGACGCTTACGGAGCCCAACGCCGGCTTCCCGGCGGAGCTTTCCTCCCCGGCCATGTCCATCGTGGACAGGGAAACCATGTCGGCGGGATTCGGCACGGTACCCGCGGAGACCATCGGCTCCGGGCCCTATGTTGTGAAGGAATGGGCGGTCAACGACCATTATACCCTGGAGTACAACAGCAAATACTGGGGCACCGCGCCTTCCGTGAAGAAGCTGGTCGTCAGCGTGGTGGCGGATGACAGCGTGCAGAATATGAAGTTCCTCAGCGGCGAGCTGGATATGATCGACCTGCAGAACCAGGACAGCGCCATCGTTGCATCCACCTACAAGATGGATCCGAAATACTCCTCCCGCATCGTCAGTACCCGGAAGGTGGGAATGTATTTCCTGGCGCTGAACAATACCTCCGGCGCCCTCTCCAACGCCAAGGTCCGCCGGGCCGTGGCCATGGCCGTGGATGTGGACGATTTGATCCGGAACCTGTACAACGGGGACGCCATCCGGGAGACCGGCGCGATTCCCACAGGCATCTGGGGACACAACGCGGACCTGAAGCCCGTGGCCTTCGATCCGGAAGGGGCGAAGGCCCTGCTGAAGGAAGCGGGATACAGCGAGGGACAGATCCGGTTTGAAATCGCCCTGGACAGCAGCGTCCCCTCCACGGTCGCGAACATGTGCTACGCGGTCAGCAGCCGGCTCAAGGCAGTGGGCATTGCGGCGGAGGTAAAGACCTACGAGCACGCGGCGTGGCTGGAGAAGCGTTCCTCCGGGACGATGGAGTGCTTCGTGGCGCGCTGGGGCATGGACTACAATGATCCGGCCAACATCCTGTATACCTTCTTCGGCACGGAGGAAAAGACCCGGCAGCGCAGCATCAACTACCAGGACAAGGACATCATCGCCCGGGTGGCCAAAGCCCGCGCCATCGTGGACGACAGCGCGCGCCTGGCCGAATACAGGGCGCTGGAAAACAAGCTGATCGGAGAGGACATGGCCTGGGTTCCGCTGCTGCAGGATATGCACCTGTACTGCCTGGGGGACCGGGTGGAATCCTTTACGCCCCACTGGGCGGGATTCGCCGATTTCTACGCGGCGGATGTCGTACTGAAGAAATAATACAATGAAAAAGAAACTGTTAAGCCGGCTGGGACAGTCGCTGATCGCACTGCTGGGCGTTGCCCTGCTGCTTTTCCTGATGCTCCGCGTGGTGCCGGGGAACCCGGCGGCGGTGATGATGGGGGAGCACGGGGACAACGCGGCGATCGCGCGCATGACGGCGGAGCTGGGTCTGGATCAGCCGATCCTGACCCAGTTTTTCCGGTATATCGGGGACTGCTTCACCGGCAATTTCGGCACCAGCTATTCCCTCAGCAAACCGGTGGCGGAGCTGATGGGAGGAGCGTTCCTCAACACGCTCTGGCTCGCGCTGGCCGCGGCGCTGTTCGCCTGGATCCTCGGGATCGCCTGCGGCGTCATCGCGGCGGTGCGCAAAAACGGAATACTGGATCACCTTTTTATGGGCGTTTCCCTGATGGGGGTGTCCATTCCCGTGTTCCTGACGGCCATGATCCTGCAGTATTTCATCGCCTTCAGGCTTCACTGGCTGCCGATTGCCGGCATGGACGGGTGGAAAAGCTTCATCCTGCCGGCCATCGCGCTGGGATGGAATTCCGCCGGCAGCGTGGCGCGGCTGGTGCGTTCCACGCTGCTGGACATCCTGCAGGAGGACTATATTGACACCGCCCGGGCCAAGGGACGGAGCCAGCTGGGAGTGCTGGTGTTCCACGCGCTGCGCAACGCGATGCTCCCGGTGGTTACGATGATGGCGCTGCAGCTTTCGGGACTGCTGTCGGGGGCCGTGATCACGGAGACCATGTTTTCCATCAACGGGATCGGCCGGCTGGCGGTCCAGGCCATTTCCGGCCGGGATATTCCCCTGCTGCAGGGGACGGTCCTGTTTTCCACGGCGGTTGTGATCCTCGGAAACCTGGGGGCGGACCTGCTTTACACGGTGCTGGATCCCCGGATCCGGAAGGGGGGCGGGCCGCAGTGAAAAACAGGCAGAAGGAGCTGGCGGAGCTTCATCAGCGCCGGCTTGAAGACGGGAACGGCCCGGTGAACGCCTTCCGGGCGGACCTTTTCCGGATGTTCCGGAAAAACAGGGCGGCGGCGCTTTCGGTGCTGGTCATCCTGCTGCTGATCCTCGCGGCGGTGTTCGCGCCGGTGCTGACCCCCTATTCCTATGACGATATGGACCTGGGCAACCGGCTTTCCCCGCCGTCCGCGGCGCATCTCCTGGGCACGGACGAAGGGGGCAGGGATATCCTGACCCGGCTGCTGTACGGAGCGAGGATCTCCCTGCTGATCGGCGTCGTTCCCACGGTGGTGAGCATCCTGATCGGGGCGGCCCTGGGAATGACCGCGGGCTGGCGCGGGGGAATCACGGATACGGTGATTATGCGGCTGGCGGATATCGTGCTGGCGTTTCCCTCCATGCTGCTGGCCATGGTGATCATGTTTACGCTGGGGGACGGGCTGGTCAACGTGTTCCTGACCCTGGCACTGCTCAACTGGGCGGCGGTGGCCCGGGTGGTCCGGGCGGAGACGCTGCAGCTGAAAAATACCGAATACATCGAAGCGGCAAGGGCAATCGGCGTTTCCGGGCCGGTGACGCTGCTGCGCCATATCCTGCCCAACTGCCTGCCGACGCTGATCGTTCTTTTCACGCTGAACGTGCCGGCGGCCATCCTGACGGAGAGCAGCCTGAGCTTTCTCGGAATGGGTATCCAGCCGCCCAGCGCCTCCTGGGGCCTGATGGTGAACGCCGGGAAAAACTACCTGTACAGCGCGCCCTGGATCTGCGCGGCACCGGGACTGATCATCATGGTTGCCGTGCTGGCGTTCAATTTCCTCGGGGACGGACTGAGGGACGCGCTGGATCCCCATCAGAAAAACCGGTAAAGGGAGCGGAGCATGGAACAGAACACACTGGAGATCAGCCATCTCACCGTCAGCTTTCCCACGGACAGGGGCGGGTTCCGGCCGGTGAACGACGTTTCGCTCACGGTGCGGAAGGGGCAGATTGTAGGCCTCGTCGGGGAATCCGGCTGCGGTAAGAGCATGACGGCCCGGGCGGTTATGGGACTGATCCGTTCGCCCGGGAAGGTGACAGGGGGGAAGATTCTCCTGGAGGGAAAGGACCTGCTGGCCCTGAACGGGAAAGAAATGCGGAGCCTGCGGGGAAACGAGCTGGCGATGGTTTTCCAGGATCCGATGACCAGCCTGAACCCGGTGGTTCCCGTGGGAAAGCAGGTGGAGGAAGCAATCCTGCTGCACCGGCGGGTTTCCCGGGAGGAAGCGCGGAAAAGGACGCTGGAGGCCTTCCGGGATGTGGGGATCTCCGAAGCGGAGAAGCGGAGCAGGAGCTATCCCCACGAGCTGTCCGGGGGCCTGCGGCAGCGGGTGATGATCGCCATGGCGATGGTATGCCGCCCCCGGCTGCTGATTGCCGACGAGCCGACCACGGCGCTGGACGTGATCATGGAGGCGCAGATCCTGCAGCTGATGCGTCAGATGCGGGACAGGGGAACCAGCATTCTCTTCATCAGCCACAACCTGGGAGTGATCGCCCAGCTGTGCGATTATACCTGCGTCATGTACGCGGGACGAATCGCGGAGCAGGGGGATACCCGGGAATTGTTTGAACGCCCGGTTCATCCCTACACCCGGGGGCTGCTGGGGGCGGTATCGTCCCTGGACCGGAAGGGGGAGGAACTGGAGACGATCCGGGGCAGCGTTCCGGCTCCGGGAAGCCTGCCGGCGGGGTGCCCCTTCGGCCCCCGGTGCGGCCTGTGCGACGAAACCTGCCGGGGGGCCTGTCCGGAACCGCGGGAGATTTCCCCGGGACACATTGTACGCTGCTTTCACGCGGGGGAGGTGCCGGTATGAGTGAAATCCTGCTGGAGGCCAGGCACCTGACCCGGGAATTCCCGGCCGGAAAGGGCCGGGCGGTTCACGCGGTGACGGATGTTTCCCTGCAGATCCGTGAGGGAGAGACCCTGGCGCTGGTGGGGGAAAGCGGCTGCGGAAAATCCACCCTGGGGCGGATGCTGATCCGGCTGCTGGAGCCGACGGAGGGGGAGATCCTTTTCCGCGGAACGGAGATCACCGGCCTTTCCGCCAGGGAGTTCAGGCCCTTCCGGCGCCAGATGCAGATGATTTTCCAGGACCCCTACGCTTCCCTGGATCCCCGGATGAGCGTGCGCAGCATCATCGCGGAGCCGCTGAAGACCTGGAACCTCTGCCGGGACCGGGAGGCCGTGACGGAGCGCGTGCTGGAGCTGATGGAGGCGACAGGGGTATCCGGGGAAATGCTGCACCGGTATCCCCACCAGTTTTCCGGCGGGCAGCGGCAGCGGATCGGCATCGCCCGGGCCATCGCGGCGGAGCCCTCGCTGATCGTCTGCGACGAGCCGGTTTCCGCCCTGGACGTTTCGGTGCAGAACCAGATCCTGAACCTGCTGAAAAAGCTGCAGAAGACCCGGAACCTGACCTACCTGTTCATCAGCCATGACCTTTCCGTGGTGCGGCATATATCCGACCGGACGGCGGTGATGTTCCTGGGGAAGATCTGTGAAACGGGGGACACGGAAACCGTATATACGCGGCCGAGGCATCCCTACACACGCTTTCTCCTCAACGCGGTGCCCAGGCCGGATCCCCGCCGGCGGGAGACGGGCGGGGAGCTTCTTGCGGGAGAGCTGCCCAGCCCCGTGAATCCGCCCCCGGGGTGCCGGTTCCATACCAGGTGCCCCTTTGCCACGGAGGAGTGCCGGAGGACGGATCCGCCGCTGCGGGAGACGGACGGGCGGATGGTGGCCTGCCACCATCCCGTCTGAGGTTTTTCACCAAAAGTTCATGTTGCTTTTGGCGAAGGGTTGTGATAAAATTCACCCGATTACGCACCTTTTCTCTGCGACTGCTTGTGCCGCTTGCGCGGTGGCCGGCCGCAAAGGAGAAAGGGGTGGAAAAAACAAGGAGGGAACCCCAAATGGCAGTTATTTCCATGAAACAGCTCCTGGAAGCCGGCGTGCACTTCGGTCA
>ODAI010703305.1_pt1 | contig 18860 bp, 19 predicted proteins | sample 1539321 | NCBI WGS metagenome assembly ODAI01 (sample SAMN02144231, study PRJEB22623) | gut metagenome | biome: sheep rumen | host: Ovis aries | place: New Zealand
CCACGAGAGTGCCAGCGAAGACCGCATCGAGATCATCGGCGACCGCGGCATGCTCTGCTTCTCGGTGTTCAGCTTCGACCCCATACACCTGCACCTGAGCAGTGGCATGCAGACCTTCGACATCCCCTCGCCGCGATACGTTCAGCAGCCCATCGTCCAGCACGTCGTGGAAGCCCTGCAGGGCTTCGGCGTATGCTCGTCCGACAGCGTCAGCGCCACACCCACCAACTGGGTTATGGACAGGATTCTGAACAAGCTGTAAAAGCCCCCCGACCCCCAAGCCCCCCCAGCCCCCTAAAGGGGGGGAGAGAGAAAGGGAGCCCACCCCCAACCCCTCCCTGGGGAGGGGAGTAGAAATGGGTAATTGTGAATTGTGAATTGTTTAATTGTAAATTGAAATAAGATGGATTTCTACAACTTTATACTTGAACACCTGAACTACTATTGGGTATTTTTCCTCATGCTTTTAGAAAGTACGGTCATTCCTGTACCGTCTGAGTTGGTGGTGGCACCTGCTGCCTATTTCTCGGCAGGCGGAAGACTGAACGTGTGGCTGGTCATCCTCTTCGGCACACTGGGTGCCGACTGTGGGGCTACCATCAACTACATTGCCGGCTACTATCTCGGCAGACCTATCATCTACCGGTTTGCCAATTCCAAGTGGGGAAAGATGTGCCTGCTCAATCAGGAGAAAGTGGAAAAGAGTGAGAAGTACTTTGACGACCACGGCATGGTGGCTACCATCACGGGGCGACTCATTCCGGGCATTCGCCACCTCATCTCCATTCCCGCCGGACTTGCCAAGATGAACTATTGGAAGTTCCTGCTCTACACCACGCTGGGTGCCGGTGCATGGAATTGCATCCTGGCTGCACTGGGATGGTGGATGTACTCTTTTGTACCAGAGAACCAGCTGGAGTCAAAGATTATGGAATACGGTGACTACATCAAGTATGCCATTCTCGCCCTTGTCGTCCTCGCCATCCTTTACTTCATCGTGAGACACTTTATGAAGAAGGGGAAATAGACTTTTTGTACCACTCGAAGAGTTTGCTGACACCTTCATCAATCTCCACTTTGTGTGTCCAACCGAGCGAGTGGAGCTTTGAGACATCTATCAACTTGCGCATGGTGCCGTCGGGCTTGCTGCTGTCGAACTCCACCGTTCCCTCGAAGCCTACTGCCTTGACAACCAGTTGGGAGAGTTCGCGGATGGTCAGCTCCTTGCCCGTCCCCACGTTGATGTGGCAGTTGCGAATCTCACCCAGTGCGGGGATAGCCCCTCCCCTGCCCTCGCTGTGGTTGCGGTCAACGGCACCGTCTGTGCTTGCCCCGTAGTGTACAGACGAATACTTCTCGATGCCGATGATGTCGGAGAAGTTGACGTTCAGCAACACATGTACGCTGGCATCCGCCATGTCCTCGCTCCAGAGGAACTCACGCAACGGCGTACCCGTTCCCCATAGCACCACACGATTGTCGTAGATGCCATATTTGGCAAGCACGTTCAGGATGTCTTCGTGTGAAGCCTTGCCGGTGATACCTTCCACCGACCGCTTGTCCATGTCTACACCAATCTCCTCCCAGGCTCCGTCGTGTATCAGCTTGGCAAGATATATCTTGCGCATCATTGCCGGCATCACGTGCGAGTTCTCCAGATGGAAGTTGTCGTTAGGACCATAGAGGTTGGTCGGCATCACGGCAATATAGTTGGTACCATATTGAAGGTTGTAGCTTTCACACATCTTCAATCCGGCAATCTTTGCAATGGCATACTCCTCGTTGGTATATTCCAACGGGGAGGTAAGCAGTGCATCTTCCTTCATCGGCTGAGGTGCATTCTTGGGATAGATGCAGGTAGAGCCGAGGAAGAGCAGTTTTTTCACCCCGTGGGCATACGCCTCACCGATGACATTGCACTGCATCTTCATGTTCTGCATGATGAAGTCGGCACGATAGAGCGAGTTTGCCATGATGCCGCCCACGAAGGCAGCAGCCAGGACGACGGCATCGGGACGTTCCTCGTCGAAGAACCTTCTTACAGCCACCTGGTCGGTGAGGTCGAGTTCGCTGTGTGTCCGTCCTACGAGGTTGTCATAACCTCGCGCCTTCAGGTTGTTCCATATCGCCGAACCCACCAGTCCGCGGTGTCCGGCTACATATATCTTGCTATTCTTTTCTAACATAGGTGTTCTCCCTGCTATTTCCGAATATATGTCCAAAACGTCCTGAAATCAATCCATTTGTGCTTTCAGGTGCAGCTTCTTTACAAACCGCATGTCGTGGTCAACCATGATCTTCACCAGTTCGGGGAAGGTGGTCTTGCGCGGGTTCCAACCCAACTTCTCTTTCGCCTTGCTGGGGTCGCCGAGCAACTGCTCCACCTCAGCCGGACGGAAGTACTTCGGGTCTACTTCGACCAACGAGCGACCGGTAGCCTTGTCGATACCTCTCTCGTTGACGCCTTCGCCCTCCCATACCAGCTCGATGCCTACATGGTGGAACGCCAGCGTCGCAAACTCACGAACGGTATGGTATTCTCCCGTGGCGATGACGAAGTCGTCGGGTTCTTCTTGTTGCAGGATGAGCCACATGCACTCGATGTAGTCCTTGGCATATCCCCAGTCACGAAGCGCGTTCAGATTGCCCAAGTAGAGCTTGTCCTGGAAACCTTGGGCGATGCGTGCCGCTGCCAAGGTGATCTTGCGCGTCACGAAGGTCTCGCCACGTCGCTCACTCTCGTGGTTGAAGAGGATGCCGTTGCAGCAAAACATATTGTACGACTCACGGTAGTTCTTCATAATCCAGAAGCCATACATCTTGGCAACGGCGTAGGGTGAGCGCGGATAGAAGGGTGTCGTCTCTTTCTGCGGGACCTCCTGCACCTTGCCGTACAGCTCAGATGTCGAAGCCTGATAGATGCGGCACGAGTGTTCCAGCCCGCAGATGCGCACGGCTTCCAACAGGCGGAGCACGCCTACGGCATCGGTGTCGGCGGTATATTCAGGCACATCGAACGAGACTTTCACATGACTTTGTGCCGCCAGGTTATAGATTTCCGTCGGCTTCACCTCGCCGATGATGCGAATGAGCGACGACGAGTCGGTCATGTCTGCCCAGTGCAGGTCTACGAGTCGCTTCTGCTTCATGTCGCGCACCCACTCGTCCAGGTAGAGGTGCTCGATGCGTGCGGTGTTAAACGATGAGCTGCGTCTGAGCAGTCCGTGTACTTCATACCCCTTCTGTATCAGGAACTCTGCCAGATAGGAGCCGTCCTGACCGGTAATACCGGTTATCAATGCTACGTTTTTCATTCTGAAAATTGTTTGATTCGTTGTTCTTCTGTTAGTTTACATATCAGTAGTGTGTTGTTCTTCTCGGCTACGATATATCCGTCAAGACCTTGCACGACCACCTTCTTCTCTTCCGTCGTATGGATGATGCAGTTCTTCGTGTCGTAAAGAGCGATGTTCTCGCCGATGGCAGCATTGCCATACAGGTCGCGCTGGCTCTGGACGAGCAGGGAGCCCCAGGTTCCGAGGTCGCTCCATCCGAAGTCAGCCGGACAGACATAGATCTCTTCCGCCTTCTCCATGATGGCATAGTCCACGCTGATGTTCTCGCACTCAGGATAGCGCTCGTCTATCAGCGCCTGCTCTTCCGGCGTACCCAGTTTTTCGCGCATACCGTCGAATATCTTCGCAATGGAAGGAGCATAGATGCGGAAGGCATTGATAATCGTAGAGGCTCCCCAGATGAAGATGCCGGCATTCCAGAAGAAGTTGTTCTGCTTCAGATACTGCTCTGCCGTCGCCAGGTCGGGTTTCTCACGGAACTGGTCAACACGGAAGATTTCCTTGTTGCGCACACTTGCCGAACGCAGGTCGCCCTGTATATATCCGTAACCCGTCTCAGGACGTGTGGGGTGCATGCCAAGCGTCACCACGGCATCGCTGTCAGACGTGAACTTCAGACACTGGGTCACCACGCGACGGAACTCGTCCACATCGGTCACGATATGGTCGCTGGGGGTCACCACGATGTTAGCCCTCGAATCGGCCTTCTTGATGCGCCAGCTCACGTAGGCTATGCACGGAGCCGTATTCCTTCGGCACGGCTCACGCAAGATGTTGCCTACAGGAACGTCGGGCAACTGCTCGTGCACCACGTCTGCATACTGCTTGTTGGTCAGTATCCACACATTCTCCGGCTGGCAGATTCCCTTGAAGCGGTCGTAGGTCAACTGCAAGAGCGACTTGCCCACACCCAGCACATCAATAAACTGTTTCGGTTTCTCTTCAGTACTCATCGGCCAGAAGCGGCTACCTACACCGCCTGCCATGATTACCACATGATTATTTGTCTTTGCCATTCCCTACTTTTATTTTTTAGGCTACAAAGGTACGATTAAGTGAGGACAATACAAAGAGAAAACTTGTTTTTCTTTGTTTGTCCGAGCGAAAGTACCTTCGGCGAAGCCAGAGGTAGTGCAAGTCGAACGAAAAACCAAATTTATTTAGGTTTTTCTGAGGCGCAGCCTACCTTCGACCGTAGGTAAGAGTGATTTTGAGGAGCGGAGCGACCAAAGAGCAACAGTTCTTAGACGAGCTACGCCCCAATTCACACGACTTTTTCGCAATGAAGGTATAATAACAAGTGTGCATTTAGTTTTCATCAAACCCTTCACAATGCTGTAACGCGCTGACCATCAGCTTGATGCTGTGAAGGGTTTGCTTTTTCATGATGACAGGTGTCGTTTTGGAAACAACGTAGGAGTATAAAGGCACATGATGTAGCTATCGAATGCATTTATTTCGCAAACTAAGGGGTTTTGATTTTACGAAAAACGCACATTCAGACCTTTTGACACGTGTCGGAAAACCTTCTGACACGTGTCGGAAACGTTTTTGACACGTGTCAAAAGGTTTTAGAAATACAAGATTGTAAAATGATATCTACGCTTTGGGGATATTATTCAACTTTCTCACGTTGAGGAATGAAGAGAAAGCGACTGATGGTCGAGCGGAGCAACAAGCGAAACTTGAATGAATTGTCAATTATCAATTATCAATTACAAACAAACCCTTCACAGCATCACCATGACTATCAGCGAGATACAACGCTGTGAAGGGTTTTTGTCAATTGCTTGATGCACAATAATAACAGAAGAAAAGAAGGTGTGGTTCGCGTCTTTTTGCACAGTTTTTATCCCACCTGGCTTCATATCTCAGATTTTTTATCTAAATTTGCAAGCGTAAACCAACAGGCGCTTCGCTAAATGATAAATGATAAATGATAAAGATGATAAAGATGAATATGAAGAAGATCATGATGGTGGTGACGATGCTCTATATGTGCATTGCCGCCGATGCCCGCATTCCTGACTTCCCAGACTACATAGACGGCCAGGGATTGCTGTACAAAGAGTTTCGTGACGACAGGACGAATGAGGACATTCCCGGTCACAAGGGTGAGGTGCAGCTGTGGGGCTTCGAAGACAGAGACGACAAGGTGGTTGAGAAGTTCGAGAAGCTGAAGGTGCTGCGCGTGCCGGCTGTCGTGAAGGCGAGGCGTATTGACGGACAGAAGACTGAAACGTTGCGCGTCACCGCCATAGACGGCCATGCCTTCAGGGGTATGCCTAACCTGGAGGAGATCTTCCTGCCGGAGGGTATCACCTACATCAACCCGTTTGCTCTGGGCGACATCCCTGCCAAGATCATACACATTCCCGCATCGATGAAGAAGCTGTACATGAGCTGCTTCAAGTCCTACAATTCGAAATGGGAGAAAGTGCTCATTGCCAAGAACCATCCTACGCATTGCGACGTCAACGGTGTCGTCTACACGAAGGACAAGAAGACGCTGTGTGTCTGTCCCAAACAGCACCGCGAGAAGGTCATCATTCCGGCAACGGTCAGGAAGATTGCTGACGAGGCGTTTGAAGAAGCAGCCAACATCAAGACGATCACCCTGCCCAACGGCGTGGTGAAGGTGGGCAAGAGTGCATTCTATGACAGCAACATAGAGAGCATCACCCTGCCGGCAACGCTGAAGGAGATGGGAAAGAACTCCCTGAACTGTTGTAAGCAGCTGAAGACGATACGCTGCAAGGCGGCAACTCCGCCTGCCGTGGCTGAAGACCATCTGTGGGGTCTGCAACTGGACACGCTGACGGTTTACATTCCCAAGGGCAGTACAGAGCTGTACCGGCAAGCTGACTGGTGGAAGAACATCAAGAACTACGTAGAGGAATAAGCGGACACGACATGTTCCTGTCAGAGAGAAAGAAGTGGTCTTCAAACAGTATTGCCGCCCTGATGATACTGATGGCGGCAATGGCAGTCGTGGGATGCAGCAAGGGCGACGGGCTGCATGAGCTGGAGCTGCCTACGGACAGCATCTGCACAGACACCACCATACACCTGAACGGCAGCGGTGAACCGCAGGCTACACTCCACCTGAACATGAAGTTCATCAACAAGAAGGAGTATGCCCACGTCAACACGGCACTCATCAACTCAGGAGTGCTGACCTTGGTGCGCCCCGACACGCTGCCCTACTCCGACCAGAGCATGCGCAGAACCGTCGATGCGTTCGTAAGACAGTATGCCAGGGACTACAAGGAGGCTGCCCGACTGATACTGGAACAGGAACCTGACAACCTGCAACAGCTCAACTGGAAATATGTTGTAGACACACAGCTGAAAAGCGGCAGAGACGGCAACGTCGTTCTTCTTGCTAAGGTAACGCTCTTTGAAGGTGGCGAACAGGAGACGACGTTCACCATTGCCAAGAACATTGACCGGCGCAGCGGCAGGCTGCTGACGCTGAAAGACCTCTATAACGATGAGCAGCGGAGGCAACTGACCGACAACATCGTGAGCGAACTGAAGAGCATGGAGCACTGCTTCTCCCTGGAAGCACTACAGGAAGAGGGCTTCTTCCAAGGCATAGAACCCTACGCCACGGAGAACTTCTTCCTGACAGACGAGGGCATTACCTTCATCTATGTGCCGGGAGAGATTGCACCGGCTGAGAAAGGAGAAATAAAATTAAAGATTAAAAATTAAAAATTAAAGATTAAAGATTAAGATTAAAAAATTGAAAGATTGAATTGGAACAGATACTGAAATACTTTCCGCAACTGACGGCGGAGCAACAACGGCAGGTGGGTGAGCTGTACGAACTGTATAGCGACTGGAATGCTAAGATCAACGTGATTTCGCGCAAGGACATCGACAACCTGTACGAGCACCATGTGCTGCACTCGATGGCGATAGGCAAGGCCCTGCACTTCAAGCCGGGAACGAAGATTCTCGACTTCGGTACGGGCGGCGGCTTCCCCGGCATACCCTTGGCCATTCTCTTTCCGGAGGTGTCGTTCAAACTCATCGACGGCACAGGCAAGAAGATACGTGTGGCGACGGAGGTGGCACACGCCATAGGGCTGAAGAACGTCACGGCTGAGCACCTGCGCGGCGAAGACGAGAAGGGTAAGTACGACTTCATCGTCAGCCGTGCCGTCATGCCCCTGCCCGACCTGGTGAAGATTGTGCGCAAGAACGTGTCGAAGACACAGCGCAACGCCATGCTCAACGGACTTTTCGTCTTGAAAGGCGGCAACATAGAGAGCGAAATCCAACCCTTCCGCAAGCAGGTGGAGGTATCACCCATCAGCAACTGGTTTACGGAAGAGTGGTTCAATGAGAAAAATGTGATTTACTTACCATTATGAATATCAAGAACTTTACCTGCAACATGTTGCAGGAAAACTGCTACGTGGTCAGCGACGAAACCAAGGAGTGTGTCATCATTGACTGCGGAGCATACTATGACGATGAGCAACAAGCCATTGTCAACTATATCAAGGACAACGAACTGGTGCCACGCCACCTGCTTGTCACGCACGGACACCTCGACCACAACTTCGGCAACGACATGCTGAACCGCGAGTTCGGACTGCAACCGGAGGTGTCGACTCGTGACGAACATATCATCATGAACCTGACCATGCAGGCGCAGCAGTTCTACAACCTCTCGCTGGAACTCAACACCCCGACTATCAAGCATTTCTTCGAGGACAACGAACTCATCAGCTTCGGCAACCATAAGCTGAAAGTGCTTGAGACGCCAGGACACACCAAGGGCAGCGTCTGTTTCTACTGTGCGGAAGAAAACGTGCTGTTTTCGGGCGACACACTCTTCCGAGGCTCCATCGGACGTACAGACTTGGGAGGTGGCAGCATGATACAGATCATACAAAGCCTGCGCTTCCTGGCTCAGTTGCCCGACGAGACGATTGTCTTCTCCGGCCACGGACCGAGTACAACCATCGGCAACGAACTGGCACACAATCCGTACATGGATAGATAAGAAGATTGAAGGAATTGAAAGATTGAAAGATTGAAACCTGAAAAGATTATACTCGGCATAGACCCCGGTACCAACGTGATGGGATATGGAGTGATACGTGTCGTGGGCAACAAAGCCGAACTGGTGGTGATGGGCGTCATCGACATGCGCAAGGAGAACGACCCTTACCTGCGGTTAGGACGTATCTTCGAGCGCGTCACAGGTGTCATCAACGAATACCTGCCCGACGAGATGGCGATAGAAGCTCCGTTCTTCGGGAAGAACGTGCAGTCGATGTTAAAGCTGGGAAGGGCACAAGGTGTTGCCATCGCTGCCGCCATAGAGCGCGACGTGCCGATACATGAGTATGCTCCGATGAAAATCAAGATGGCGATAACCGGCAACGGTAGTGCCTCTAAGGAACAGGTGGCGGGCATGTTGCAACGCCTGTTGAACATGAAGAACGACGAGATGCCGAAGCTGATGGACGCCACCGACGCACTGGCTGCTGCCTACTGCCACTTCATGCAGATGGGACGACCGGAGAGTGACCGACACTTCAGCAGCTGGAAGGACTTTGTCAACAAGAACCAGAAACGGGTGTCGGGGAAGATGAAAGATGAAAAATGAAAGATGAAAGATGAAAGATTAAGATTGGAAGATGAAAAATGAAAGAGGAGACGTGAAGTATGAAAACAGTCATAAAGATAGAAAAAGGGGTATGCAAGATGCCGAAATGGCGGATGGCGGAACCTGTAGACTTCGAGTTGCTCGATGATGAACACCTTGCGGTCGTCGGTCCGAACGGCGGCGGCAAGTCGATGTTTGTAGACATCATGACAGGCAGACACCCCCTCTACCCCAACCTGGTGAGCTACGACTTCTCGCCAAGCACAAAAGAACTGGTCTCCGACAACATCAAGTATATCACCTTCAGAGACACTTACGGCGGCGACAACGACCGCACCTACTTCCTGCAACAGCGGTGGAACCAGATGGAGATAGACCAGGAGACACCCACGGCAGGCATGAAACTGGAAGAAGCCTTCCAGTCGGCTGGCGACGACACGCCGGAACGCAGACAGATGCAGCAGCACATCTACGACATCTTCCACATGGAACACCTGCTCGACAAGTACATCATCTTGCTCTCCAGCGGTGAACTGCGGAAGTTCAAGCTGGCAGCCACCCTCTTCTCGGCACCACGCATACTGGTCATGGACAACCCCTTCATCGGACTGGATGAAGAGACACGCCAACAACTGCGCGACCTGTTGAAGACACTCTCTGAAGAGCAGCATATCCAGATCGTGCTGGTACTCTCGAAGACTGACGACATCCCAGACTTCATCACCCATGTCGTTGAAGTACGCGACATGAAGGTGATGCCGAAAGTCTCGCGCGAACATTATTTATATAATAGGGCGCCTTTCCCTACCCGCGTCCTCTCACACGAGAAGGAGCAACAGATCCTGAGCCTTCCCTACTCAGACCGGCAGTATGTCAGCGAAGAGGTGGTGAGCATGAAGAAGGTGAGCATCCGCTACGGAGAGCGAACCATACTGAAGGACCTCGACTGGACGGTGAGAAACGGCGAGAGATGGGCGCTGAGCGGACAGAACGGAGCCGGAAAGTCGACGCTGCTGAGCCTCGTCTGTGCTGACAACCCACAGTCATACGCCTGCGACATTGCCCTCTTCGGACAGGCACGAGGCAGCGGTGAGACCATCTGGGACATCAAGAAGCACATCGGGTATGTATCGCCTGAGATGCACCGTTCATACCACCGCAACCTGCCTGCCATACGTGTTGTTGCCAGCGGACTGAAAGATTCGGTAGGACTGTATGTCAAACCCTCTGAAGGCGACTACGACATCTGCCGCTTCTGGATGGACATGTTCGGACTGAAGGGCAAGGAAGAGACCTCTTTCCTCGAACTCTCCAGCGGAGAGCAACGGCTGGTGCTATTAGCACGCGCCTTCGTGAAAGACCCTGAGCTGCTCATCCTCGACGAACCTCTGCACGGTCTCGACAACACCAACCGCCGACTGGTCAAGGACATCATTGAGACCTTCTGCCAACGGCACAACAAAACATTCATCATGGTGACCCACTACCGCGAGGAATGGCCTGCCTGCATAGACCATAGCCTCTACCTGAAGCGGCACACATGACAATAAATAGGAATTAAACACGTTAAACTTTTACGGCATTAGCAAGTCATAATCATAAAATCAAACAAATACATACACGCATGAAAAGACTGATGATTTCCATCGCCATCTGCTGCATGGCAGCAGTAGGCACACAGGCTCAGCAAGCCTTCAAAGAGATATACGAACTTAGCAACAAGACGCTGATGGACAGTAAAGAAGACAAGGAGGTGAGAAAGGTGGCTCTCTTCAAGGTTGACGCGCTCACCTATCTCAACACCAAACTCTTGGAGGTGCTCCTCGACAGCACCCACCAGCATGGCTACAACGTGATGGCACGCCGCGACAGCATGGCGTACTTCATGTACGACTACGTGAACCTGTTCACCAGAGAGTATAGCCGTGCCAACAAGAAAGGCGAGAAAGAGCGCATCCTGAAGACCTTCCGCGAAGCCAGCATCAACAATCCGCTCTTCAACGACCCTGACCGCGAGTATGTGCTCACCTACTACAACCGCGAAGACTTCCTCACTCAGTTCTCGCTCGACACCGACTGGGTGAAAGCCAACGCATACGTCAGACGCAAGTTGGGAGAAAAATAAAACTTTTCGCACAGCAGGATGCACTGTCTGCTGCAACATTTTTACACATAACATGAGGGAAATCAACTTCGATTTCCCTTTTTTCGTCGTAAAAGAGCGCCTAACTTGTTAAAGAATGTTTAAAATCGTGTGTGTGTGGGAACACACAACAATGAGATAAAAAAAAGCACAGAAAACATTTGGAAGTTAATTTCAAATGACTTATCTTTGCAGTGTTATCCTGAAAACAATCTTTTTACCTTAAAGGAACTAATACCTATTGAAGATTGAAGCGATTGCCTGAGAAGGTCATCGCTTTGTTCTTTATCAAGACTTATCCCAACTTCTGACACGGCAACAACAGAGAACACAGGGACAGAAATGTTATTTTATCTTAAAGAATGAGGAAATACTTCTACGGAAACACCTTGCATATCATAACTTTTTGCTACCTTTGCACCCGATTTGGCTCATAGCCACATCATTTTAGAGAAAATTTAGTCCGCACAGGCTCGGAGAAGTGCTGGCACGAAGTCAGACGCCTGACGGAGAAAACCGTTATACAATAAACCAAAAAATGTACGCAATTGTAGAAATCAACGGTCAACAGTTCAAGGCAGAAAAGGGCGCCAAGCTCTTTGTCAACCGCATCAAAGATGCAGAAGAGGGCCAGGCTGTTGAGTTTGACAAGGTATTGCTCGTAGACAACGAGGGTGCCGTCACGGTAGGTGCACCAACCGTAGAAGGTGCGAAAGTAGAAGCTGAGGTATTGAATCCTCTGGTAAAAGGTGAGAAAGTCATCGTGTTCAAGAAGAAGCGTCGCAAGGGCTATCGCGTCAAGAACGGACACCGCCAGCAGTACACTCAGATAGAAGTTAAATCAGTAATAGCTTAAAACTAAGGAGGACGAAGAAATGGCACATAAGAAAGGTGTTGGTAGTTCTAAGAACGGCCGTGAGTCGGCTTCGCAGAGATTAGGTATTAAAATTTTCGGAGGACAGAAAGTCGTAGCCGGAAACATCATCGTTCGTCAGCGTGGCACCAAGCACAACCCCGGCAAGAACGTGGGTCTGGGCAAGGATGACACCCTCTATGCACTTGTAGACGGAACCGTAGAGTTCCACAAGGGCAAGTTCAACAAGAGCGTTGTCAACGTAATACCAGAGGCTTAACAGAGACTCAAAACAAAATTCAAAACTATTCCAAACAAACAATAGGATCCCGATACTCCAAATGGAGCATCGGGATTTCTACTTTTTACGCTGCGCGAAAAGGGCGCTGCGCTAAATGATAAATGAGAAATGAGAAATGATAAATGATAAATGATAAAGGAGAAATGATAAATGATAAAGGGGGATGTGGGTTGACAATAAGAACAAAAACGGGTTTTTATTTTGTATTGTCTCCGACTTGCTGTACCTTTGCAGTCAATTAGAAAAAACAATGATTAAAAAAGAAGGATATGCTTACACTGAATCTGATTAAGGAGGATACCGAGAAAGTCATCAAAGGCTTAGAGAAAAAGCATTTCAAGGATGCTAAGGAGGCTATTGAGAACGTGCTGGCTACGGACAAGCGCCGCCGTGAGGCTCAGCAGAAGATGGACGCTACAAAGGCTGAAAGCAACCAGCTGTCGAAGCAGATTGGCATGCTGATGAAGGAAGGGAAGCGTGACGAAGCTAACGACATCAAGAACAAGGTGGGCGAGCTGAAGGCAACAGAGAAAGCCATGAAGGAAGCTATGGAGAATGCCGAGGCGGAACTGACGACGCTGCTCTGCCAGATTCCGAACATCCCCTATGAGGAGGTGCCGGAGGGCGTTGCCGCCGAGGACAACCACGTGGTGAAGAGCAACCTCTGCGACTGCAAGGAGGGCGACACGGTGGGCAACTGGAGCGTCAATCCGTCGCTTGCCGTCGGTGATGCCGGCTACACCCCGCTTCCCCACTGGGAACTCGCCAAGAAATACAACCTCATCGACTTCGACCTGGGTGTAAAGATTACGGGTGCCGGCTTCCCGGTCTACATCGGGAAGGGTGCCCGGCTGCAACGTGCGCTCATCAACTTCTTCCTTGACGAAGCTCGCAAGTCGGGATATACCGAGATTATGCCCCCCACGGTGGTCAACGCCGCCAGCGGCTACGGCACGGGACAGTTGCCCGACAAGGAAGGTCAGATGTACCACTGCGACCTTGACGACCTCTACCTGATTCCTACGGCTGAGGTGCCTGTGACGAACATCTACCGCGACGTCATCCTCGACGAGAAAGACCTTCCTATCAAGAACTGCGCCTACACCGAGTGTTTCCGCCGCGAAGCGGGCAGCTACGGCAAGGATGTGCGTGGACTGAACCGCCTCCATGAGTTCTCGAAGATTGAGATTGTACGCATCGACACGCCGGAACACTCCAAGGAGAGCCACAAAGAGATGCTGGAGCATGTAGAGGGACTGCTGAAGAAGCTGGAGCTGCCCTATCGCATCCTGCTGCTCTGCGGTGGCGACCAGAGTTTCACGTCTGCTATCTGCTACGACTTTGAAGTCTATTCAGAGGCTCAGAAGCGTTGGCTGGAGGTATCGTCAGTGAGCAACTTCGACACTTATCAGGCCAACCGTCTGAAGTGCCGCTACCGCCATGCCGAGGACAAGAAGATAGAACTCTGCCACACGCTGAACGGTTCGGCGCTGGCTCTGCCCCGCATCGTTGCTGCCATCATCGAGAACAACCAGACCCCCGAAGGCATTCGGGTACCGAAGGTGCTCGTTCCCTACTGCGGCTTCGAGATGATGGACTGAGAAAAACAGGAAAGGAAAACAGGAACTGGGAAGCCTAAGAGACAAGGACATCGGCGATGACTCCGATGGAGAACAGGATGCCGTAGATGAACATGTTACGTGCATTCTCGCCCAAAATGCCATTGAGCGCCTTACCGCGCTTGATGGCTTTCATTTTCCTGTAGGTGTGGGCATGGAGCGAAAGGTAGATGGTGGGCAGGAAGAAGGTGAAATACTGTCCCTGGAAGAAGAAGGTGAGCCCCATGAGGAAAGCCATCAGTCCCAGTGCAAAGTACAGTATCTCTGTAGCCCGTTCGCCAATGAGCACCACCAGCGTCCGCTTCCCCACCCTCCGGTCGTTGTCACGGTCACGATAGTTGTTCACCACCAACAGGGTGTCGATGACCATTCCGCAGGCAACAGCCGAAAGTAGCACCTCCTTGGTCAGCGTCTGCGTCTGAAGATAGAAGGTGGCACAGACGGGGACGATTCCGAAGAACACCAATACCAGCAGGTCGCCCAGCCCGATGTAGGACATCAGCAGGGTGTAGAGGAAGCAGAAGACCACGCAAGCCACTCCTATCCATACCATGCCGAAACCGCCGTAGAAGACCAACGGGAATCCAGCCAGACATGCCGCCAGCGTTGTCGCGGTAATAGCGCGGCACATGGCTTTCGGCGTTACCCATCCTTGTGCGCATGCCCGTCGCGGTCCCATCCGGTGCTCATCGTCGGTGCCCTTCTTCCAGTCGAAGTAGTCGTTCACCAGATTGGCATCTATCTGCATGAGAAATGCAAACAAGACGCACAGCACTGCCGGTACGACATCCAACGTTTCTGCGTCGCCCCTGCGGACGTGGTACGCCCATGCCAATGTCAGCCCCATCATCACGGGGACGGCTGCCCCGGTCAGCGTCTTCGGACGTGCCGCCAGCAGCCATGCCTTCCAGCCGTTTGTTCTAATCTGTTCAGCTTCCATGCCTGCAAAGATACGAATAATAAACGGAAGTACGGCAAAATGATACATTTTTAGCCCAGGCAGGTTCACCGTCTCGGAAATTTTATCTATATTTGCACAGTGAACCGAAACAGACAACCTGCTGACGATGATAGACACCAACGTAAGCCTCGACCTGATGGAGTTTGTAGAAACTCAGATCCTGCCCCGGTATGCAGCCTTCGACAAGGCACACAACCTGGCTCATGCCAATAGCGTCATCCGCCGCTCATTGGAGCTGGCACGCAGGCTTGGCGCCGACATCAACATGGCATACGCCGCTGCCGCCTACCACGACCTGGGGCTGGAGGGTCCGCGTGCCGTCCACCACCTGACGAGCGGAAAGATTGTCGCGGCAGACAAGCGCCTGAGGCGCTGGTTCTCAGCAGAACAGGTCAATATCATCAAAGAAGCGGTTGAAGACCATCGTGCCTCTGCAAGCCACGCCCCGCGAAACCTCTACGGAAAGATTGTCGCTGAGGCCGACCGCGACCTTGAGCCCCTGTCGGTCTTCCGGCGCACCGTCCAGTTCGGGCTGAGCCACTACCCCGAAAAGAGCAAGGAGGAACACTGGGAGCGGTTCGTGGAGCACATGGAAAACAAGTATGCCTCGCAAGGATACATCAAGCTGTGGCTGCCCCACTCGCCCAACGCCGAGCACCTGAATGCCATTCGCAACCTCATTGCCGACAGGCGGCGACTGCGTGCCGTCTTCGACCGACTCTTCGAGGAAGAGACGGCTCAGGCAGCAGACGTCAAACCATCTGAAACACCAAAATAAAACAACCATACCATGAAGAAGGAAGAATTGATGAGAAGAGCTATTGCGCTGTCTGTCAATAGCGTCAAGAACGGAGGAGGACCCTTCGGAGCCGTCATCGCCAAAGACGGCGAAATCATTGCCGAAGGCAGCAACTGCGTCACCGTCGATAACGACCCTACGGCACATGCCGAGGTGTCGGCCATCAGGAAGGCATGCCGCCAACTGCACACCTTCGACCTCAGCGGCTGCGAGATCTACACCTCGTGCGAGCCCTGCCCCATGTGCCTGGGTGCCATCTACTGGGCACACCTCGACAAGATATACTATGCCAATGACCGCAAGGATGCAGGCAGGATAGGCTTCGACGACGACTTCATCTACAAGGAGTTCGAGCTGGCGCCGCAGGAGCGCCAGAAGCCTGCCGAGACGCTGCTCAGGACGGAAGCCCTCGAAGCCTTCCGGCAGTGGCAGGAGAAAGAAGACCGGACGGAATACTAAAGGGTGATATATCCCAGTTTGTAGAGCGAATAAGCCAGCACCGCCAGGAAGACGACGGTGATGATGATGCGGAAGAGGCAGTGCACCCCCTTCCTGATGAGGAAGATGCCCACGACGAGGGCAGCCAGTATCATGAGGTAGTATTTGAATTCTTCCATACTCGTCAGCTGTTTTTTCTCTATTTGAACATGTTACGGAACCCCACGGGAATAGGCGTATCAAACTCCATCCGCTCATGGGTAACAGGATGATAGAAGCAAAGCACGTAGGCGTGCAGGCAAAGCCGGTGTAGCGGGTCGTCGCCGTTGCCGTACTTCACGTCTCCGCAGACGGGGTGTCCCATGTCTGCCGAGTGGACACGTATCTGGTTCTTGCGCCCCGTCTCCAGCCGGTATTCCATCAGCGAGTGGTCGGCGGTGCGCGCCAGCGTGTGGAAGTGTGTGACGGCATACTTGCCGCCGTTGTCGACAGGCGACGAGTAGGTGATGTAGGCGTGGTTGTCCTTCAGCCAGTTGGCTATCGTGCCCTCGTCGTCCTCCATCTCCCCGCTGACAACGGCCACGTACCGTCGGTCGTAGACAATCTGGTGCCACTCGTGCTCCAGAATCTGCTCGGTCTCCATGTCCTTCGCGTAGACCATCAGCCCGCTCGTGTCGCGGTCCAGCCGGTGCACCACGTGTGCGCGGCACTTCTGGTGCGACTTGTGGAAGTAGTCGTCCAGCACCGACTTCACGTTCAGCGACCTGTGACCGGCAGCCATCGAGAGGATGCCGACATTCTTTTCCACCACCACCAGGTACTGGTCCTCGTAGACGATCTTCACGTAGCGGCTCTTGAACATATCGTTCTTCTTGCTCTGGCTCACCGACACCCTCATACCGGGCAGCAGCTCGTAGTCGAACTGCGTCACCACCTTGCCGTCCACCTTGATGCCCCTGCCCTGCAGGGTAGCCTTCGTCTTCGACCTGCTCATGCGGAGGTTCTCCAACAGCCACTCCAGCAGCGGAGCCCTCTCCCCCACCGTGTAGTCCGCGTATTTCTCTCTGCTTTTATAACTTCTTCTCATTGGGGTGCAAAGTTACGGAAAGTCGAGAGCAATACAAAGAAAAAAACAAGCTTTTTTCTTTTATTGCCGAGACGTAGTAACTTCGGCGAAGCCAGAGTTACGGAAAAACGAGAGCAGGACAAAATAAACTCGTTTATTTTTTATGCCGAGTGCATTGTAACTTATTTAAAGTTACTGAAAGTCGAGAGCAATACAAAGAAAAAAACAAGCTTTTTTCTTTTATTGCCGAGACGTAGTAACATCTTAATACTCGCTCCTCTCATATAAATTACTGACACGACGAGTAAGCGTTACTGGTACGATGAGTATACGTTACTGACGCGATGAGTATACGTTACTGACGCGATGAGTAAGCGTTACTGACACGATGAGTAAGCGTTACTGACACGATGAGTAAGCGTTACTGATACGATGAGTATACGTTACTGAGAGGATGGTTATACGCCAATGAGAGGTTGGGTATACGTCAATGAAAGGATGGGTATACGTCAATGAGAGGATACCCTTCAGTTACATGCGGGTTACATACCAGTTACATACTATTCGCACCTGGAAATCCCTTTATTTATCGGCACTGTCAAAAGACGCTCATCCATAAAAACAAGCCTCCAGTTACATACCAGTTACATACCCTAAGCCCAAAATGGCACATACCCTTTATTGTTCCGGCTTTGGTTCTCCGTCTTCTCCTCCTTTATCTTTCCAGTAATTAAAGTATCCTTTATGATACTGATATCATCGGATTGCCCTGTATGCTTCAAGATTCTCCCTATTTAAAAAGGTAAATCATAAATGATACCGTCTTCACATACAAAACATGATGACTCAAAGACCTCCGCTTTGGTAATGTCCTTTATTTTTGAACGGTAGTCGCCATAGACTTTGAAGTTGTCGATTTCTTTGCGACGCTTGCGGCTGATGTCGGCGAACTCCAGCTCACGCTCGATACCGAGGTAACGACGGCCTGTGAGATTGGCGGCGATCCCCGTAGTGCTGCTACCAGCGAATGGGTCGAGAATCCAAGCGTTCTTGTTGGTAGACGCGAGAATGATGCGGGTGAGCAAGGCGAGGGGCTTCTGCGTGGGGTGCTTGCCGCAGGACTTTTCCCATGGGGCGATGGCGGGCAGCCGCCACACATCGGTCATCTGCTTATCGTCGTTCAAGTGTTTCATCAACTCGTAATTGAAATGGTGTGGACGCTTGGCACTCTTCCGTGCCCAGATGATGAACTCGGTCGAGTAAGTAAAGTAGCGGCAGGAGATGTTGGGCGGCGGATTGGTCTTTGCCCATGTTACTACGTTGAGAATCTTAAAGCCCAGTTCGGTGAGACTGTTAGCTACGGAGAAGATGTTGTGATAGGTGCCGGAAATCCAGATGGTTCCGTCCTCCTTCAACTTGTCGCGGCAAAGGCCAATCCAACGTTTGTTGAATTCGTTGATTTCCTCATGGGTGCCGCCCCTGTCCCATTCGCCCTTGTTGACGCTGACTATTTTTCCAGCCTGAACCGATATTCCGTCGTTGGAGAGGAAGTATGGCGGGTCGGCAAATATCATGTCGAACTTGAAATTAAACTGCGGGAGCAATTCAAAGGTATCGCCATGAAGGAGGGTAAAGTCGCGTTTTTTTGAACTATAATAAGGCGTAATCTTCTCCTCAGTGACGTCCGCAAAAACG
>ODAI014640450.1_pt1 | contig 18851 bp, 15 predicted proteins | sample 1539321 | NCBI WGS metagenome assembly ODAI01 (sample SAMN02144231, study PRJEB22623) | gut metagenome | biome: sheep rumen | host: Ovis aries | place: New Zealand
CCTCTCTTCCATGTACTGCGCTTTCTTGAGCTTTACAGTCTCGCGCTCGGCCTCTGCTGCCCGCTGCTCTGTCGCGCTGCTTCTGGCTGCAGCGCCGGGAAGCGTCATATTGAGACGGTCGACAGTCTCCGCAGTCATCTCTCCCCTGAGCCAGTATTTGAGGCTTCTGTGCACGAGCAGGTCGGGATACCTGCGGATCGGGGACGTGAAATGACAGTAATGCTCGAGCGCAAGGCCGAAGTGCCCCTCACAGCCCGTCGCATACTGCGCCTTCTGCATGCACCTGAGGACCATCCGGCTGAGCATATCCTCTTCCGGCTGTCCCTTGAACTTTTCCAGGAGATCCCTGATCTGAGAGGGATGTGTCTGAGCCTGTCCGGGCCTGAACCGGTAGCCGAATCCCCTTATGAACTGTGACAGTTCCCTCATCTTGTCGAGGGCGGGCGTCCCGTGCACTCTGAACACTGCGGGGATCTCCAGATAGACACAGTGTCTTGCCACCGTCTCGTTCGCCAGCAGCATGAAGTCCTCGATGAGATCCGTTGCGTCATTTCTCTCCCGCATCTCGATCTCCACCGGTCTCCCCAGATCGTCCAGGACGACCTTGGCCTCCGGAAAGTCAAAATCGATACTGCCCCTCTTCTCTCTCTTCGACTTAAGGATCGCCGCGAGCTTTTTCATTCTGCGAAGCATCCTGGCGATGGTCTGAGTCCTGCCCTTGACGCCCCTGTAACCCTGCCCGCGCAGAGATTCCGCTATCTCGCTCTCGTCTCTTTCCTCGAACAGGCGCATCACGCCGTTGTAGGAGAGTCTCGCATCGACATGGATGATCGACTCAGTGATCTCATACTCTGTGACTTCCCCGCTGCCATTGATCCTCATGAGGCAGCTGAGCGCCGGCCGGTCGTCCCCCGCATTCAGGGAGCAGATCCCGTTTGAGAGTTTCCTGGGAAGCATCGGGATCACGCGGTCCGCGAGATAAACACTGGTCCCGCGATTCAGTGCCTCCTTGTCAAGCGCAGAACCCTCTGTCACATATTCAGCCACATCTGCTATATGTACTCCCAGGATCTGATCGTCGCCATCCCTGACGAGGGAGATCGCGTCATCAATATCCTTGGTGTCCTCTCCGTCGATCGTCACAGTAGGGAGCGCACGGAGGTCTCTCCTGTTTTGACGGAGTATCTCCGGTGCCTGTACGTCGACGCTGTCCGGCAGTTTCCCGGCTTCTGCGTTAACTTCTTCCGGAAACTCTGTCGGAATGCCATAGCTCCTGACCAGGGACAAGATGTCCACCCCGGGATCCGTAATGTGTCCCAGGATCTCCGTGACCTTTCCCACCGGATCTTCGCCATCTCCGCTGTAGAGCAGGATGTCCGTCACGACCTTGTGCCCATCAACAGCGCCCGCTCTTTCTCTGACCGGAATATCCACTCTGAACGGGATCTTCGGGTGATCCGGCACAACAAATCCGGCGATGCTGTAAGTGACATAGCTGCTCTTCCAATCGCCGCCTTTCTCCTGAGGGCCGCGGTAATACTGCTTCTGCACAGGCTTCCGATAGGGATGGAAAGTTCCGACAATTGTCTTGAGACCGCGCTCAATGATCCTCGTCACTTCCGCCTCGGGTCTTCTGCCCTGCCCGTCATCGAGGCCGTACTCGTCGAGTGTTCCCCTGAGGATCCTGACTTCGACCGTATCGCCGTACATCGCGCCGCCCGAACACCCCTGAGGAATAAATAGGTCTCTCGCAAATCCTTCCACAGTGACAAACCCAAAGCCCTTGGAATTGCTGTCGTATTTACCTGTATATAACTGTTCCTTCTTGTTTCTGTTCATATTCTCCTTGATCGATCTGTGTCCGCTTAAGGCTTTCTACAGAACAAAACACTCCTGCGGTGATTCGCAGGAGTGTTTGAACTGACTTCATAGCTTGTTCGTGATCCGCTTTTTCCGCAGGCTGCGGAAAGACCACTCAGAACAGCTGCATATTCAGGAGGATCGCAAGAACAAAGAACGCGACGACAAGTCCGGTTGTGAACTTCGTAAGAAATCCCTCCATGGAACGTCCCTTATTCTTTCCCCAGTAAGTCTCTGCGGCGCCGCTGATCGCGCCAAGTCCCTGGGATCTTCCTTCCTGCATAAGAATGACGACTGTCATTACAATACTCACTGCAATAATAGCGATCGTTAAAACCCAGCGAAAAACACTCATTTCGTTACCACCTTATAATCAATGATCCATACAAATACTGTTTACAAATAGGCGCAATAAGCAAACATGCGCCAAACATTGTTATCCTATCACGTTCCGATGCCAAAATCAAGCCTGAATAAAAGGGATTTTGACTCATTCGCGCTCCCTTACTCCTTATTAAAGTACGCGTCAAAGATCCTTCCGGCTACAGGGACCGCATAACTTGACCCCATACCCTTTCCTTCGATCAGGACTGTCACGCAGACTTCGGGGTCATCATAGGGAGCAAATCCGGTGAACCACGCGTGAGAGCTCTTGTTGTTGTCAAACTCGGCACTTCCCGTCTTGCCTGCCGCCTCGTATTCGCGGCCGCTGAGAGATCTTGCGGTGCCGTAGGTCACAACAGACCTCATGAACTCTGAGATCTGATCCGCAATCTCTTTGGACATCAGCGAGCCGTATTCAACGGTTCCATAAGCCTTGAGCCTGCGCCCGTTGGCGTCGCGCAGTTCCTGTGCAAGGTGGGGCTTCATGAGCACCCCGTTATTTGCCACTGCCGACGTGATCATATTGAGGTGAAGCGGCGTCATGGACGTTGTGCCCTGTCCGATGGACATCTGCATGATCCCCTCTTCAGAGAGGGTGTCCGGCATGTTGATCGAACTTCTGACGTAAGGCAGGTCATACGGAAGCTTCTGGTTAAAGAGCAGCGACCTGAGCGTGCCCGACATGGAGTCCACATCGATCTCATTGAGACCGATATTGGCAAAGGAAGAGTTGCAGGAGTGTGCAAAAGACTCCTCCAGGCCGATCCTTCCGTGCACTTCATAGTCATAGCAGTGGATCGATTCCCCGCCCTGCTCGAAGACACCGCTGCAATCGTAGCTGTAGTCCTCGGTGATATTCGGGTTCTCCGCGAGAAGATCGATGCAGTCTATGATCTTAAATGTAGAGCCCGGCGGATACAGTCCCTGCGTCACTCTGTTCAGCAGCGTACCGGACTCAGTATCATTGAGCAGTTCCTCCCACCGCTCCTCGATCTCATTCGGATCATAGTCCGGTTTGGAGACCATCGCGAGGATCTTGCCGGTCGACGGCTCTGTGACGATCACAGCGCCCTCATAGCTCTGCATGGCGTCATAGCATGCCTGCTGCAGGACCGGATCAAGCGTAGTGATCAGATCGTTTCCGGGATAAAGGCGCTCATCTGCAGTCGGCTTATTGTCGTGGCGGACCTTGTCGGAAAGTGGAATATCTGAATGAAGAAGATCGTATTTATAGTACTCCTCAAGGCCGCTTCCGCCCATCTCCGAGTAGCCGACAGCGTGCGCATAAATACTTCCGAACGGATACTCCCTCGTCTGAACGGCAGTTCCTTCATCGTCCAGTTCCACTTCTGTCGACGCGAGCACAGTCTCCTCGTCAGCTGCATAGATCACGCCCCTTAAGTTCCTTGTCTCCAGAAGCTCGTCTCTTTTGTTGTAGTCGTTATTAAAGAGTTCGACCTTGTTTTCCAGCGCTGTCTGCGTAAAGTAAAAACACATCCAGCCGAACAGCAGCGCAATAACAACTGCGAAAAAGAGGATGTTACGCCTTGCAGTCTTTTTCTCCTTTTCCAGCTGCTCCATCCTCGCAGATGCATTATAGAATCCCGAAGGCGCGCTGTTCTCCGGCTTTGGCCGGGAAGTATTGGTCTTTTTGCGGAAATCAAACATAAAATGTCCTCCCCGGATCAGTCGCTCAGACATCAAAATGATTCATATCTTCATAGTCCTTGCGCGGATCATAGATGGGAACGCCCTTGAAATCTTTGTAGAAATCCTGATCCTTGTCATTTCCGCCGGCATTGCTCCGATAGGACTGCTGCCGGTTCGCTCCAGTCTCATACATCTGGCTTCTGGCCGTTCCGCTGTGTTCCTGTTCATAGCGCATCCTGAACCGTTCCAGTCGTTCCTCCTGGAGCATGAAGATCGCGCCGACAATCCCGAACATGACCAGCGTGGCGAGCACTGAGCTTCCGCCGTAGCTGACAAGAGGGAGCGTTACGCCCGTCAGCGGGATGAACTTCACTTCTCCTCCGATCGTCAGGAAGGATTGGAAGATAAACGCAATCGCAGCGCCGAAAACGAACAGGCGGTAAAACTTATTCGAGTAGCTCCCTGCCAGCAGCAGGAAATCTGTAAAAACATTGAGGCACAGCAGGATCAGGCAGACCCCGAAAATGATCCCCATCTCTTCGATGATCGCGGCAAAGATAAAATCCGATTCCACGAAGGGGATACTCGAAGGTATTCCCTGCATCAGTCCCGCGCCGAACAATCCGCCGAAGCTGATCGCGAAGAGCGACTGCGTGATCTGATAGCCGCCGCCGTCAATGCTGGTCCAGGGATCAAGAAAGACCTGCACCCTCACTCTGACGTGCGAAAAAAGGAAATAGCACAAAACCGCCGCTACCGCACCAAGAAGAAGCCCTCCCAGAAGATAACTCCACTTTCCGGTAGAGAGAAACAGGATGACGAGATAGACGACAAAAAAGATAAACGCGCTGCCCAGATCCCTCGAGAGCATGAGGATCCCGACATGAACCACCGCTGCCACCGTCAGGAAAACAATGTGGTTCGTCGTGTTCTCTTCGCACAGCGCACTGGCCATAAAGAGGATGAACAGTATTTTGACAAACTCACTCGGCTGAAAAGAGAGACCTGCGATCGAAAAGCTGAGTTTCGAGCCGTTCGTGATCGCGCCAAGAAGCAGGACCGCACCCAGCGCCGCGATCCCAGCAACCGCGTAGAAGTAGGTCCACTTGCGGAGAGAATCCAGTCGATTGCGCAGGAGCGGAAAGAGCATCAGGAACGCGATCCCGGCAAGCGAGATCAGGAGCTGCTTCTGCGCTTTGCCGTGGTTGATCCTGCTGATCATCACCATTCCGACGCTCAGCATCATGAGGATATTGTTGAGCATGAGCATGTTCGCGCTTTTATAAAGCGTCCGGTACAGAAGCGCCGTTCCAAGCGTGACGCCCAGCTGCAGGAGTCCGAACGTAAAGAGGTCCTCCTGACCGGCGAGGATCGCCATTGTCAGATATGCGTTGATCGTGAAGATGGCCATGCACAGACGCTGCAGCGTCTCGCAGGTGCGCCTCACATCCTTGCCGGACGGCAGCGCCACATAGGCCAGGAACGTATATAAAAGCATGGAAGCCGCGATCAGATATTTGCTGTAGGAAACCGCGTAGGCCTGCATTCCCTCACCGTCCTTTCCGTACTGAAATCACACGCGTCACAGCGCGCTCTTTCTGAAATGTCCCGTCGTATATTCGCGGAAAACTTCTGCCGCTTGCGCGGACTTCCCGTCCGACAGGTACCATCGCAGGACCGCTTCCGTCTCCTGCGGTGTCTCATCCGTAAAACTGCACAGCCAGCCGCCCGCTCCCATGACCACCGGGTCCTTCCCGGCGGCAAAAGTATGAAGGGACTGCGGCAGACTGTTATAAATCACATTACTGCAGTGACCGCACACGCATCGCACCGGGAAGCGGATCCCCTTGCGGTCCTCCAGTTCCCAGAATGCCTGCTCCCGATGGCTGCAGGCACCCGCTGTCTTCTTCACACAGCCTGCCGTGGCCATCATGGGGATCCTGCCGTATACATTCAGGAGCTGCCTGCTGCCGCCCTCCTTGAGAAGCGGCTCAAGATCCCTCGCTGAGAGCTCCCAGCCAAGATGGATCATGTCACACTGCTCCAACAGAACATCTCTGGCCGCAGTATTCCACTGATAGAGCGATCCGTCAGCGATGACCTGCCCGCTGAAGCCGCACTCCTTCACAAGTGCGAGCTCCTCAAGATTTCTGACAAAAACGCCTCTGAAGCCGCCTTCGATCAGATTCACGATGTCTCTGCGGCTGCTTCTTCTGTAGACATGCGGAAGCGCGGCGATGCAATCAGCACGTTCCTCGCGGGTGAGCGCTTCCATGATCTGAGGCGTCTCTTCCGCTATGATGTTCTTTACGCCGCAGCGCTGCGCCGCGCGCAGCTGCCCCGGTGTTGTCACAGATGCCCACAGTTCAGGGCGGTCTGCTTCTTCTGTCTCCGCTTTAAGCCCGCTCTTTACTGCCGGCTCTTGTTCACTTCGCATCTCAGGCTTATTCCCGCCGCCCGGCATCTGCCGTTCTTCGCCGGAGCGCGCGAGGAGCTTCTCTTCCAGAAGCCTTAGCGCCTCTCTTCGAAGCGCGTTCAGGGAAGCCACGGGCATAAAGACTTCTCCCTTTACTTCTACGCCAAGGTCAGCAAAGGTAAAGATCGAATCTCCTGTCTTCTTCAGTCTGCGCTCAATCTCTTCGCCGCTCATCGGGCGCTTCTGCGCGGCCTGAACGATCTCTCCGAGCGCCTCGGCCTGAACTGTATTCCCGTTTCCTGAGAGGTCCTTCGCCCATACAATCAGACGGGCGTTCTCCCCGGGCGCAAATACTGCATGGCCTGTGATCTCCCGCGAGGGCATCTTCCCCAGGTACTTCTGCTCGATCTCAGCGAGCAGGGCGTCGTCCGTTCCGGCATAGCCCGGCTTTCCGATCGTCAGCAGCTCCCTGCCGTTTCTCTTGTGATAATAGCCCGTGCTGAGGTCAGACCTCAGATAAAGCGATCTGAGCTGCTTAAGATCCTCCGGTTCAACTCTCCACGGCTTTTTCCTTCCGGCCGCATCCCAGAGCACATACCGGTCAATATACTTTCTATACAGCGCAGAGACACCCGCCGCATAGTGCGGGCTCTTCATCCTGCCCTCGATCTTAAACGAATCAATACCCGCATCGATCAGGTCGGGGAGGATCTCCAGCACGCACATGTCTCTCATCGAGAGAGGGTACGGCATCTCCTTCCCTTTTATAAGACGTATTTTCTGTCCGTTACTGTCAATGATCTGATAAGGAAGTCTGCATGTTCCGGCGCATCTTCCCCTGTTGCCGCTCCGGCCTCCGAGAAAACTGGACATCAGACACCGGCCGGAATATGCATAGCACATAGCACCGTGAATAAAGCTCTCGACTTCGATCGGCTCCTCCCTCTTGATCGCGCGGATCTCCTCCAGGGAGAGCTCCCTCGCCGGAACCACTCTTTTGACCCCGAATCTCTTGAGGAAGCGGACGGACTCCGGCCCCGTGACCGACATCTGCGTGGACGCGTGAAGGGCAAGGCCCGGGCATCTCTCGCTGAGAGTCGCCACAACACCGAGGTCCTGCACGATCGCTCCGTCAAGACCCTCCTCATAGAGGTCCTGCGCGAAGTTGACCGTCTCCTCCAGCTCACTTTCCTTGGTCAGCACATTCAGTGTCAGATACACCTTTTTGCCGAGGATGTGCGCTTCTCTGACAGACCTTATGATCTCTTCTTTGCTGAAATTTTCCGCATAGGCCCTGGCCCCGAACTTCTCGCCGCCCAGATAAACGGCGTCCGCGCCTGCGCTCATCGCGCCCAGGAAAGCCATTCTGCTGCCTGCCGGGGCAAGCAGCTCCGGCAGCGCCTTTTTTTGCTCTTTATTACTCATTTTTATCGCGTTTTTTCTGCTTTTTTTCCGAGCTCTGCAGCTTCATCTGCGCCGCGACGAGCTCGTGTTTGATATCATAGAGGTCATTCTCTTTTTTGTCAACAAGCCGCTGAAGCTCTTCACTTCTTGCCGCTTCCTTGAAATAGTCATCGGCGATATTGAGGTTGAGCAGGAGCTGCCTCATATCGGTCGTCAGGTTCGCGTACTCCGAATCCTTGTTCAGCTCATCGATCTTTCCGTTCAGGTATTCCGCCACTTTGAGCAGGTATTCCTCACTCTCGTAACCGCTCAGCGTATAAGTCCTGCCCCCGATGACCACCTGGGCATTTGTTTTCTCAGCCATCTTCTGTTCTCCTCCTCCGCGGTTTCTGTTCCGCTTTTTAAGGATATCCGGCACTTACAATTAATCCTCGGTCTGCGCAAACGGGATCCCGAGATGCTGATACGCCGCCTGTGTGGCGACCCTCCCCCTCGGTGTCCGGTTGATCAGACCGTTCTGCAGCAGATAAGGCTCAACCAGGTCCTCCAGCGTCCCGGGATCTTCGCCGATCGCCGCTGCCATTGTGTCGAGCCCGGCGGGTCCGCCGCCGAATTTGTCGATCAGCGTGAACAGGAAGTTCCTGTCCGCCCTGTCAAGTCCCATCCGGTCCACGTCCATCAGATCCAGCGCCGTCCTGGCCACTTCGAGCGTGATCTTTCCGTCATATCTGACCTGCGCGTAATCCCGGACCCTCTTGAGGATCCTGTTGGCGAGCCTGGGCGTACCGCGGCTTCTTCGTGCGAGTTCCAACGCGCCCTCCTCGTCGATGGGCACTCTGAGCTTGACTGCGCTCGCCATCACGATCTGCTTGAGCTCTTCCGTGTTGTAGAACTCCAGCCGATGGATCTCCCCGAACCTGTCCCGTAGCGGTGCAGACAGAAGACCTGCCCTCGTCGTCGCGCCGATCAGCGTAAACTTGGGGAGTTCGAGCCGGATCGACTTCGCCGTCGGTCCCTTTCCGATCATGATATCGATGGCAAAATCCTCCATCGCCGGATATAAGACCTCTTCCACCTGTTTGTTCAGGCGGTGGATCTCATCGACGAACAAAATATCGTTTTCTTTCAGTCCGTTGAGGATTGCCGCCATCTCCCCGGGCTTCTCAACTGCGGGCCCGCTGGTGACCCTCATGTTGACGCCCATTTCATTGGCGATGATACCGGAGATCGTTGTCTTTCCCAGTCCCGGAGGGCCGTAGAAAAGGAGGTGGTCCAAGGGCTCCCTTCTCCGCTTGGCCGCCTGGATGGAGATCCCAAGGCTGTCCTTTATTTTGCTCTGTCCGATATATTCACTAAGCTTTTTCGGTCTGAGGGAGCCCTCGATGCGGGTGTCCTCAGCCGTCTGGCTGGTCTCGATCATTCTCTTCATAGTATATGTCTACTCTCTTTTTTTACTTAACGATCCCGCGGCCTTCGATCACAGATATCTCAGCGCAGCCTTTAAGATGCTCTCTGTATCCTGTACGTCGACTCCGTTCTCTGCGGCATGTTCCCTGCAGGCGCGCACCGCCTTGGCTGCTTCCGCCCTCGAGTATCCCAGCGCAGTGAGCGCTTCGACCGCTTCCGTCGCCGCGTTGTCTGTTCCGGCGCCTGCTGCTGCAGGGACGAAATCCGGCACGGCTGTTCCTTCCAGGCCGCCTGCTGCCGCGATCATCGCCGCGTCGTACATTCCAGCCACCTTGTCGCGAAGGTCCAGGATCAGGCGCTCCGCTGTCTTTTTGCCGACGCCCGGGGCTCTCGCGATCATCTTCGCATCCCCCGTCATGATCGCGAACCGCAGATCATCCGCTGTCCCCACGGACAGAAGCGCCAGCGCGCCCTTGGGCCCCACGCCGCTTACCGTGATCAGGAGCTTGAACAGTTCCAGGTCTTCTCTGGACCCGAATCCGTACAGCGCGATCTGGTCCTCTCTTAAATAAGTATATGTATAGATCTTTACTTCCTCGTCCCGTCCGGCTGCCGCGAGCCTCTGCACAGTATCCCCGGCGATCCTCACTTCATATCCGACGCCGTTTACGTCGATCACTGCTGCTCCTTCGTACACAGCAGCGACATTTCCTCTCAAAAAAGCGATCATTCCTGTTTATCCTCAACATTCATTGTTATCTTCGACCATTATACATCCCAGCCAATCCTTTTACAATTTCAACTGCCCCGCTCAGGCCGCAGGTCCCCCGGACTTGCCATTTTCAATCAATGCGTTCTGTGATAAGATAAAGCGATATCACATTGAAGCACTCACATTCAAAAGGAGCACTTATTTATGGGTAAAGTATTCCGTTTTAACAAAGATGTGGACACCGACCAGATCATTGCTTCCCAGTATCTTCTCTACCCCACTGTGGATGAAATGAAGGTCCATGCATTTGAATCCCTTGACGCGGATTTCGCCTCCAGCGTACAGCCGGGCGATTTCGTCGTGGCAGATGATAACTTCGGCTGCGGATCCTCCCGCGAGCAGGCACCTGCTGTCCTCAAGGCCCTTGGCGTGCGCGCTATTCTTGCCCCTTCCTTTGCCCGGATCTTCTACAGAAATTCCATCAACATCGGCCTTCCGGCCATCGTCTGCGACGGGCTGTACGATGCGGTAAAGACCGGCGATGAGATCTCGCTTGATCTTGAAAAGGGCGTTGTGACGGCAGGCGACAGGACATTTCCCTGTACAAAGCTTCCTGTCCACCTTCAGAAGATCCTCGACCAGGGCGGCCTGATCAGTTCTCTGGACAACATGTGAATATAGGAAGGAGGATTACTATGGGAATGACAATTGCTGAAAAGATCATTGCCAGGGCTGCCGGCCTTGAGACTGTTCATGCCGGAGAGATCCATACAGTCGAGCTTGACTATCTGATGAGCAACGACGGAACGACTCATCTTACGATCGACATGTATAACAATCTGAAAAATCCCCGGATCGCCGATAAGAGTAAACTGGTCTGGATCGTGGACCACAACGTCCCCTGTGACAGCCCCAAGACAGCGGCTTCACAGAAAAAGATGCGCGATTTTGCCAGAGAAAACGGGATCACATTCTACGAGGGCGCGGGCGTATGTCACCAGATCATGTGTGAGAAGCACGTTGTCCCCGGACAGCTGATCTTCGGCGCGGACAGCCACACCTGCGCATACGGCGCACTGGGCGCCTTCGGAACCGGCGTCGGCTGCACGGACTATCTCTATGGCATGGTGACCGGCGGCTCATGGGTCATGGTGCCCGAGACGCTCCGCTTTAACCTGACCGGCAAACTGAATGACCGGGTGACCGCAAGAGACCTGATCCTGACCATCATAGGCATGATCGGCGCAAACGGCGCTAATTATCACGCCATGGAGTTCGTCGGAGACGGCATGAAGATCCTCTCCATGAGCGACCGCATCTCGATCTGCAATCTCTGCGTCGAAGCGGGCGCCAAAACAGCGCTCATGGAAATCGACAACATCACTCTCTCCTACCTCAAAGAGCACGGGGACAGAAAACCGGTGGCATGCTTTAAGAGCGATGAGGACGCGGTCTTTGAGAAGACTTACGATATCGACCTCTCCTCGATCGTCCCGGTCGTCGCAAAGCCCCATTTCGTGGACAACCTCTCTCCTGTCGAGGACGTGAAGGGTGTCAGGATCAACGAAGCCTTCCTCGGCTCCTGCAACAACGGCCGCATTGAGGATCTGCGCCTCGGCGCCTCTATCCTCAAGGGACACAAGGTCGCCGACAAGGTGCGCTTCCTCGTCGTTCCCGCCAGCCAGGAAGTCTACAGACAAGCGCTCCGCGAAGGCCTTCTCGACATCTTCATGGAAGCCGGCGCGATGGTCATGAACCCGAACTGCAGCGTCTGCTGGGGAAGCTGCCAGGGCGTCATCGGAGCGGGCGAAGTCCTGATCAGCACCGGAACGAGAAACTTCAAGGGACGCGCGGGTGACAAGAATTCCTTCGTCTATCTCGGAAGCGCTGCCACTGTCACGGCTTCCGCTATTGCAGGGGAGATCGTGTCGCCGTATACGTATTGATTAGAAGTGAGGAACACTATGGAACAATTTACAGGCAAAGTATGGCTCCTCGGCGATGATATCGACACAGATATCATCATTCCCACCGAGTACCTGGCACTCAAGACAGTTAAAGATATGGCGCCCTACGGCTTTTCCCCTCTGCGCCCGGAACTGGCAGCTCAGATTAAACCCGGTGACATCATTGTCGCCGGCAAGAATTTCGGCTGCGGCTCCTCCCGCGAGCAGGCTCCGGAAGTCATCAAGGCGCTCGGTGTCCGCGCAGTCATCGCGCGCTCCTACGCGAGGATCTTCTTCCGCAACGCGATCAACAACGGTCTCCTTCTGATCGAGAACGACACGCTCTGCAATGACGTAAAGGAAGGCGACGAGATCACCGTGAATGTCGGCGAGTCCATTGAGTATAACGGCAAGACTTATCCGATCTCCGCGCTGCCTTCAAACCTGCTCGATATCCTTGAAGCAGGCGGCCTTGTTAAGGCGATGCAGAAGCTCAACGGCATTATTAAGTAGGAGGAAAGCGCATGGGATCCACTCTGATTGAAAAGATTTTTGCACACAATATCGGCGCTGACTCCGTAAAGGCCGGCGATATCATCACGGTCAATGTCGACCGCGTGATGATCCACGATATTTTTATTCCTTTTGTCAAAGATAAGTTCGAAGAAATGGGATTTACGAAGATCTGGGATCCGGACCGCGCGGTACTGATCTACGATCACCTGGTACCGGCGAGCCAGCTGGACGACCCGCGTCATCACCACATCGGCGATGACTTCTGCGACAAATACGGCGTGAAGAACGTGCACCGCTCCGACGGCATCTGCCACCAGCTCATGACCGAAGCCGGCTATGTGAAGCCCGGCGACGTCGCGTTCGGCACAGATTCCCACACCGTCACTTATGGCTGTGTCGGCGCTTTCTCCACCGGGATCGGCTATACGGAAATGGCCAGTATTCTTGGAACCGGCAAGCTCTGGGTCCGCGTCCCTGAGACCATCCGCGTCAACATTGAGGGAACACTCCCCGCCGGAGTCACTTCCAAGGACATCATCCTGACGATCATCGGAGATCTTCGCGCAGACGGCGCAACTTACAAATCCCTCGAATTTGCAGGAAGCACGGTGGATGCGATGTCTGTTGCGAGCCGCATGACCATGTCCAATATGACTGTTGAATGCGGCGCCAAATGCGGACTGTTCTCTCCTGATGAGAAGACAGCTGCCTACTGCGGCCTGGACGGACTGGACGACTTCCTGCTGTCCCTGCACGGCGATGAAGATGCAGTCTATTCCCAGGTGCTGAACTACCGCGCGGAAGATTTTGTCCCTGTGATGGCATGCCCTTCTCAGGTCGACAAGATCAAACCTGTCTCTCAGGTCATCACCGAGGCTTCTTCCATGGAAGAAGGAAGCGTTGTCCCCGGTGTCGGCCTCATTGGGGACGGCAGCATCCGCGTCGACCAGGTCTTCATCGGCTCCTGCACCAACGGGCGCCTGGAGGATCTTCAGGCAGCTGCTTCTGTCCTGAAAGGAAAACAGATCGCGCCTTTCGTCAAGCTGATCGTCACACCTGCGAGCCGCAAGATCTACAGGGAAGCCCTGGCGGACGGAACACTTGATGTGCTCGCTGAAGCCGGCGCGATGATCACAACCCCCGGCTGCGGCCTCTGCTGCGGCAGGACCGGCGGAATTCTGACAGACAATGAAGTTGTTGTTGCCACAAATAACCGCAATTTCCTGGGCAGGATGGGTACCTCCAAGGTCAATATTTACCTTGCGTCGCCTGTGACAGCTGCCAGGTGTGCGATTGAAGGAAAGATCGTTGAACCCTGAGGAAGCTAAAATGGATTGCCGCACCGAGAAGTCTGATTCTTGGTGCGGTCTTTTTTATTTCTTGCTGATTTGACGGTTATGTGGCGGTGAAGGCTTCTTCAATACCACTTCTCCGGCAAACCCGACATAACCCCCCTTAGTCCCTAATCAGTACAAAAAAGCCGCCGCACCAGCGTAGGATTTTAAGAATCCCTTCGCTCCGTGCGGCGGCTCTTATTAATTAATTTCTGTATTATTCAGCAGAAGTTACCGATCAGTTGTTGATCAGCATATCTCCCTCATTGTTCCAGCTGTACATCTTGCGGATCTCCGCACCGACCTTCTCAGCGGGATGCTCAGCATTGAGCTTTCTCATAGCGTTGAAGTGAACCTGCTGGCCTGCGTTAGGGCTCATCTCAAGCAGGAATTCCTTCGCGAAGGAACCGTCCTGGATGTCAGCGAGGATCTTCTTCATAGCTTTTCTGGTCTCGTCTGTGATGATCTTGGGACCAGTGATGTAATCGCCGTACTCAGCGGTATTGGAGATGGAGTATCTCATGCCTGCGAAACCGGACTGATAGATCAGGTCGACGATCAGCTTCATCTCATGTACGCACTCGAAATATGCGTTTCTGGGATCGTAGCCGGCCTCAACCAGTGTCTCGAAACCAGCCTTCATCAGTGCGCAAACGCCGCCGCAAAGGACAGCCTGCTCACCGAACAGATCGGTCTCGGTCTCGGTTCTGAATGTGGTCTCCAGGATACCTGCGCGGGAAGCGCCGATGCCTGCGCCATATGCAAGAGCCTTGTCGAGTGCCTGGCCGGTAGCATCCTGATATACAGCAACGAGGGAAGGAGTTCCCTTGCCTGCCTGGTACTCACTGCGAACAGTGTGGCCGGGCGCCTTGGGAGCGATCATTGTGACGTCAACGTCTGCCGGAGGCTTGATCAGACCAAAGTGAATATTGAAACCATGTGCGAACATCAGCATATCGCCGGCCTTGAGGTTGGGCTCGATGTCCTTCTTGTACATATCGGCCTGCTTCTCATCGTTGATCAGGATCATGATGATGTCTGCGAGCTTAGCAGCCTCTGCAGTATTATAAACGGTCAGTCCCTGTGCCTCTGCCTTCGCTTTGGACTTGGAACCTTCATACAGACCTACGATAACATTGCATCCAGACTCCTTGAGGTTGAGCGCATGTGCATGGCCCTGGCTGCCGTAACCGATGATGGCAATTGTCTTTCCCTCGAGAACGGACAGGTTGCAATCTTCCTGGTAATAGATCTTAGCTTCTGACATTTTTCTTTCCTCCATAAAAAAATCCTTTTATATCTCCACCGGCTCCGATCCTTGCCGGGCCGGGCAGAAAACTGATTGGGTGGCGCCTGGTCAAAACACCGATTAGCGGTGCTTGGTCACAACACCGACTGGCTGTGCCTCATCACATCACTAGCTGGCCTTAAAAGTCAGATCAGCTTGTCGAGATAGATGACGTTCTTGGTGCCGCGTCCGAGTCCTGCTACGCCTGTTCTGGCCAGCTCCAGGATCTCATATCCGCTGACAAGCTTTAAGAATGCGTCGATCTTGCCGGAGTTACCGGTGATCTCGATCATAAGGCTCTCATTCGAGACGTCGATGATGCTTCCTCTGAAGATGTTGGTCAGGGCGATCACATTTTCTCTCTGGTCCGCGTTGGCTCTGACCTTGATCATGGCAAGTTCACGGAAAACGCTCTCGTCCGGCTTGAGTTCGTGGATATCTCTGACGTCCACGAGTTTACTGACCTGCTTCTCGATCTGCTCCATAATATCGTTGTCACCGGAAGTAACAACGGTGATGCGGGTAATGGTAGGCTCTGCCGTGACGCCCGCCGTGATACTCTCAATGTTATACCCTCTTCGGGAGAACAGACCTGCGATGCGGCTCAGTACGCCGGAGTTATTGTCTACGAGGATCTGAAACACCTTTTTATTGGTTACTTCACTCATTTCATCTTGTCCCTTCGTATGATGAATTTCATTCATTTATCCGATGAATATTTTTAATGTTTTGCCAAATTGCACTAATTATAACGCGGCTTCCCAGTCAAGTCAAACCCAAAAAGGCGCGGTCAGGCATCATAATTGGCAATTTTACCTATACTTGGCCCTGGATCCATGGCCGGTTCCAGTCCTGCCGCCTGCGGATCTCCTTCCGTGCGTCTTATTTGCCCTGCTCGGAGCACTTAAGAAGCGCCAGGGTTCCGGTCCTCGCGATCTCAATGATGCTGACTGTGCGCAGCGTATCGAGGAAGATCTGCACTCTCTCGGGCGTATCGCACATCTGGATGGTCATCATGGTCTTGGACATATCCACGATTTTGGCGTCCATGATCTCACAGTTCTCCATGATGTCTTTCCTGTTGGAGCGGTTGTAGCGCACCTTGACAAGCATCAGTTCTCTGTTGATGCTCTCTGTCTCGTCAAAGGTCTTGACCTTGATGACGTCCAGCTTTTTGTTGAGCTGTTTCTCGATCTGTTCGAGCGTCCTGCGGTCGCCGCTTGAGACAATGACCATATTGGATACATTCTTGTCTTCCGTCTCTCCCACGGCCAGGGAGTCGATATTAAAACATCTGCGCCAAAATAATCCGGCCACCTTACAGAGCACACCGGAGCGGTTTTCTACCAGCACAGAATAAATTCTCTTCATAACTGATCCCTCATTTTAAAATCCGATTAATTTCAGCAGCAATCATAGAGCCTGCAAGGCGCTTCATGCGCCTCTTGGATCTTTATACAACGAGCTTGGGATCCACGATCACTTCCAGGATCGTCGCCTCGTCATCTGAAAGGAACGCTTCGATCCCTCTGTCCATCTCTTCCACCGCCGCGATCTGCTGATAGCGAATGCCGTATGCGTCGGCCAGCTTCTTGAAATCCGGAATGGAGTCGCCAAGGTCAATGACGGAGAAGCGGTCCTGATAGGTGAAGTGCTGATACTGACGGACCAGCCCCAGTACATTATTGCGGAGGATCACGATTTTGACAGGCACATTGTACTGTTTCATCGTAGCCAGTTCCATCATGGTCATCTGGAAGCCGCCGTCGCCGCATACCGCAACGACCTGTCTGTCCGGTGCGCCGAGCTTCGCGCCGAGCGCCGCCGGCACTGCGTAGCCCATTGTGCCCATGCCGCCGCTTGTGAGGAAGCGCCCTTCCCGGATCACACAGTTGGCGCAGGACCAGAGCTGGTTCTGTCCGACGTCCGCCACATAGACGGCGTCCTTCTTCATCGCTCTGGAGAGGCGCTTTACGAAGATCTCGGGATTAACGGTAAGCGCGTTGATCTCCTCTTCCGTGAGCGTCGATGAATACATATGGCGCTTTCTGCGGGACGCATTCTGGGTGTCGTCCTTGTAGCCGTCCAGCTTGTCGATCCAGAGGGAATAGTCGGCTGTGATCGTCGCTTTATTGAACTCCTCGAAGACATGCTTGATGTCGCCGACCAGAGGGATCGTAGGACCCGCGTTCTTGCCGATCTCCGCGGGATCCACATCAATATGGACCAGGACCTTGTTCTCTGTGATCAGATCCGGCTGACTGACAGAGCGGTCCGCCACACGGGCGCCGACCATGATGATCATATCCGCGTCATTCATGGCCCTGTTGCCGTAAGCCTGCCCGTTGTTGCCGACCATGCCATAGAACAGGAAATGCTCGGTGGGCAGCGTGCCCAGACCCATCATGGTACACACGACAGGAATATCGTTGGTCTCGACAAATTTGCGCAGTTCTTCCTTGGCGCCACTCAGATGCACGCCGCCGCCCGCGCAGATAATGGGCCGCTTGGCTCTGTTGAGCTCCTTGATGACTTTCTTGATCTGAACCGCGTGTCCCGTGATCGTGGGCTTGTAGGTGCGGATATTGACGGTCTCCGGGTACTCGAATTTGCGGATCTCCGCATTCTGCACGTCGATCGGAATATCGATGAGGACGGGGCCCTTGCGGCCTGTGCCGGCAATGTGGAAGGCTTCCTTGATGATCCTCGGAATATCGGAGGCCTTGCGCACGATATAGCTGAATTTGACGAAGGACTCGCAGGCGCCGGAGACGTCGACCTCCTGGAAGACATCGCTTCCCATAAGGCTGCTGTTCACCTGTCCCGTGATGCATACCAGCGGTATGCTGTCCGCAAACGCAGTGGCGATTCCCGTGATCAGATTGGTCGCGCCGGGGCCGCTTGTGACCACGGCGACGCCGACCTTGCCGGTAATTCTCGCATATCCGCTCGCCTCGTGCGCTGCGTTCTGCTCCTGTCTCACCAGGATCGTCTTAATATTCGTATCCAAAATACTGTTGAAGATTGGACAGATTGCCACTCCGGGATATCCAAAGACGTATTCCACGCCTTCTTTCTCCAGACATTTCACAAATGCATCCGCTGCTATCATCTATGTTCCTCCTGATATCAGTTTCAGGCCTCTTCCGGTGACCCATTAAACGTCCTTTTTCAAGGAAAGCCTGCAGGTTTGTACTGCAGGCGTTCCTAACAATGACTTAGTATTTGACAAGCTTAAAGCTCTTCTTGCCGCGCTTTACAAGTTTGCCGTCCTTCAGGTCATCCTTGGAGAATACTGCCTTAAAGTCAGTGACCTTCTCGCCGTCTACGGTGACGCCGCCCTGATTTACGTCGCGGCGGGCGTCGCCTCTGGATTTCTCAAGACCCGCCTTGACAAGGATGGTCAAAATATCCACGGTGTCCTCTTCGCTGAAGTCCTCATCGGAAAGCGTCGCTGTGGGAACGTTCTCCATGCTGCCGGGCGTTGCTGCGCTGAACAGCGCTTCCGCGCCGGCCTTGGCCTTTTTGGCCTCGTCGCTTCCGTGTACCAGCGTCGTGAGTTCGGATGCCAGAATCTCTTTCGCGGTGTTGAGTTTGGCGCCTTCCCACTTGTCCATCTCGTCGATCTGCTCGAGAGGCAGGAATGTCATCATGCGCAGGCACTTGAGAACGTCTGCGTCGCCGATGTTGCGCCAGTACTGATAGAAATCATAAGGGGTGGTCTTGTCGGGGTCAAGCCAGACGGCACCCTTCGCTGTTTTGCCCATCTTCTTGCCTTCGGAGTTGAGAAGCAGGGTGATGGTCATGGCGTAAGCGTCCTTACCGAGCTTCTTGCGGATCAACTCTGTGCCTGCCAGCATATTGCTCCACTGGTCGTCGCCGCCGAACTGCATATTGCAGCCGTAGGTCTTGTAGAGATTATAGAAATCAAACG
>ODAI010881647.1_pt1 | contig 18850 bp, 9 predicted proteins | sample 1539321 | NCBI WGS metagenome assembly ODAI01 (sample SAMN02144231, study PRJEB22623) | gut metagenome | biome: sheep rumen | host: Ovis aries | place: New Zealand
ATATTATGAACCCAACCCCGTCGTGGAAGGCTACAAGGCCTACAAGCAGATGCCCTACGACCGCCCGAGCTGGGATATCCTCAGCGTGCTTTATCCTTTGCATCCCGAGCTGTTTACCCACAGCGAGAAGGGCACCGTCACCGTGGATGACGAAGGCTACACCTGGTTCACCCCCGCAAAGGACGGCCGCCACATCGTGCTGAGCGCCACCCTCGACCAGCCGCAGGCCCTTATGAAGGCCGAGCAGGAGATGACCCTGCGCTACGGACAGTGGGCGGAAAAGAAGAAGCTTCTGTGCTTCGACCTGGACGCCACGCTGACCGCGCACCGCTGCCCGCTGGAGCCAGCTAACAAGGCCCTGCTGGACACTCTGCGGCAGAAGTACGACGTCATTATGGTCTGCGCCGGCAACTGCCAGAGAGTATATAAGCAGATGGGCGGGTATCCCGTCACGATTCTCGGCAACTACGGAATGCAGGAAAGCACCGTCGAGGACGGACAGTTCAAGATAGTCCGCGAAGACGTGTTCCCGGCCGACACCGCTTTCTTCCGCAAGCAGAACGACTACCTGCGCGAGAAGTACGGATACACGAAGTACTACGGCGAGCCGCTGGAATTCCATTCCACGGGTATGGTGACTATGGGTTTGCTCGGCAAGGACGCTCCCGTGGAGCTCAAGCACGAGTTCGATCCCGACAGGGCGAAGCGCCGCGTGATGTATCCCGAGGTCTGCGAGATTTTCAAGGACTACAGCGTCTATATCGGCGGCTCTTCCTCATTCGATTTCTCCGCCAAGCAGTACAATAAGTACGACGCCGTGGTGCGCTACGCTACCGAACACGGCTACAGCCTGGAAGACGTTCTCTTCATAGGCGATGACTTCGACGACGGCGGCGGAGACTCTCACGTGCGTATAAAAGGTATGGACTACATACGCATTTTCGATTACACAAAGGCCCCCGAGGTCCTGAAGTTCCTTTATTGATTATGAAAAACCAATTTGCCTTTCTCCTGGCTGTCTTGCTGACGGCATCCTGCAACACTCCGGTCACTCCCGACGATCCTGACAAACCGTCCGGTGGGGGAGAGACACCGGAGAATCCGACTCCCGGCCCCGGACAGCCGGCGGAGCAGGGATTGCCGTCGGTGAGCACCTTCAAGCTCGGAGAGAGTTTCTCAATTCCCTTCGGGGAGTCGCTCACAATGCCCTACAAGGGCTTTTCCAAAGGTGACAAGATTACCCTGACCAGCCGCCCGGACCCTTCCGTGCGCTTCGAACTGGAATGTACGGATGTCAGCGACGAGAAGGGTGCGACCTTCACTACGCCCTCGCATTTCATCGGCGGAATGTGCACGCTCGAGTGCCCGCGTTTCCAGGGAGGAGTGACCTTCGTGGAAGTCGTGGACGGGACGGTCGTCGAGAAGGTGCCCGGCAAGACGACATACGGCCGCGTCGTGGACTGGGACGGCAAGCCGCTCAAGGGCGTGGCCGTCTCCGACGGCGTGATGGTCACTGTGACCGACGACAGCGGGACCTACCACCTCGCCTCCCAGCGTAAGTACGGTTATGTGTTCATATCCGTGCCCGGAGGCTACAGGGTTGCCGTGAACCGCACTATCCCGCAGTTCTTCAAGCGCTTCCGCAGCGCCTCCTACACCGAATACGAAATCAACAACTTCGTGCTCGAACCGGAGGCGAACTCCACGCACCGCATCGTAGCTTTCACCGATACCCACCTTGCCAACCGTACTAACGACATCAGTCAGTTCACTTCCGTCTTCAAGCCAGACCTCAAGGCCCTTGCCGACAAGGCCCGTGCCGAAGGCGTACCATTCTACGGCCTGACTCTCGGAGACCTTGCCTGGGACCAGTTCTGGTACGACAACCAGTATTCGCTGGAGAATTACTACAAGACCCTCTCCGACCTGGACATTCCTGTCTACAACGCTCCCGGCAACCACGACAACGACCCGTATGTGGCCAATGACTTCGGTGCCGAAGCCGCTTTCCGCAAGTGGATAGGTCCTACCTATTACTCCTTCAACATCGGCGACGTGCATTATATCCTTATGGACAACACCGTGTTCAACAACAAGGGCGGCGCGCAGGGAGTCATCGGAGACGTGCAGGACTACACGGAAGGCTTCTCGAACGATGAGATGAAGTGGCTGCGGGCCGACCTGGCGCTGGTACCTGCCGGCTCTACCGTTTTCTTCGGTACGCATATCCAATATTCCAACCGTCCTTCGCTCAAGACGGGAGGGGAGTTCGACTACACGTACGCGATGCCCGCTCAGTTCAGGACCGAGCTTGTGGACCTCTTCGCCCCTTTCAAGGTGCATTACCTCTCCGGCCACACCCATATCGCCTACACCAACGAGTTCTCGGACAAGCTGATGGAGCACAATATCGCGGCGGTATGCGGCACCTGGTGGTGGACCGGCTACTATACTTCCGGCAAGTGCAATATCTGCCGCGATGGTACGCCCCAGGGCTCGAAAGTGTTCGATATCAGCGGCGGCGACGTCAAGTGGCGCTGGAAGCCTATGGGCCACGACGAGAACTACCAGTTCAGGGTGTACGATCTCAACAACTGCCTGATTTCCAAGAGCCTCTACTGTAAGTCCGGCACCAAGATTTCGGATGCTTTCTTCTCCGAATACGTGCACGGCTACGACACGCAGCGCTCCGACAACAAGCTGCTCGTCAACGTGTTCGACTATGACGACAAGTGGACCGTCTCCGCTTCCGAAGGAGGCAAGCCGCTGGTGGTGAGGCGCGTGGAAACCTACGATCCCCTCCACGTCGTGCATTTCAACACGAGACGTATGAATACCAACTCCACGTCTATGACTTTCCCCACCGTGTTGACTTCGCATATGTTCGAGGTCGATTCTCCCACTTCCGACGGTTCCGTGACCATCACCGTCACCGACCGCTTCGGCAGGCAGTATGCCGAGACGGTCTCGCGGCCGAGGAAACTCTATGATATGACAACATCTACTAAATATTAATAACTGCTATGAAGAGAACAATCACAATTCTCCTTGCCCTTGCAGCCCTTGGTGCTATGCATTCCTGCAAGCAGGTGCCCGAGTACTACACTACGCGGGTGCCGATCTTCAGGGTGATAGCGCCCGAAGGGACCGACGGCACTGCCGTAAGCATAGATGGCAAGGCGCAATCCGTTGACTTTACGGTGCTTTCCACGGAAGAGTGGAAGGCGGAGGTCAGCGGGTCGGATGCTTTTTCGCTTCCTGTCAAGACCGGAGGCGTAGGCAAGACTACCGTGTCGCTCGTGGCGGCAAGCAACGAGTCCGGAGCGACCCGCACCGGAAAAGTATCCTTCCTGATGGGCGGCGAGACCAAGTACGAGTTCACCGTGTCCCAGAAGGAGCAGCTTCCATATCTGGATGCCCTGCCCGCGGACATTGCGGTAAGCGCCGACGGGGAAGTGTTCACTGTAAACGTGGATACCAACCAGTCTTCCTGGGCATACGACCTGGACGACGGCAAGTCCTGGCTTACCGAGACCGCCCGCAGCGAGACCTCCGTCACATTCTCGGCGGCAGAGAACAATACGGGCTCCCGCCGTATCGCCGAAATCCGTTTTTATGCGGTCGAGGCTCCTGAAATCCTGAGTTATGTATCAGTCAGCCAGGCCATCCCCGCTGCTCCTCCGACCGACTATATCCTCGATGTCGTGTTCAATGACGACCGCAGCGCAAAGGATAATTCGAGCCTCGGGATGACCGTGGATGCGAGCCGTCTGGATGCCAGCGTGGCCGTCAAGTACAACGAGAAGTTCGGCCGCAACGTAGCCCAGTTCAACAACGAGACCATAGCCCGGAGCAGCCTGGATGCAGGTTATTACCTGATTCCTTACAAGACCGGCGATCCCTTCGCCCAGAAGATAGCTGACGGCTTTTCGTATGAGCTCGTGTTCCGCTGCTACTATGACGCCACTGCCACTCAGGTCAAGCCCTTCTCCTCCACGCAGGCAGGCGGCACCGGAATGTGCTTCCGTGCCAAGACGGGCGAAATCAACTTCGAGTGCCACGTGGGCGGCAGCTGGAAGGAACTTTACAGCGGCATCCTGCCCGAGAAGAACCGCTTCTACCACGTTGTAGGTACCTGGGACAAGACCAACGGCATCTGCAATCTCTATGTGGACGGCGAACTGACCGCTTCGGTCAACACGACAGGCGATTTCAAGTTTATGGACACCAGCGTGGACGCCCGCTGGTTCGGCATCGGTGCCGACCCGAGCGCGAACGACAAGGGTGAGGCGTCATTCTACGGCGAGGTGGCTATCGCCCGCCTGTATGACAACCCGATGAGCGCCGAAGAAGTCAGGGCACTTTACAAACTTGTGAAATGACGGCTATGAAGAATTTACATCACAGAATTTTCGCGGCGGTCCTGCTGGTGGCGGGACTGCTCGCAGGCACCTCCGCTTTTGCCCAGCAGAAGACGGTGACCGGCCGTGTGGTGGATGAGAAAGGCGTTTCCGTGATCAGCGCCGCAGTGGTCAACGAGGCCACCCGTGACGGCGTCATCACCGACTACGACGGCCGCTTCTCCATAAAGGCTGCTCCCGGACAGACTCTGCGCGTGGAACTTATGGGCTACCAGACCCGCGAGGTCAAGGTGGGCCCGGAAGACAACATCACCGTGGTGCTCGTCGAGGACAGCGAAATGCTCGAGGACGTGGTCGTGGTCGGTTATGCGGTGCAGAAGAAGGTCAACGTGACCGGCGCCGTGTCTTCGATTTCCGGCGACGAACTGAACGCCCGCCCCGTGACATCTGCTATGCAGGCCCTCCAGGGTGCTGATCCTTCGATGAACATTACAATGAGTTCGGGTAGCCCTGTGGGCGGCAGCTCCGTCAACATCCGTGGCGTGCCTTCCGTCAACGGCGGCTCTCCTCTGGTGCTCATTGACGGCGTGCCCGGCGTGTCGCTGGACCACATCAACGCCGCCGACATCGAGTCCGTCTCTGTGCTCAAGGACGCTTCCGCGAGCGCTATATACGGCGCCAAGGCATCTGCAGGCGTCATTCTCGTGACTACGAAGAGCGGTTCCACCGGCAAGACCAAGGTGTCCTACTCCAACAGCTTCGGCTGGATCAAGCCGACCACGAGCACGGATTTCATCACTTCCGGCTACGACTGGGCCAAGGCCGTCGATGAGGTCTATTACGCCCGTTACGGCTACAGCGCCTTCCGCTACACCGAAGCTGACTGGGCGGCCCTGGAAGCCCGCAGGTACGACAAGACCGAAGATCCGTCCCGTCCCTGGGTCGTGGTCGACGACAGCGGCCAGTACCACTACTACGGCAACTACGACTGGTACAACGCCCTGTTCAACAGCAACCGCTTCCAGCAGCAGCACGACCTCTCGGTCTCCGGCGGCAACAAGGCGGTGCGCTACTACATCAGCGGCAAGTACTACGACCAGGAAGGCTTGCTCAGCGGCCCCGCGATTCCCGTCAAGGAGCACTATGAGAATTACGCGTTCCGCGCCAAGGTGGACGCGCAGCTCTTCAAGTGGGCCAAGTGGACGACCAACGCCTCCATGCACCGCGTGCACCAGGTTTATCCCGGCACCACCGGTGAGGCTATGTCCATCTCCGCGCTGGACCAGGCTCTCGGCCCTATGTTCCCCCCGACCAATCCGGACGGTTCCTACGTCATCTACCCTTATGACATCCGCGGCGTCGGTATAGGCAAGGGCCGCGGCGCCCTGCTGACCAACCCGGATATGAGGCACGACATTGACAACCGTACGCTGACTTTGTCCAACAGCCTGGAACTCACTCCTTTCAAGGGATTCTCCCTGAAGGGGACCTACAACATCACCAACTACTGGCGTCTTTACCGCGACCGCAACCAGGCCGCGACCTATTCCGACAAGATAGGCACCATCGTGACCAATACCGCCTATTCGAAAGACGAGTATCGCGAGAGGCTCTATGAGTACAACGTGCACAGCGTGGACGTGGTGGCGACATACCGTGCCACCTGGGCCGACAAGCACCACTTCCAGGCCCTTGCAGGTATGAACTACGAGCACAGGCGCACCACCGACCTCATCGTGGACCAGTTCGGAGTGGGCAACCAGTCCCTGAGCACGTTCAATTCGGTGACTGACGATACCTACTACACCATCACGCAGGACATCACCGCCCACAAGACGCTGGGCTTCTTCGGCCGTATCAACTACGACTATATGGAGAAGTTCCTCTTCGAGGCGTCCTTCCGCGCCGACGGTACCTCCCGTTTCGCCGAAGGCCACCGCTGGGGCTATTTCCCTTCGGCTTCCGCAGGATGGCGTTTCACCAAGGAACCGTTTATGGCCTTCTCCAAGAACTGGCTCGCAGACGGCAAGCTGCGTCTGTCGTACGGCTCCCTGGGCAATCAGCAGGTTTCCGACTACAGTTATCTGGAGACCATATCCTCAGCCCAGCTTTCCTACCTCTTCGACAATTCCGGAAAGCCCAAGTACTCTTCCGTGTCCGACCCTGTGTCCAGCAGCCTTACCTGGGAGACAGTCAGCACCTGGAATGCAGGTCTCGACCTGAGCTTCCTCAATGGCCGTCTCAATTTCACGGGCGACTGGTTCATACGCCAGACCAAGGATATGCTTACCACCTCACTGACCCTTCCGAGCACTTACGGCGCTTCGACTCCTAAAGAGAACTGCGCCGACCTGCGCACCAACGGCTGGGAAATCAGCCTGAGCTGGAAAGACCAGTTCAAGCTGGGCGGCAAGCCTTTCCAGTACGGCATCACCGGCACTCTGGGTGACTACAAGACCGTCATCACCAAGTTCAACAACCCCGAGCGCATCTTCAGCAACTACTACGTGGGCAAGCAGCTCGGAGAAATCTGGGGCTACCATATCCCGAAGCTCTTCACCTCCGACGACGAAGCAGCCGCCTACGAGTCTGCCTTCCACCGCGCCACCAACATCTACCAGCGTATCTACAATATGTCCGGAGGCGGCCTCGGCTACCTGATGGCCGGCGATATGATGTTTGAAGACGTCAACGGAGACGGCTATATCAACAAGGGTGCAGGCACCGTGGACGACCCTGGCGATATGATGATAATCGGCAACTCGCTGCCGCACTACAACTACTCTATGCGCTTTGACTTCGGCTGGAACAACTTCGACCTGTCGCTGTTCTTCCAGGGAGTCGGCAAGCGCGACTGGTACCCGAGCGCCAACCAGGACGACGTCTATGGAGCCACCCGTCTGTGGAACCTCTACAGCTACCCGGTGATGACCTTCATCGCAAAGGACTACAAGGACAATGTGTGGACCCCTGAGACTCCGGACGCCTATTTCCCGCGCCTGAGGCCAATCATCTCCTACAACGGAGGTCCTCTGGCCGCAGTGAATGACAGATATCTGCAGAATGTCAGCTATCTGCGCCTGAAGAACATCACCTTCGGCTACACAGTGCCCTTCAAGAAGGCCTTCATCTCTTCGTGCCGCTTCTATTTCTCGGGAGAGAACCTCTTCTACTGGTCTCCTTTCAAGAAGGTCACCAAGTATGTGGATCCCGAACTTGCAGTCGCCTCCGGCACTTACATCACGAGCAAGATGTCCGGCACCACCGGTACCGGTTACACTATGCCTCTTACCCTGACCTTCGGTCTTAACATCAACTTCTAAACGTCGGCATTATGAAAAAGAATATTTTACTCTTTGCAGTTTTGGCCTTCGTCCTGAGCGCTTGCAACCTTACCTTGATGCCCGAAGACGAAGTGTCTCCCGACAAGTATTTCAAGACGGAGTCCGACCTTCTCCTCTGGAGCAACCAGTTCTATTCCAATAACCTGGAAGGCGCCGGACTTGGCTCCACGACCGACTTCTTTATGTCCAACGGCATCTCGGCCTATGTGACGGGAGGCCGCAACCCCGCCACCCAGAGCTGGAGTTTCTCCTCGCTGCGCAAGATCAACTATATGCTTGAGCACCTGGACCAGTGCTCCGACAAGGCCGTAGCCACCAAATACGAGGCCGTCGGCCGCTTCTTCCGTGCCTACTTCTATTTTAAGATGGTCCGCACCTACGGAGACGTGCCCTGGTACGACAAGGTGCTCGGCTCGTCGGACGAGGAAGTGTACAAGGCCCGTGACGACCGCGGCTTCGTGATGGACAAAGTGCTCGAAGACTTCGAGTTCGCCATCGCCAACCTGCCTGCCGCCTGGGAGCAGGGCAACACCCGCGTGACCCGCTGGGCGGCCCTCGGCTTCGCCAGCCGCGCCGCCCTGTTTGAAGGTACTTTCCGCAAATACCACTCTATGGCCGATTCCGAGAAGTATCTGAAGAAGGCTGCCGAATACGGCCGCGAATTCACTACTTCCGCTCCTTTCAGCCTTTACAACTCAGGCGCCACTCCTTACCGCGACCTGTTCGTGGCCGATAATGCCATCACCCAGGAAGTCGTGCTGTGCCGCCACTACGACACCCAGTACAGCGTGTTCCACAGCCTCGGCTATCAGGTCAACTTCAGCCGCGCTTCGCTTACCCGCCGCTTCATCAACCACTACCTGTGCGCCGACGGCAGCCGCTTCACCGACAAGGAAGGCTGGCAGACTATGGGATATGTGGAGGAGATGCGCGGCCGCGACCCCAGGCTTGCTCAGACCGTGCTGTGCCCCGGCTACGTGCAGAAAGGAGCCAGCAGCGTGACCCCTTGCGAGTTCTACTCCTGGACAGGTTATGAACCCATCAAGCACGTCCCTGCGGCGGCCAAGTGCGTATCTTCTTCGGACGATACCGACTGGATACTGCTCCGTGCCCCCGAGGTGTACCTGAATTTCGCCGAGGCCCTTGCCGAACTGGGCACGCTCACCCAGGCCGACCTGGACATCTCAGTCAACAAGATACGCGCCCGCGCCGGTATGCCTTCGCTCTCTATGGATTCCGCCAACGCGAAGCCGGATCCGTACCTGCTCGAGTGCTATCCCAACGTGACCCGCAGCGCCAATACCGGAGTCATTCTGGAAATCCGCCGCGAGAGGGCTGTCGAGCTCGCTCTCGAGGAGCCTGACCGCAGCTGGGATATGTTCCGCTGGGCCGAATGCAAGCAGTGCCTGCAGCACTACGTGCCCTGGTACGGCGTGTATATCCCCGGTCTTGGCGACTACGACACTTCAGGTGACGGCAAGCCCGACGTCAATTTCTACAAGGCCACCGACGGAAGCATCAAGATCAAGGTCGGCACCAAGGTGCAGGACGTGGTGCTTTCCGAAGGCGACAAGGGCTACATCGTGGCTTATTCGACCAACGATTACGGCGCCCAGTGGGATGACGCCCGCGACTACCTGTGGCCTATTCCCGCCACGCAGCGCGCCCTTTATCCCGACATCCTTACCCAGAATCCCGGCTATGTGGACGGTGTAAACTAAAACTGAGACGGATATGAAAAAAACTTTGACAATATTCGCAATCCTTTGTGCGGGAGCGTTTGCCTCCTGCACAAAGCCCCTTGCTCCGGCATCGATAGAACTGGACGAGACTTCGCGCGAGGCGGATTTCGCCGGCGAAGAATTCACTATCGCCGTGCGTGCCAACCGCGCCTGGGAAGCCACTACAGACGCTTCCTGGCTGAGCCTGCGCCATACCGCCGAGGAGGCCCTGGATGCAAGGACCTATATCCTTGTGACCGTGACTCCCAACTCTGACGAGGCGCGTACCGGGACCATCAACATCGCCGCCAAGGAAGGCGGCGCCAGCGCCGTGTTCACCGTGACGCAGAGTGAAAACTCCCACGTGATCCGTACCGCCGACAAATTCGTCTCCTTCCTTTCGGCATCGGCGGCTTCTGAAGGGGCCAACGATTACAGGCTCGGTGCGGACATCGACCTCTCGGGAGTGAATCTTCCTGTGGTAGAGAACTTTATCTACACTTTCGACGGACAGGGCCACAGCATCAAGAACTGGACTTCGAATGCTCCTCTCTTCAAGAGCATCGCAGCCAGCGGAGCCGTGCGTAACCTGACGCTTGACGCTTCCTGCCGCCTGGTGATGGCCGGAGACGAGAAATTCGGATTCATCGCCGGTGAGAATGCCGGTACCATAGAAAACGTCAAGAACGAAGCAGCCATCAGCGTGGGCTCGCTCACTAAGGGCTGGAAAGGCGCCATCTGCGGCGAGAATACCGGTACCCTGAACAATTGCTCCAACAGCGGAGCCATCAGTTACAGCGGTCCCGCCGCTACCGACGGCTCTGCTTACATCGGCGGCGTGGCCGGCCGTTCGACGGGCGAAGGCGCGGTGGCGCAGAAGTGCTCCAACAGCGGAGCCATTGACGTGCGTATCGACGGCAAGGCCTCCCAGAGCATCTATGTGGCCGGTGTCAGCGGCGCGGCCAACAGCGGCGCCAAGACCCTCGAGTGTGCCAACTCGGGTGCCGTGTCCGTGCGTGTCGGTTCCATAACCACCAACGGCCAGGCTGCAGGTATCGTATGCTACAGCGGCGGTGAAATCACGGACTGCTCCAACTCCGGAGCCGTCTCCTTCCTGAGCGAGAGTGCCGAAGGCAAGGCCGACGGTTCCGTCAAGGGCGTGGGCGTGGCGGGCATCGCCTGCTATTCCGGCTGGGCCGACGGTACTATGAGCGGCTGCTCCAACAGCGGCGCCGTGACTCTCCGTGCAGGCTACACGCTCGCCCAGCAGACCGTGGGCAGCGCAACCAAATACTCTTCCAACGTGGCCGGCATCGTGGGACACGCTTTCAAGTGCTCTATCGTGGACTGCCACAATACCGGCACCGTGCACAGCGAGTTCCGCAACATCGACAACTCCGAGTCCGTGTACAACACGACTGCGCGCCAGAGTGCCGGCGGCGTGGTGTCCTCCAGCTGGGGCGCCATCACAGGCTGCACCAACAAGGGCAAGGTGGAAGTCATCTGGATTACCGCTTCGCACAACGCGACCCTGGCCAAGAACTTCGTGGGCCAGGTCGGCGGCATCAGCGGCGGCGACTACCACTCCGACCAGCAGAGCTCGAGCATCGAGAACTGCACCAACGAAGGCGAAGTGTCCGTCACCTGCGATTCATCCCAGTCCAACAACGCTTTCGGCGGCATCGTGGGATGGCCCGGCAAGGAGAATGCGGCAGGCCTGAATGAAATCAAGGACTGCGTCAACCGCGGAGCCGTGACGCTGGACGGCTACAGCAAGTCCCGCATCGGAGGCATCAGCGGCGGCGCTGTCAAGGCCACAGGCTGCAAGAACTACGGCGCCGTCACGCTTAAGGGCGGCCTCGCCAATTGCTCCGTCGGCGGCATAATCGGCTTCAACAACTTCTTCAGTATGGACGCTTGCGAGAGCCGCGGCGCCGCGAGCACGGAAATCAAGCTTGGCGGCGCAGAGACATCTGCAGCGGGCGGAATCGGCGCCCTCGTGGGGGCCCTTGGCAATACCGCCCAGACATATACAGGCTGCAAGGTGGACTGCGCGCTGACCGCACCGGAAGGCTCGGCAGCCTCTATGCTCATCGGCGTAATCGGCCAGAACAAGGCCGTCACGACCAAGCTCGAACTCGGCACCGCCGCCGCACCTCTCAAGGTGAAGGGCAGTTTCAACGGTACGGCCCTCAGCGCGTCCAATTTCGAGACTTTCATCCGCCGTCCCGATTTTTCGCTTGTCAACAACAATATTACATTCAATGTCCAATATGGTGACTAACAATGATTTCAGGGAGTATAGAGCTCCCGAGTGCGCCTTTGCGGCGAACTGTCCGTCCCTGCTGTGCGACAGCCCCGACGGTATGACGGAAGACTTTGTGGATCAGGGCACTTTCCAGTGGTAAACAGGAGGACCAGGGTTATGAAAAAAGTACTTCTTCTTATTGCCGGATCGCTGATTCTTGCTTCCTGTGCCAAGGAGTTCGCTCCCGAGCAGCAGCCCGCTTCCTCCGCTGACCTCGTCAGCGTGTCTTTCGAGGCTCTGGCTTCGAACCTGTCGAAGACCGGTCTTGACGGCCTCTCCGTGGTGTGGTCCGCAGGAGATAAAATAGCCGTCTTCGACGGCATCTCCGCGAGTCCCGCCGAGTTTGCGCTCGTGTCCGGGGCAGGCACTCCTAACGGTGTTTTCACCGGCAGCGTAAGTGCCGGAGCCACCGATTTCTACGCAGTGTATCCCTATGAAGCCGCAGTCCGTCTCCAGACCGGTGAGACGCTGCAGCTGGATCTGAATATCCCAAATGAGCAGACTATTCCCGACGGTTCCGTAGTGGACCCGAAGGCGCTTGTCGCAGTCTGCAAGGCGGCTGAAGGCAAACTTCAGTTCCGCAATGTGGTGTCGCTGGCTAAAGTAAGCATCACCGCCACGGACGTACGGTCTTTCACCCTTACGCCCGCATCTGTCGGGGCCACCCCCGATGCGATGGGCTTCTCTCCTCTCACCGGCGAATATGCGGGTGAGTTCACGGCCCTGTCCTACAAGGCTTCATCTGCCGGCGCCGCATTCGCTCCGGGTGATTATTATCTTGCCGTCCTCCCTGGAAGCTATAAGGGTATAAACCTTATTTCCGCGACGACGGCTTCCAAAGCGGTGAAGTCCAGCCCCAACACGGCTGTGTTTAACCGAAGCGGCTGCCTGGGCCTCGGAGACCTTAGCTCCGGCGCAATCGTTGCTCCGACTGAAATCCACAACGCCGCCGAGCTTCAGGATTGGGCGAAGTGCTCCGTTGCATACGAAGACGGGGAGACCGTGTCAATCGTGAATGACATAGATATGTCCGGCGTCGACTATGTGCCTGCCACTACCTTTGCCGGTGTTTTCGACGGACAGAACCATACCATCAGCAAATGGGTCAGTTCCGTCTCCCTGCTCGAGACCTTGCGTACCAGCGGCGAGCTCCAGAACCTGGTCATAGGTTCCGACTGCGTACTGACTTTCCCCGGCGAACTCGTCAACTTCGGCTTTGTGGTCTCGAACAACCGCGGCTCCATCTCCAATATTACCGTGGAAGCTTCTGCTTCGGTGCCTGCCATCGCTTCCGACAGCAAGCAGGACGGTCGTTTCGGCCTGGTGGTCGGCAACAATGCTGAAAGCGGTTCTGTGACAGGCTGCATCACGTCCGGCAGCATAGATATGTCCGCCCCCGGTATTGTGGCCGGGCACAACCTCTATCTGGGTGCGGTTATGGGACGCACTGCAGGTTATGTCAGCTTCTGCAACAACACCGGAAAGGTGAATGTGGAGTTTACCGACAACGCTATGACCAAATGCATTTATGCGGCAGGTATCAGCGGCCACGCGGCAGCGACGGGAATACTTGAGGCCTGTACCAACACCGGCGACATTACGATCAAGACTCCCGGTTCCGGCAACGACTGCCTGTTCGCCTGCGGCGTCATAGGCTATTCCGGCGCCAGACTTATTGAATGTCGCAACACCGGTGTCATTTCAGTGCTGTCGGAGTCCTCAGATGGGCTGGGTGACGGTCCGCTCAAGAGGGCCTGTGCCGCAGGCGTAGCCGGATACAGCGCCGGCGAGATGAATACCTGCGAGAACAGCGGAGACATTGTGCTGCGCGGTGGATACAGCACTGGCCAGGCAGGCGTAGGTTCCCTCACTGTCGTTTCCAATGTCGCAGCCGGTGTGGCGGGACTTGTATATAATGCTGGGGTGAATGATTGCATCAACAGCGGAAGCGTGAGCTCGACCCTGCTGAACATCGACAATGACGGTTCCAACTACAATACAAATACCCGCGCGACTATAGGCGGAGTCATAGGCAACCTTCAGGGCACGGCCAATGGCTGTACCAACAGCGGAAAGGTTGATGCCTACTGGGTAACGTCGAGCCATTCAGGCGGACTGAACAAGCAGTTCGTTGCCCAGGGCGGCGGTATCAGCGGCGGCTCTTATCTTTCCGCAGACAAAAAAGTCACCAGCATAAACAACTGCATCAATACCGGAACGCTGACCTTCACTTGTGACGCCACCGGCTCCAACAACGCTTTCGGCGGTATCGTCGGCTGGCCCGGCTCCGAGCCTTCGGGCGGCGCCGTGACTCAGACAGGTTCTGTTTACGGATGTACTTTCGACGGCGAAATGATCATCGACGGCTTTGGCAAGACCAGGGCCGGCGGTATCAGCGGCGGAGCCTGCACCATTGACGGATGCTATGTCAAAGGTACCATCTCTATACCCGGAAAAATCAACCAGGGATATATCGGCGGAGCTGTCGGATATCAGGCAGCCGGCCACACTGTGACCAACACCGTTATTGACGGCCTGACGATTGATTATACCAACGAGGCCTATATGAACGGCACTATCTATGGTATCGGCGGCCTTATCGGACTGCCTCAGAATGCGGCAGGCTTCGAGAGCGGAGCCGGATGCTCCGTGCTGGCCACGATAAAGTCGAATCACTGCCGTGACATAGGTTTCATTGCCGGCCGGATCACCAACACGGCCAATACTATGGTCATCGGCGCAGCCGACAGCAAGCTTACGATAAAGAAAGGCTGCTCCATAGTGAATTATCATACCGGCAATACCGTGTCCGTGGAGTCCGCGGCCGACCTTGATCAGATTATCAGTTCTTACAAGGAAACCCAGGACGGCAAAATCAATTACGACAACGGCGGATTCCTTGTCGGTTCGCTCAATTATGCCAAGTGGGCAAGCCTTGTGACTTTCAATCTGAATTATTCCGAATAATCTATGTATAAGCGCTTTATCTTGATCGTTTCCGCCGCCGTGCTGTCTGTCTGCTGCAGCAGGGAAGAGCCAGAGGCACTTGTGGCCCCCGGTGCGGCTCAGCGTAGTTTTGAGGCCAGCCTTGAGACCCCGGATGTGAGCCGTACGGCTTTACTCCCGGGCGGCAGCGTGGTGTGGAGCGAGGGCGACGAGATAAAGATCTTCAGTGCTGCGCAGGCGGGCGGCTCGGTATTCAGTACCGATGCCGCCTCCGCCGGCAGCAGTTCAGCTGTTTTCCGGGGCAGCATCGAAGGAGAAGCACCCTTCTATGCCTTGTATCCCGCCTCTGCCGGGACGTCCCTTTCAGGGGACGGACTTGGCGTTTCACTGCCCGCGGTGCAGCAGTATGCCTCCGAGTCTTTCGCTCCCGGGGCCAGCCCTGCCGCCGCCCGAAGCGCCGACGGCGCCCATCTGCAATTTGGGAACCTGTGCGGGCTGCTTTGCGTGCAGCTGACTGGTTCGGTCGGTGTCAGCGCCCTTAAGATTACCAGCGTTTCGGGAGAGGCGCTTTGGGGCAGCGGGACCGTGACTTTCGGAGACGAGCCGCAGCTGGCTCTTAAATACGAGACAAAGGAGCAGCGCAGCCTTACGCTTGAGTGCTCTTCTCCGGTGCAGCTTGAAAAGGACACTCCCCGGTCTTTCTGCTTCGTTGTCCCGGCAGGGACCCTTTCCGGCGGTTTCACCGTCACGATAGAAGACTCTGAGGGTGGTTCCCAGACCAAGTCGGCCCGCGCCGGACTCGAAGTCAGACGCTCTTCCAGATACCGTCTGAGCCCGTTGGAATACAACGGCACGGCTCTTCCGGACATTTCCTCTATGAGGCTTTCCGATGGCGTCTTCACCATCAATTTCAATGCTCCCACCGTGCTGCCGTATTCCGGGGCGTCGGTAGGGGATTACATCCGTTTTACCTCGCGCAGCAATTCTTCGCAAGTGCTTGTATCGCGCGTGACGGCCGTTGACAGCGCTTCTGGCATCACGATAGAGCCGATACAGGGCTTCATAGGAGGTATGTATGAGGTAAAGGTCTGTGTCGGCGGCTCGTTGCGGAGCCTTGGCACCGCGTTCGTGGACGTGCGCGACACCTACGAGGTGGAGCCCCGCAGCGGATACACGATGTACGGCCGCGTGATAGACAATGCCGGCAGCCCTCTGGAAGGAGTGAGCGTGTCGGACGGCGTCAAGACGACCAAGACCGACGCAAACGGCTGCTATTACTTAAGTTCGGCCCGGAAGTACGGTTACGTGATGATTTCTCAGCCCCGCGGCTACCGCTCGCCGTTGAACCGCAGTACTCCTCAGTTCTTCCGCAGGGTGGGGTCAGACAAGAACGTCCCTGAGATGAACAACTTCGTGCTTGAGCCCTTTGATGCCGGTACGCACAAAGCCATATTCTTTACTGACTGCCACCTGGCGAACCGCAGCAGCAACGACGTGCAGCAGTTCCGCACAGGCTTCAAGGCCGAACTCCAGCGGGCGGAGGCCGAGGCCAAGTCCTCCGGAACGCCTCTGGTTGCCCTTTGCCTTGGCGACAGCAGCTGGGACGAGTACTGGTACTCCCTTCTTTATCAGCCTCAGTCTTTCAAGGAAGAGTTGTCCGGATTCGACATTCCTGTTTACGTGATTCCCGGCAACCACGACAATGACCCTTATGTCTCTTCGGACCTGCTTTCCGAGGCTCCCTTCCGCCGGGCGTTCGGGCCTTGCTACTTTTCTTTCGACTTCGGCGACATCCATTATGTGTGTATGGACAACACGGTCTTCACCAACAAGGGCGGCGCCGACGGCACAGTCGGCGATCTCAGCTACAGCAGCAAGTTCACTTCCGACGAACTGAGCTGGCTGCGCGCCGACCTGCAGAACGCCCCGTCCGACTGCCGCATAGTCCTTGGCGTCCACTGCCATTTCAGCACACGTACCTATCTTCCCGATTCCAGCCACAGCGGGCCCTGGTTCAATTACAATATGCCGCAGTCCGACCTCACGGCACTCCTGAACTACGCCGGGAAGCGCCCGCTGGAGATAGTTTCCGGACATACCCACCAGCGCTACACCAACTATTTCTCCGATACCCGGCGGGAGCAGAACATAGCCGCCGTCTGTGCCTCCTGGTGGTGGGTGGGCAAGTACACCAACGGCCGCTCCAACCTCTGCCAGGACGGCGTGCCTGCCGGATATATGGTCTATGACGTAGTTCCCGGCAGCTTCACGTCGCAGTTCAAACCGGTAGGGAAGGACCCTTCCTACCAGTTCCGCGCCTATGACCTCAACAACTGCCTGATCGACAGGGCTACCTATTGCCCGAAGGTGAAGGACAATTACGCTCTTGTCACGGAAGAGTACTACAAAGGATACGTGCACGGCTACGACGAGCCGCGCAGCGACAACAAGGTGCTGGTCAACGTGTTCAACTGGAACACGCATTATAAGGTCAGTATCACTGAAATCGGCGTCGGCAAGCTGGACGTGCGGCGCGTGGAGGCATACGACCCCCTGCACATAATACACTTCAACTGCTACCGTATGAACGCCTCCAGCACCAGTATGACCTTCGTCACAAATGCTACGGCGCATATGTTCGAGGCCACTTGCTCCAACGCCACGAACCCGGTGCTGATCGAGGTGACCGACGAATATGGAAATACATACAGCGAGACGATGACCCGTCCCCGCAGTCTTTACGAAATGTCTAAATCTGAACAATGGTGAAAAAGAACTTCTTGATTATCGCGTGCCTGTTTCTGGCCGCAAGCCTTTCGGCCCAGGAATACCTTCCCAAATGGGAGAAAGGAATGTTTGACATCCATTTCATCGCTACGGGACGCGGCGACGCTTCCTTTATCGTGATGCCCGACGGCACCACTATGCTTGCCGATGCCGGCGATGTCGGCACCGGATGGCACGTGGCCCAGCCCAACGACAGCCTGCGTCCGGGACAGTGGATTGCAAAATACATCCACGATTTCTCAGAGGGCCTGCCGCATCGCGACACGGTGGATTATTTCTACCTGACGCACTACCACGGCGATCATTGCGGCACCTGGGGCATTTCCATTCCCGGCCCGCACGGATACCGCCTTGCCGGCGTCACCGAAGTGGGGGAGACCATCCACTTCAACAAGATTGTGGACCGTGCCTGCTGCGGCCAGCTGCCCATTCCTTCCGAAGAGTATATGCAGAAAAGGGAGAAGTTCATCAAAGAGGCGTACTTCCCGTTCTGCGCCTATCAGAGGGACAGTTGCGGCACTATCCTCGAGGCCTTTGAAATCGGCAGCCGGAAGCAGTTCAGCCCGCAGTACGACAGACGCAGCTTCCGAAAGAACTTCGAAGTGTACAACATCGCGGCCAACGGCTACATCCATTCCGGAAAGGGCCGCAAGACCGTGTGTATGTACGATGAAGACCCGGAAATCTTCGACGAGAATATGTTCAGCTGCGTCGTGCTGTTCACGTATGGCAAGTTTACGTACTACAACGGCGGAGACCTCGGCAGCGGTCCCTGGGAGTCGTTCAAGGCGCAGCACCGCGATTTCGAGACGCCTGTCGCGGATCTGATAGGCAAGCACGTGACCGTGCTGAACCCCGACCATCACGGCTGGAAGGAGTCATCCAACGGCTATTTCCTCAAGAAACTCAGCCCCGAGGTCATCGTGGAAATGTGCTCCAACCGCACCCATCCTTATTCCAAGACCCTGGAACGCTGGGTGGACCCTATGACCTACAACACCCCCCGCAAGCTCTATATCACGACGGAAGGCAGCCGGGAGCGTCTCGGCGAGGAACTGTGGAAGTATTTCGAGCCCTGGTACGGGCACGTCGTTGTCCGTGTCTATCCCGGCGGCAACGCCTATCAGGTCTTCGTGCTTGACGCCAAATCCGGCGACTACCACGTTCTCCACGCCGGGGAGGTGGTGAATCTGTAAGACCGGCTAAGAAATTTCGATATCAAGCCCTCGCATAATCTCCAGAATTCTGCTGAGGGCTTTTTGATATCCGCGCTGGCTGAGGTGGAGATGGACTGTCGCGGAGCCCTCGGAGTAGGAGAAACTGTCGATTTCGAAATTCGCCTTGCGAAGGGAATCCAGAACGTCCGCAAGTTTATCGGACGAG
>ODAI010416360.1_pt1 | contig 18847 bp, 8 predicted proteins | sample 1539321 | NCBI WGS metagenome assembly ODAI01 (sample SAMN02144231, study PRJEB22623) | gut metagenome | biome: sheep rumen | host: Ovis aries | place: New Zealand
CAGGGAGATTATCTTGTCGTAGATTTTCTGGGCGCGGTGGTGTGTGGCGCGGATTGGGAACCAGTATTTGACGTCAGGCAACAGAGCGTACTCTACCGACTTCCCGATTTTGGCTGTTCCTCCTTCGGGATTGTACGGAATTATGCGTTCCGTATAGGCGGCGTTGCCGCTATTTTGTTCGCAAATAGTTGCCGATAATGTTTCCATCGTGCTTTTATCGCGTTTTGGTTGGAAAAAATACTGATAGAAGACTCCACTTTCTTTTTTGCCGCTGCAAAGGTATATACAATTTCTAAAAATGTCAAGCGTTTTTTTTTTTTGTCCGCCGCGCTTTACATTGTTGGCGCAAATTGCTCATTTAGAATTTGTTGGAAGATGTAATATTTTTGCAGATTTTTTGGGGGAAATCTCACGGCATAGGAAAATACTATCGCGGAGGCTCGGAGTCCACGGAGAGGAAGAAAAATATTTGGGTGACTGTGCAATAAAAACGAATTTTTGTCGTTATAAAAAGATTACATCCAAAATATTAAATATGAGAAAATTGAATAGAATTTTGCCCCTCGCGCTTGCTCTGAGCGTGTGTGGGGCTGCGCCGTCGGTCGCCAAAAGTGCTGGCGAGACGGCTGTTTACAATTTTGAGGACGGCGCAACGCTCGACGGGTGGTCGCTTGCCGTCAGCAACGTCAGCAATGTGTCGGCTTCCGGCATCAACACTTCGTCCAAATGCCTTAAATGCGTCCCTGAATCGGGCGTTCAGTATGGTGGCTATTTGGCAAAATGGAACACCCTCACTTTCAACGGTTCGCAGGGTCTAACGCTGATGGTGTATTCCACGAGTGCCATCGGCGACATAGTCCTGGGGCTGCGTTCGGGCGCGTCCGACGCAAGCAACACTTTGGAGCGCACCGCCAATGTAAGCGAAACCGGCAAATGGGTCAAGGTCTATTTTGACCTCACGGGCGTGTCGGGCAGCTATGCAAGCTTCAATATCAAGTTTGCCAACGAAGTTACCTATTACGTTGACAACATCAATTATATCTCCTCCTCCGATATTCCCGAGGCTTACCGCAACACTTCGGGCGGTGGCAACAACGGCGGCACAGGCAGTTTTGACGCTGGAAGTGCCGATGCAGCTTTCGATGCCGATTATTATAAAAAGGCGTTGTGGATGACGACCCGTTTTTACGGAGCGCAACGCAGCGGCAATGGCCCCAACTGGCTCCTCTACGACCACAGCAAGAACTTCAGCGGCTACTCGGGCGGCAAATCTTACATCAAGGATGCCGATGGAAATTACGACCTTACCGGCGGATGGTTTGACTGCGCCGACTTCGTAAAATTTGGTCAGACCGAATTTTACGCCTGCTATATGCTTCTGCTTGGATATTCGGAGTTTACTGATGGCTATATTGATCTTTACTCGGCTGATTATCACGGATATACAAGTAGTGGTAATTATACCTACGAGGGCGCAAAGGGCGTTCCCAATGGTATTCCCGATGTCCTTGACGAGTGCAAGTACGCCACCGACTTTTTCCTCAAATGCGTCCGTAGCAATAATCAGTTTTACTATCAAGTAGGCGATGGCAATGCCGACCATTCGGAGTGGAGCACGTCGCCCCACAAATCAGCCAAGAGGTCGGTTTCGGCAGGCGGCGAATCCGATGGTTCGCGTCCTGTATATTCGCTCTCGAGCGGTGGCACGTCGATGGTGGCATTGTGTGGCGCGTCGCTGGCTGCAATGTACCGTCTCTACAAGGATTATGACGCCGACTACGCCGCCAAATGTCTCGCCAAGGCAAAGGTCTGCGAGGAGTTTATTGGCAATGGCAATCTCGGCAACACTGGTTCATACGGCGGCGGTTTTTATCCTGCCAAAGAGGAGTACGCGCCCGATTTGGTGATTTTCTACTCCGAAATGTACCGCGCCACTGGAACAGAAAGTTACAAGACCAAGGCGGCTACTTATTTCGGACAGATGAAAGCATCGCACGGATGGTCGCTCTGTTACAACAATACCAACGACATCGCCGACTACGTATATTACACTGTTTCAGGCAATTCGAGCGCATTGACGCAACTCCAAAACTACGCCAATGGTTACAAGGGCAGCGGCTATTTCCTCAATTCTGTTGGCGACAACACTTGGGGACCGCTCCGTTACACCGCCAATCAAGCCTTCGTTTGGGCGTTGTACAGCAAGGCGATGGGCGCAAAGACCGTCAACGCCTACACCCTCCGCACTGTCGATTACATCATCGGCGACAACAACCACAATTTTTCGTTCGTTACCGGTCTCGGCGACAATTATCCGCAAAAGCCGCATTACCGCAATGTCTTTATGAACGACCAAAACAACATGTATTCCTGCTCCTTGCCCGCCAAATACGCCCAACTCGGCTATCTCGTCGGCGGCAACAAGACCAACACCGCCTACAACGACGACATCAACAATTATCAGAACGGCGAGGGCGGCATCGACTACAACGCTGGACTTGTGGGCGCGCTGGCTTACATCAATTCGTTTCTCAAAGATGGCAAGGAAGAGGTAATACCCATTACCATCACCCAAATAGAAATCTCCACCTCGCCCACCAAAACCGAATACCAAATTGGTGAATCCTTGGACGTTTCGGGCGGCAAAATCAAGGTGTCATACTCCGACAACACCGCCAAAACCGTAGCAATCACCGCCGCAATGTGTTCGGGTTTTTCGTCAACTTCCGCCGGTAACAAAACCATTACCGTGAAGTACGAAGGCAAGACGGCAACTTTTAAGGTTAACGTCAACAAAAAGGAAGAAGAGCCCGTTCCGTCAGAGGACGACAATACAAATACTGAGGATAATACAAAGACCGACGAAGAAAACACGCCGTCGGGCGACAACACCCAAAATGACGATGGTCGTCAAAACAATAACAGTGACAAAGGTGGCGACAATACCGAAATCCCGACATCAGTCAGCGAGCAACAGGACTCCAATGGTCGCATTTTCAGTTACGATCATACGATTGTAATTGAGAATATCGCTGGCGATGTCCGTATTTGTAATATGCAAGGGCAGCTCGTATTCTCCGGCAAGGATGTCAAGGAAATCCAAATCAACATCCCCGGCATCTACATCGTCAAAGCTGGCGCAATGACGCAAAAAGTTGTTATAAGGTGATAATTCCTGTTTCCCGGTTCAAACAAATAAAGACTGGGAAACTTTATATTTTTCCATAATAATAATCAAACGCTTTTGCCTGATTATTATTAAATATTACGAGGTTTTTGGACAGTTTTTTGTCTATTACCTCGTAATTTTTTAGTGTTAATCGTTCTTTCTGAGGAATGTTTAGTTTTTTGAAAGTGATTGAAAAATAGACGATTATATCCGCCAAATTTTTTGTAGTTTTTTTTTGAAGTGTTTTATCGGCGGAAAAATTATGGTAATTTCAAAAATCATATTTATCTTTACCGCCAGAATGTACAAGTAAAAAAACATAAATACGATACACCTAAAAAATGAGAACCATTAAGTTGGTGTTTCTGCTTTTGACATTGCTTGTATCGGCAAGTGTGGCAGGACAGACACCGAAGGCATACGCCGTATGGACAGAGGGAGACAAGACTCTTACTTTTTTTGTGTCGGTGCTCAATTATTACCCCGGCGATATGTATGGCAACCAGCGCATCACCAAATTGTGGAAGGGCGATGCCGTGCTCAATACTCCGCCCGACAATACCGCGCCGTGGTGCTCCACCATCAGGTCGCAGGTGGAGTGTGTGGTATTTGACCCGTCGTTTGCATTGGCGCGGCCTACATCCACTGCGTGGTGGTTTGAGAATTATTGCGACACACAGGCGGCGGAGTCGGCGGGCGCGTCGTTGAAGCATATCTATGGCATCGAGTACCTCAATACGAGCGAGGTTACGAGTATGTATAGTATGTTTTACGGATGTTCGGGGTTGTCGGAGCTTGATGTATCGCATTTCGATACCCACAATGTTACCAATATGAGCTGGATGTTTGCGGGATGCCGTGGACTGAGGACGCTGGACGTATCGCACTTTGAAACCTCGATGGTCATCAATATGTCGTTTATGTTTCAGGGCTGCTGGGGCGTGCTGTGGCTCGATGTGGATGATTTCGATACGGGCAATGTCTGCGATATGAGTTATATGTTTTCCGATTGCAACAATCTCAGGATGCTGAATGTCTGCAATTTTAAGACTGGCAATGTTACCGATATGAGCAATATGTTTTCGTTTTGCTATTCGCTCACGGAGCTTGATGTGTCGCAGTTTAGGACTGGTTTGGTGGAGGATATGAGCTGGATGTTTGCGTGCTGTGCGGGTCTGTCGGTGCTTGATGTCAAGAAGTTTGACACTCACAATGTTACCGATATGAACAATATGTTTGCCGACTGCACCAATTTGATTTTTGTGGACACGCGGCATTTCTACACGGTGCGCAGGTGCGACCGCGAGGATATGTTTTCGGGTTGCGATATGCTTGCAAAATTGACGTATTGACGGTGATGCAAAAAAAAGTTAAAAAAAAATTGCCCGATTTTTGCATATCATATCAAAACAATATGTAATTTTACGACATTAAAATTTTTGAGAATATTAATTAATGTAAACATATAAAAAAATGAAATCAACAACATTGACGAGTATTCTTGCCATGAAACACAAGGTTTTCCGTGCATTGATGCTGCTGTCGGCAATGCTGCTTTTGCCGTCGGCACTATATGCGCAGGGCAAGAACGCCTACGCATTGTGGACGGAGGGCAATGGCACCCTCACGTTCCTCTACACCGACAATGAGTATGAGGTCGGCAAGTCGCGCAGCGGCTACCAGATTACCAAGTTGTGGAGCGGCGACGACGTGCTCAATTCTCCGGCAGCCGACAACCCCGCGTGGACAACGGTGAGGAAAAAGGTTCAGACTATAGAGTTTGACCCGTCTTTTGCCGGTGCGCGCCCAAAGTCTATCGCATATTGGTTTGACAATAGCGAAAACGGCACCACCCCGGCATCGACGCTCACCACTATCAAGGGCATTGAATACCTCAATACCAGCGAGGTAACGAGTATGTACGGTGCGTTTTTCCGTTGTGCTGAATTGACCGACATTGATCTTGGCAAGTTCAATACCTCCAAGGTTGCAGATATGAGCTATATGTTTATGGGCTGCACCAAGCTCAAACAGCTCGACCTCTCAGGATTCAATACCGGCAGCCTTACCAAAATGAGCAATATGTTTGCTTATTGTTCTGCACTTGCCTCGCTCGATATTTCGGGCTTCGATACCAAGAATGTTACAGATTTCAGCAGCCTGTTTTATGGTTGCAAAAACCTTGCGGATGTGGATGTGAGCGGTTTCGATACCAAGAGCGCAACCACATTCGCTTTTATGTTTTATGGATGCTCCTCCATCAGCGAATTGGATTTGACTAATTTTACGGTGGATAATGTGACCAATGCCGCCAATATGTTTGCGTCGTGTGGTTCGCTTGCCACCATCCGCGCCGCCGAAAATACTGATTGGCGCGGCATCGGCAATACCAACAATATGTTTGCAGGCTGCAACAAGCTCTTGGCTGTCAGCAAGGACGGCACGAGTTGCAAGTATGTGGCAGGTGAGGATATGCCTTACTCCTGCGCCAACGGCAAGGGTTATTTCACTTCGATTGCCGGCTATATGATTACATTCGTGGGCTACACGTCTGACAATCTCGCATATCAGATAATCCCCGACAAAACCCAGAAGACCGTACAGCTTGTGCCAAATTCTTTCCGTGATCCTAATAATATAAAGGTGTTTGGCTCTTGGAATACGGAGAAGGACGGCTCCGGCATATCTTACAACGACGAGGAGACTATCGACATTGCCGGCAATATGATTCTCTATTCGCAGTGGGGCAACGACATCAGCCTTTGCGACATCACTGTAAATCCGCTTTCCTATACTTACAATGGCAAGGAGTGCACGCCTTCTGTTAGTGTAGAAGACAATCTCAATGCTCTCTCTCTCGATGCTGATTATAAGGTGGAATATGCCGACAATATCAATGCCGGCACAGCCAAGGCGATTGTACGTGGCGTCAAGAATTACGCCGGCACTATCACCAAGACATTTACCATAAAGCCCGCCAATATCAGCGTGGCAACTATCACTCCTCAGCGTCAGGTGTTGGCGTTCACAGGCGAGGCTCAGGCTCCCACATACGTGCTCCGCAATGGCGACATCAAGCTCGTGGAGGGCGTCGATTATGAAATAAGCGGTCTCGATGGCAATTCCAAAGTTGGCGATTATACCGTAACATTCACCGGCAAGGGCAATTACACTGGCACAGCCACAGTCATCTACACTATTTCGGCGCAGAAGGCATACGCGGTGTGGACGGTTGACAACGCCACATTGACATTCTTGATGGCGGAAGATGCCCCCGTGGTCGGCGAAGATTTCAACGGCTATCCCGTAACGGCTGTTTGGACTGGCGACGACGTATTAAATTCGCCCAAGGACAATGCTCCCGCGTGGAACTCCACAGTGTGCGACAAGGTGAAGATTGTCAATTTCGACGCTTCATTTGCCGAGGCAAGCCCCAAGTCGATTGCTTATTGGTTTGATAATTCTAATGACGACGACGACGAATCGGCACAGACATTGGTGCAAATCAAAAACATTAAAAACCTCAATACCAGCGCAGTAACATCGATGCGGGGAGCGTTCTACAACTGTTCCGCGCTCACTTTGATAGACGTAAGCAAGTTTAATACAGACTTGGTTACGGATATGGGCTATATGTTCTTCAATTGTTCTAAGGTAGCAAAAATTGACGTTTCGGGATTCTACACGGAGTCTTGTACTGATATGTCGTATATGTTCAGCGGTTGTGTCAAGGTGACGAAACTTGCCACTGACAATTTCGACACCAAGAATGTTACCACGATGGAAAATATGTTCTCCGACTGTACTTCGCTCACCGAGGCTGCCGTAAGCGGTTTCAATACCGAGAATGTTACCAATATGGAGCGTATGTTCAACGGCTGCGACGCTCTCAAAACCGTTGACGTTTCCAAATTCAATACAGCAAAAGTTTTGGATTTTTCAGGTATGTTCGGTGGGTGTTCGTCGCTTACAGCATTGAATGTCGCAGGCTTCGAGACCGGCAGTGCGGTTGATTTTAGAAGTATGTTCGCTGGTTGTCCCAAACTTGCCTCGCTTGATGTTTCTAAGTTCAACACAAGCTCCGCCAGCGTTTTTTCTTTTATGTTTTGGGATTGCGAATCCCTGACATCGCTCAATGTTTCGGGCTTTACGACCGACAAGGCAACCGAGTTTAGTGGTATGTTTGAAGGTTGCAAAAATCTCACTAAGATAGACGTTTCCAATTTTGAGACTGGCAACGTGACTAATTTCACACAGATGTTCAATGGTTGCGCATCTCTCAAAGAGCTCAACGTTGGCAATTTTGATATGAGCAGTGCAACCGACATCACTAAGATGTTTGCGGGGTGTACATCGCTCACCACTATCCGCGCCAAGGAAGATACCGATTGGTCTTCGGTTGCCACTGCCAATGACGTATTTGCAGGTAGCAATGCACTTGTCGGCGTAGGTGCTGATGGCTCTGTCTGCAAGTACGAGGATGGCAAGATTGCCGCCAATACATGCAAGGATGGCAACGGCTATTTCACACCCAACAATATTTTTATAATTACCTTCAATGACAATATTGACAGCAAACTTGATTATCAGGTAATCGTAAGGCCAGTGTCTGGCAAGATAAAATTGATGGCAAACCCCTTCACGAGCGACACCTACGATTTTGTATCGTGGAACACCGCCGCCGACGGCACTGGCACTACTTACAAGGATGAGACCGAAATCAATGTTGGCTCCGACATGACGCTCTACGCACAGTGGGGCAGGGACATTGCGCTCTGCGAGCCTACATCATCCATCGAGCCGTATTCTTACGCTTACACCGGCAAAAATCTTTACGTCAACGAACACAGCGGACGCATTATTATAAAGGACGGCGACAAGACGTTGACACCAAATGTTGATTATACCATCAAGTACCCCACCGACAATATCAATGTCGGCACGTACAATGTGGAGATTTTCGGCAAGGGCATTTATGCGGGCGTGTTCACGGTCAAGTATGAAATTGCCCCCTACGACCTCACTGATGTCAACATCGAACCCGAAAACGCTATCTTTGTCTATAATGGCGAGGCTCAATGCCCCGATTTCGTGCTTACCGACGGCAATGGCAACAAGCTCGCAAAGGATGTTGATTACAAGTTGCTTACCGACGTAAGCGCAAATATCGACGGCGAGGAATATATGGTAGAATTGGAAGGCATCGGCAATTATACCGGTATCAACTACGCATTCTACTCCATCAAGAGCGCGTATGCCGTGTGGACAGAATCAAATTCCACTCTTACCTTTGTACTTGATGAGAATATCTACAAGGCGGGCGTTTCATACGTGGATGGTCACAAGGCTACAAAGGTATGGAGCGGCGACGCCATCGCCAAATCGCCCGTGGACGGCAAGCCCGCTTGGGGCGAAATCCTCGGCGACCTTGTTACAGTCAATTTCAAGGAAAATTTTGCCAATGTAAGCCCGACCTCCACGGCATATTGGTTTGCAGGTGCCGACAAGCTCACCTCAATCATCAATCCCGACAAGCTCAATACCTCCGAGGCAACGAGTATGGCAAGTATGTTTGAGGGTTGCAAGACGCTCTCTGCAATAGACCTTTCCAATTTCAATACCGGCAATGTTACCGATATGAGCAAGATGTTCTACGGTTGCGCATCGTTGGAGGAGATTAATGTAAAGTCGTTCAATACCGCCAAAGTTACCAAGATGGACGGTATGTTTGGCAATTGTACCGCGCTCCACACGATACTTGCCAACGCCACCGACAATTGGGCTAAGACCAATCCCTCGATGTCGGGAATGTTTGCTGGCGACAAGGCTCTCGTGGGCATCGGCACCGACAATACATTCTGCAAATACGCCGACGGCGAAGATTATCCCAACGTCTGCCGTGATGGCAAGGGCTATTTCACCGCCGACAATATCTATATCATCACCTTCAACGACAACAATTCTGGCACGTTGGCTTATCAATCGGTATCGAGCGTATCGGCTACACCCGCCAAGCTCAACGCCAACTCCTTCAATTATGCTGGTCATTATTTCGTAAATTGGAACACCGAACCCGATGGCACTGGCACGGCATACGAAGACGAGGAATCTGTTCGTATCAACGAAAACACCACACTCTATGCAATGTGGAAGAAGGACATCGCGGCTTGCTCTTACACATTCAATCCCGAATCGTCCACATTCACCGGCGAGGAAATCACCCCCGCGCTTGTGCTTACCGACGGCGATTACACCTTGAAAGAAAATGTTGATTACATTCTCGAAGGCTATTCCAACAACGTCCACGCTGGCAACGCCGCAGCGGCTGTACGTGGTCGTGGCGAATACGCTGGCAAGGCTACTTTCGGATTCTACATCGCTCCGCGCAATCTCAAGGAGGTGGCGGTGGCTGTCAAGTCGGCTTCTACATCCCTCGAATACAACAAGGAGGCGCAAGCTCCTGAATACACGCTTGTATATGGCACTATTCAGCTTGTTGCGGGTACGGATTACACGATGTCGTCCATCGAAAATAATATCGATGTTGACCAATACACCGTTACATTCACCGGCAAGGGCGATTATACCGGCGAGACCACAAGCAATTACGAAATCACCCCGCGTGACATCACCATCGCCACTGTGGACGAAATCGCCGACCAGGTGTTTAGCGGCTCTGCAATTGAGCCTGCAATTGCCGTAAAAGACGGCAGCGACGCTCTTTCCGCCGACAAGGACTTCACCGTGATATTCACCAACAATATCAACGCCGGCACTGCCAATGTGAAGGTAATTGGCATTGGCAACTACAAAAATGCAATCGAGACCGCCACGTTCAAGATTGCGCCGCTCGACCTCTCCAAGGTTACTGTAGAGCCGCAGAACGCAGAACTCCCGTACAACCGTGGACCTCAGAATCCTGAATTTGCGCTTTCAGTCAATGGCATTACATTGACGGCTAATACCGACTACACCATCTCCGGCGACCTTGCCAAGACAGACGTTGCCGATGGTTACACGGTGAAATTTACGGCTGTTGAGCCTGGCAACTACACCGGCGAGACTACCGCCAAGTACGCCATCACCAAGCTCAGCCTTGAAAATTACGCAGAGATTGTTTTTGACGGTGGCAAGACCAATTTCAAGGTTACGGGCGAACTCATCAAGCCTGTTGTAAACATTGTGGACAAATACGGCAACACTCTCGTAGAGAACACCGACTACACCCTCGATAATCCCGGCAACACCAAAATTGGCTCTTACAATATCACTGCATCGGGCATCGGCAATTACACCGGCACTATCAACGCCAATTACAGAATCGTAGATAAGTCGCTCGAAGATGCAACTGTAGAATTTACCGACGGTCCCTTCACCTACGACGGCACGGAGAAGAAGCCCAGCGTAAAGGTGCTCAACGGCGACAACGAGCTTGTGGCTGGCACTGATTTTACAATTGAGTATAATAATAATGTAAACGCATCCGACAAGGCCGAGGTGATACTCAACGGTTTGGGCAAGTACGAATATTCAAGCAAGACCGCATACTTCACCATCGCGCCGCGCAGCATGGACAATGTTGTGGCTGTAAGGGCAGACGACAATGACATCGTTTATAATGGCGAGGCTCAGGTTGCTAAGTTTGCGCTCCGTGACGGCGACATCACCCTTACCGACGACGACTACACCACCGGCGACTACTCCAAAAACATCGAGGCCGGCATTTACGTCATCGACTTCACCGGCAAGGGCAATTACACCGGCGTTGTAACCGGCAATTACGAAATCCGTGGCTGCAACATCGAGGATGCCACCGTAACTACCGACGAACTCGAAAAAGTTTACACCGGCAAGGCGCAGACCATAAATCTCACCGTAAAAATCGGCGATAAACTTCTCGAATTTGGCAAGGATTACAATGTAAGTTATGAGGATGCAGTGAAAGTTGGCGTTGCAAAAGCCACTGTGGAAGGCACTGGCAACTATGCCGGACAATCCAAAAACACGGTGCAATTTAAGATTGTGCCGATGCCGATGGAAAATGTTACCTTCGAGCCCAAAAATGGCAAGTGGAGCGTTGGTTACACTGGTGAGCCGATATTCCCCGCTGTAATTGCCAAAGACAAATACGGCAACACCCTCGAAGAAGGCAAGGACTACACTGTAAGCGGTTATGACAACAATATCGAAGTTGGAGACGGCTATACTGTGGTCTTCACTGGTAAGGGCAACTACATGGATGCAATTTCTACTACCTACAAAATCACCGAGCGCAGCATCGACGATGCCGAAATCATCTTCATCGGCGGTGTCGATGAGTTTACCTACACCGGCGCGGAAATCAAGCCCGTTGAAAAAATCATCGACCTCGGCAAAGACCTCGTGGAAGGTGTTGATTACATTCTGTCTTACAATTCCAACAAGGAGCCCGGTACGGCTGTAATCACGGTAACGGGTCGCGGCAAATATCAGGGCGGTCAGAAGATTGCCAACTTCACCATCAAGAAGATTGAGATGTCTGACGTGTATATTACGGCGACCCCAAGCTCATTCGAGTACAACAAGACCGCACAAGCTCCCACATTCACCCTCAAAGACAAAAACGACTACACCCTCGTCTCTGGTACAGATTTTACGATGACAGGCACGGAAGGCAATGTAAATGTCGGCGAATATACGGTAACATTTACCGCTGTTGAGGATGGACATTACAACGGCGAGACCACTGCCAAATACATGATTACTCCTGTTGATGTTGACGTTGACAATGTAACAATCAAATACAGCACTACCGACTTCACATACAACGGACAGCCGCAGCAGCCTACTGTTACGGTAAATTATGGCGACGATGTTTTGATAGCTGATGCCGATTACGAAGTGGAATTTTCCGACAATGTTAATGCCGGCAATGTATCGGTAACCATCACAGGCAAAGGTAATTATGCTGGATTCTCGCTGAAGGGCGACGATTACGTAATCAAGCCCTGCCTGCTCTCTGCCGATATGGTAACTGCCGACAAAACATCCTTTGTGTATGGTACTACTGCGTTTGCACCTAAGTACACCCTTACTGATGCCAACGGCAATGAACTTGTAGCCGACACCGACTACACAATCACTGGCAACGAGGGCAATAGCAACGCCGGTACTTATACCGTAACCTTCACAGGTAAAGGCAATTATGATGGCACTGCCACCACTACATACACTATTGAGCCTTACGACATCAGCCGCGAGACAGTGGTGGTAGAGTTCAAGGACGGCATTAGTGAGTTTGAATACACCGGCGAGGAAATCATCCCCGTTTTTGACCTCAAAATCAACGGTTACGCGCTCCAACGTGATGTCAATTACACGGTGTCGGGCGCAACATCCAAGACCAACGCTGGACGTTATGAAATTATCGCTCAGGGCATAGGCAATTTCACTGGCACCAAGTCAATCAACTATCGAATCCTTCCGCGCAACATCAGCGGCACGGCTACTATCGAGTTCTTCGATGGCGTCAAGTACATTGAGTCTGGCAGCGAAATCAAGCCCGCTGTATATGTAAGCGACGGCACCAACAATCTTGAAGAAACCGATTACATAGTTGCTTATACCAACAACATCACTCCCGGCACTGGCGTTGCAGAAGTTACCGGCATTGGCAACTACGAAGGATTCAAGATGTCGAAGGAATTTACAATTCTGCCCAAGAAACCCGTCATTACATTCAACGTAAAGGACGGCGACGAATTGGAATACGGCGTGGCTAAGATTGGCGAAGGCATTAAGGCTACCGTTGATGAAACCTACAATGGCAACATCACTTACAATTTTGCCGACGGCGAACTCCTCAGACCCAACAAGCAAGGCGAGCAATACACCATCATAGCTACTTACAATCCCGACAACTTCACCACGGCATCCGAGGCTCAGGTATCAATCTCCGTAAAGGGTCGCGAACTTGAAGTAGTTGGCGTGGAAGTGGAGACCACCAAGACTTACGACGGCAACAAGACCGCCCTCGTTACCAAGCAGCCCACCGAAATCAAGAACGTAGTAGATGGCGACGATGTTTCCATAGTTGCAACTGCTGAATACGCAACCCAAAAGCCTGGCAAACAGAAGATTACAATCTCCTACGAACTTTCTGGCAACGATGCTTACAAGTACGTAGCCAATAATACCATCATCGACGGCGAAATCTTGAAGGAAGACATCAAGGCTACGGCAGAATGGGAGATGAAACGTCAGAAGGCTATCAACTATCTGGAAGCCACCGAGCAGAAGGATTACGAGCATTTCTGCGGCGGCGACAAGATTAGCGTCGTATTCAAGGAGTCCAAAGGTATGCCGCTTACATACAGAGTTCATTTCAACCGTGAGGAACAAATCGGTGACGATGAGCCTGTAGAGGACATCATCAGCGACTACCCGGACGACAATCAACCAATCGACATCGTTCTTCCTGAAAACTTGAAGTACGGCAAATACACCGTAAGCGTTACCCTCGAAAATTCCGACGCTGAGACGCAAAGTGAGGCATTCTCTCAGGTATTCTACCTCGACGGCGCAGTTAGCGGCGAAAATACCGTTATAAAGACCAAATGGGACGACGTTGTATATGTTCCCAATCCTGAAAACGAGTTTGTGTCTTACCAGTGGTTTAGGGAGGATTACCAAAACAACCTCAGACCGCTTACAGGTGTTACGGGTCAGTATTACCAAGAGACCGACGGACTTTTGAGCGTGGTGTATGCTGTGAAGGTTGGCAGGGCAGACGGCGGCGTGGTGTTCTCCTGTCCGTTTGTTCCCACGGTATCTGTCAAGAAGTCTGCGAAAGTTGCATCGGTGAAGGTTTACCCCAACCCCACAGTTGCCAACCAAGATTTCACCGTAGAAATCGCAGATGCTGAGAATATCGACGGCAACGCTACAATCGTCATCTACAATGCCAACGGCGTAATGGTGAAACGTATCGACAACGCATCCGCCATCAACCACATCGCCCTCCCCGCCGGACAATACACCGGCGTAGCAGTGGCAGACGGCAAGAAGTTGACGTTCAGAGTGATTGTACAGTAAGATTGGAGTGCGGACGGCTCGTCCGCCCCTGTAAATAAAAAATCCCTGACTATTTATCGATGGTCAGGGATTTTTTTGTTCCAAAAAAGTTTGAATAAGAGTTTTTTTGTGTGTGTTGATTTGTCATTATTCCAAAATATCTTCCACCTTGAAATACGTGAAATTGTACCACACTATCACCAAATACAACATTCCCAAGAGCATTATTATTTTGGAAATTGTGCTGCAAAGGTGGAATTGTGCTTTTGTGGACGACATTATCAATTTCACCAACAAGACAATCAGCGGCAATACCACCGCCACGCCGAGGTAGATGCCCGATTTGAACTCTTTGCCCAAATAATTGTAATATGCGAAAACCACACCCGCAATGGTCGCCAAAATCAATATGCTTGCCACTATTTTGCTTGCCGTGATTCCTATTACGATGGGCATCGTGCGGCAACCCTGTTCGGTGTCGCCCTCGACGTCTTCGATGTCCTTGATGATTTCGCGCATCATTGTGGTAAGGAAGGCAAACGCCGCCATTCCCACGCTCCAATATATGATGACCGTCGGGTCGAATGCGCCGGCTTGTATTGCGGGGTCGTCAACGGCGATGAGGCCTCTGTATTCGTACAGCGACGGCAGGAATGGCAACGTAGCCACAAGAAACGCCACCACCAAGTTGCCCACCAAAAACATTCCTTTGTATGCCGATGAATAAAACCACAGCAATCCCACTTCAAAGGGGAATATCAGCCCTAATTGCCAAAATCCTACCCTCATCGACACCAACATCCCAAGCACGCAGCCCGCAATGCTCGTCGCAAGATGGTAATTGGTGGCGGAGCCGCGTGTTACCTCGCCGCCAACGATTTGGGTGTCGGGACGGTTGATGCGGTCTGCCTTCATGTCAAAATAATCGTTGATGATGTAGCCGCCCGCCGCCACGAGGATTTGGGCGAGGGTAAGGATTATGAAATCCAAATACGTGAAAGTCGGCGTGAGGTTAAACAATTTGATGATTGGGTCGATGACGCAGAGTTTCATCATCAACATCATCAACGCCATCATTATCAGGTTTTTGTAACGGATAAGTCTAAGAAATGCGTGTGTTTTCATTTTTCGTTGTTTTTAATGGTTGGGATGGGGGAGGCCTTGGGAATATTTTTGCGACAAGTCCTTGATGCTCATACTCTCCACGATGTAGAGCGAGAGCAAATGAGTGTGTCGGGCGAGCAATTCTTCATGCAGGCGCATCGTATTTTCGTCGCCACGCACGGCTGGTCCCGACTGACCGAGTATCGGGTCGCCTTTGGTCGCCTTGCGGATGGTTTCGTCGAGGAGCGGGCGCAGGAGGGCAAAGTCGATGCCGTTTTCGTTGGCGATGAGCCTTGCAGCGGCTATCGAATGATTTACGAAATTGCAGGCGAACACCGCGCTGAGGTGCAGTGCGCGGCGTTGTGCGGAATCCAATGTGCGCACGTCGCGTGAGAGCGAGCGGGCGAGTTGCACGATGGGGTTTGCGTTGTTGTCATTATTATTATCATCAATAAAACCAACGGTTTCCACCATCAGCGGCACGTTTGCAAAATCCACCTTGACACCTTTTGTGAAAGTCTGCACGGGGTATATCACACCGCAACGCTCAAACCGTCCGCTCAATACGTCGATGCCCGTGCAGCCAGATGTATGAGCCACAACCTTGTCGGGCGGGAGCAATGCGGCAGCGTCGGCGATTCCGGCGTCGGCGGTGCATATTATATAAATGTCGGCGTCATCGGGAATCGCGCAAGGATTTTTGCGACTGTAAACTCCCGATACACAATGCTCCGCACCTTGTATTGCCGGTACAAGGCTGTACGCGAGGTTGCCGTTGCCAATGATAAAAATGTTCATAGATTTTGTCTGATTTGCAGCGCAAATTTATATAAAAATTTGGGGATGTAGATATTATTTTTTAGATTTGCGGCAAATAATTCGCAATTATGAAAGAAATTCCAATTGGCATACAGGCGTTTTCGTCGTTGATAGAGGGGCAACTTCGTCTATCTCGACAAGACCGATATGATATACAGAATAGCCAACAAAAAGGCTTGTTATTTCCTATCTCGCCCAAAGCGTTTTGGCAAGAGCCTTACGCTCAGTACGTTGAAGGCATATTTTGAAGGGCGGAAGGAACTTTTTGTTGGCACAAAGATGGAGACACTCGAATCTAAATGGGAGAAGTATCCCATTTTGTATTTTGATTTCAACAGCGCGAAATACGACAGCCTTCAAAACTTTCAAAACTCGTTGAGTGACAGGTTGGAAGACTATGAAACACAATATGGTCTTCAATCAAAAAGCGAACTATCGACACGTTTCCTGAGACTTGTAACCGCCGTCCACAATCAAACCGGCAAAGACGTTGTAATCCTTGTGGACGAATATGACAAACCGTTGCTAAATAACATCCTTAACCCAGAACTCCAAGACTTGGTTCGCGCTGAGTTGAAGGCGTTTTATGGTGTGCTGAAGACTTATTTCAATTTGCCTAACAATAGGGACGGCGAATTTGACATCACCAATTTCATCGAGGACGTTTATAATGGTGATTGCGATGGCTTTATGAAACGTCTTGCCGCCTTTCTTGCCGACAATAGTTATCAGATAGTTGGCGAGGCGGAGTTGTATTTTCAGAATGTTTTTTATTTGATATTCAAGTTGTTGGGCTTTTACGGCGAAGTGGAACGCGCCACGTCAGACGGACGTATGGACGCCGTGGTAAAGACACCGCAATACATCTACGTCTTTGAGTTTAAACTCGATAAGCCCGCACAAGAAGCCCTCGACCAAATCAACAGCAAGGAATATGCCCTGCCATTCTCTGCCGACGGTCGCAAACTGTTCAAAATCGGCGTGTCGTTCTCGTCTGAGACAAGGCGTGTGGCGGAGTGGAAGACGGAGAAGTAAAAAACTATAATTAGGCATATAGTGACTTATACGTTTTCGGAGGGTGAGCGATGACTTTCGCAAGAAGATTCTCGAATATACCACGTTTCATAATGTGTCTATTGTACCTGAATGTATATTCATTGATGTACGCTTGCAGATTATTTACATGGTGATGTGTTCCTCTGAGCCATGCTTTGAACGTCATTATGAATCTGTGCATAAGAGGAAAGTTGCCTCCTTTTTTCCCAGATGGTTTTTGTGTCAAATTAGTGAACTCTGACGTTAATGGTTTGTACCCCGACCATTCATCCGTTTGGATGTCAGACGAATTGTCAATTGTATCCCTCATAAAGCCACCCAACGACTTTGCGCTTGCGTTTGGAATGACTTTCCCATAGACACGGCAAATGCCTCCTTTTACGATTTCAATGCCGAAAACTACAATTATTTTTTGATGTTCTTCCTTCCTTTGACATTGTCCTCTTGACCTCCCACGACTGTTTCGTCAACCTGGACTGTTCCTGTCAGAGGATTCTTGCCGCCACTTGCCATCGCGGACATGACTTTCTAAATGATTATTGTCACAACATTGTAACACGCTCTTTCCCTACATTTCAGATAAAAGCACTACCTTTGCGCCAAAAACATTCACAACTATTTGAGCGTTTATGAAAATACTTGTTGTCGATGACGAATTAGACATCTGCGAGATACTCCAATTTAATCTTGAGACGGAGGGATATGAGGTGGCCACCGTCAATTCTGCGGAGGAGGCATTGGCACTGAATCTGACGGAATATGCACTGATTCTTCTGGATGTGATGATGGAGAATATGTCGGGATTCCAGATGGCGCATAAGATGAAGGAGAATCCTGCTACGGCGCAGATTCCCATAATTTTCATCACGGCACTAGAAGGGGAGAACCACATGGTAAAGGGACTCAATATAGGTGCAGATGATTATATTGTCAAACCCCTGAGCATGAAGACTGTGAAGGCAAGGGTCAATGCGGTGCTCAGGCGGGTATATTCGCATGGAATACGAGACGGAATATCGGCAGAGACGATTTGCTATGAGGGTATTGTGCTTGATTTAAAGGCAAAGACTGTCAGCCTTGACCATCAGGAACTGCCTTGTACGAAATTGGAGTTTGAGTTACTTTCTTTCCTGCTTCAGCATCCAGGCGTGGTGTATTCACGTGAGGATTTGCTGAAATACTGCTGGCCGATGGATACGTGCGTGCTTGACCGCACGGTGGATGTCAACATTACCAGGCTACGCAAGAAACTGGGACCCTACGGAAAACAGATTAAAACACGTGTAGGCTATGGTTACTGTTTCGAGAAGTAACGCTTTTCAGCGAAACCTGTTGCTGAGCATCGGTGGGGTATTCCTGATTTTCGCCATTTGCTTCTGCATCTATCAATATCAGCGTGAAAGGGAGTATAAGATAGACATACTCCACGCGCGTCTGCAGATGTATAACTACGACATCATGCAGGTGCTAGGCGAGGACGGCATCACCAGCAGGCAGCAGTTTCTGGGCTATGTGAGGCAACATCCTCTGAAGGGTCTCCGTGTCTCCGTCATCGACAGACAAGGACGGGTGCTCCTTGACAGCAACGAGCCTCATCCTGACTCATTAGACAATCATCTTGGGCGAACTGAAATTCAACAGGCACTG
>ODAI010744932.1_pt1 | contig 18847 bp, 14 predicted proteins | sample 1539321 | NCBI WGS metagenome assembly ODAI01 (sample SAMN02144231, study PRJEB22623) | gut metagenome | biome: sheep rumen | host: Ovis aries | place: New Zealand
AATCAAATAATGGGTTATGGAAGACCTTTGTTTTAATTTGCAAAATTTGTCGATTTATAGTATAAATGGAATTGAGGTAGATATTTATGAAATTAAAAAGATTTGATGTAGTAGAGTTAAATAACGGAAACAAAGCTACAATATTTGATATAAAGAATAATGAGTTATATGGTGAAGTAGTAAATGATAGAGGTATAACTATTGAGCATAGAAATATCAATGAGAATGAAATTAAAAAGGTTTTGATTTCAAAAGATAAAATAAGATAATTTTATCCTGGAGTAAATCATTATAAAAGTAATGGTTTGCTCCAGGAAATTTTTTTGTCAAAATTTCCTGAAACCCAAGACAAATTTGAGTTTTTGTGATATTATAAAATAGAAATTTTTGTAAGAAGGTGTTAGCAAAATGATTAAAGAACTATGCACAAGGCTATTAGACAACAAAATGGCTAAAAATGAAAGTTTTATAAGATTTACTTTTTATGAATTAAGAATTAAAAATAATTTATCTGAAGAAGAAACAGATGAATTTTTAAGGTTATGTATGACTTATTTAGAAAACAAAAACTATGAAGTTTATGTAGGTAATACAAGATATTGTTATAATAATGCAACTCAAAATGTTCAACCAAACGAATTATTGATTGCTTTTAAAAATGATATTGAATAAGGTGGATGAATTAAAATGTACGAATCTAAATATGAAAAACAATCAATTGATAGATTAATATTTATCAGTGAGGGAAATTTAATACAAATGAAGAATAACAATATTAGAACATTAGGAGAATTATCCAAATATACAGAGCTAGAATTAAAAAATTACGGACTAAATGACAACGATTTACTAAATATAAAAAATGAATTAAGGTTACTTGGCATGGGACTAAAAAATTAAAAATTAAGGTGGAGATAATATACAATGAATGATAGTAATAAAATACAAGTGGATAAAAAATTATACGGAGTAAATAATGAGATATATACTATTCAATCTATAGATGATGAACAGATTATTATAAAATATTTGAAAGAATTGCAAATAACATATAATTCTGGAAATGATAAAAAGACTATTATAAAAGAGGAAGACTTATATTTTACATATAAAGATATTGGAATTAAGTTGTTCTTTAAAATAGATGATTGCAATAAACCAATAAAAGCACTTTATGAAGATGCAGATTATTCAAATTATACAGAAAACTTAAAGAATAGAGAAAAAATAGAGGAAGAAATTGAACAAAAAAGAATAGAATTTATTGAATCTTTACGACCAAACTCTAAAAAAATAACAAATGAAGATAGAGATTTAATACTTTCATCATATGAAGATGAAGCTAAAAGTATGAAAGAAGAAAAAGAATTCTTTGACTATTCACAGACACATCATATTTCTTATTTTGCAAGAATGGATTTAGACACTGAATATGAAAATGATAATTATTATGAAAGATTTTATATTTCAAAAAATACTAAACCTATTGAAATTGAAGATGGTATTTCACTTATAGACTGGAGATCGCCTTTAGGAGATTTTTATTACAATACCGAAAAAAACGAATTGTTAAGAAATAACTATTTTTATAAAGTACTATTGAAAAGAGAATTTAGTTTTTTACCCTTTAAATATTGGAATAAATATATTGCAAATAATGAATTTTTTAATGAAGGAACAGCTGACGAATTCTTAATGCAAATTTTACAAGAAAAAAGAAACTCAGGCAAATTAACAGATATTATATATAGTATACAATCAAATCAGAACAAAATAATTAGAACAAAGACAAATGAGAATTTTATTGTTCAAGGATGTGCAGGTTCAGGTAAAACAATGATTTTATTACATAGATTAACATATTTAAAATATAACAAGCTATTGCCTGAATATAATAAAATTAAAATTATAACTCCTGGAAAAATATTTAATGATTTTATAAGTGAATTATCAAGAGATCTAGATATTAAAGAAATTGAACAAATTTCCATTACAAATTATTATCTCTCATTGAATAATGATTATAGTGAACGATATAATATTATTCAAACACTAAATGAAAGATTTGGCGAAAAATTAAGAAATAATAATGGATTTGCTTCAGATGAAAGAAGAGAAAAACTAAAAGAAGTAATAGATTCCATTAAAGATATTGTTAGAAGAAAACTAAATAGATATAGAGATTATACTAATGATGAAAAAATGATTAATGAAAACGAGATAGATTCAGATATAATTAAAATATTTTATTCAACTGAGTTTCTAATTAAAACTCAAAATGAATATAAAAGAAGAAGTGACGATATAAAAAAAGAAATATCTAATTTTTTTGATATTTCTGAAAACGTTAAAAACAATCAATATTTTGAATTATTTATAATTAAAAGCATAGAATTAATTGATAGACTATTAGTTAAGAAAGCAGAGTTAAAAAATAGGTTTTTCTTTAATTCTAATCATAAGATTGATGAAATTAATAAAAAAATTGAAAAAATAGAACAATTGCAAGATAGAGTGTTAAATGATTTTTATTTTTCGTTTGATTTTTATAATAAGATTATAGAAAATATGCAAATGAATTATCCAACATTAATTCGTGGAAAAACAATGAGATGTCAATTATTATTATTACTTTTTATTAATTACCTACATTTCGGAGAATTAATAAATTCAGACAGATTACTATGTTTTGATGAAGCACAAGACTATAACGAAAATGAATATAGAATAATAAAATTGATAAATAAAAATGTAATATTTAATCTATATGGAGATATAAATCAATCTATATATTTTAAGGGGATTAAGGATTGGGAAAATTTAAAAACAATTATTGACTTTAAGCAATATACTTTAAATGAGAATTATAGAAATACAGAACAAATAACTAATTTTTGTAATAAAAAGTTTAACTACAATAGTATTTCAATGGGGATTACAGGAAAAGATGTAACATATGTAGAAAAAAATAGTATTAACGATATAATTTTACAAAAAATAAATGACAAGAAAAGAGTTGCCATAATTGTTAGAAGTATGAATGATTTAGAAAATATAATTCCAATAAATAGTGAATATTCATTTTACAATACAATAAGCCAAGTTAAAGGGATAGAATTTGATAGTGTTATAGTTTTTGAAAGAAATATGACTAATAGTGAGAAATATATTGCATATACACGTGCATTAAATGAATTGTACATTATAAAAGAAAATGCACAAATAGATAATAATTATATTTAATATATTTTAAATATAAGAAAATCAGGAGATGTTTGTTTATGTCTAAAAATAATGATTTTTTTTCACAATTAGGTGAAGCTTGGATAATATATAAATTAAGATGGCTAATAGTTATAGGTATAATTATATTTATTACTGCATTTTTTATTATTGACCATGATATGAATAAAGAATATAAACAATATGGCTATTCAAGTTGGACAGATAACATTAAATATGATGAGTGGACAGGCGAAATTATACCTAAAGCTGAAATAAATACACATACAAGTATGTCAAAATATATTACTAATTCTAAAGGAAATAAGATAACAGTTGCTCAAATAGAAGAATTAGTAAAACAATATGCAGAAATACAAGGTAGTTATGCAAGTTTTAATGAAAGTAAAAAAGAATCCCTTGATAGTATTTGTAATATATTATTAAGAGAGTATTTAGATTTGGATTATGAAATAAAACAATTTGGAGAAGCAAGTTCTCATAACTATAGATTTCAAATCGTCGGAAATTATTCAGAAAATTATTATTCTAATTTTTCGACTCCATCAGATTTAAGGAGTTTATCAAAAGAAGTATTTATAGATAAATATAAAAAAGAGAATAATTTAAAGTAACACCTTAAGTGCGAATTTTTGTATGATTTTTATAAAAAGTCTGCGAAGATTTGCACTTTTTTATTGAATTTTGCAAAAAAGGTAGTATTTTTTTTACAATTATGATAAAATATTAGTGTATTTTTTAAATAGGCGAGGAGTAGATATAAATGGAAGATTATAGTGCAAAATTGACAGCAGAACCTTTCTTATATAATGAAACTAAAATTATTGCTGAATATTTATTAAATGGAGAAAATCCAAATGAATTAAAAAGAAGAAATATAGAAGAAAATTTAATACATCACAAGAAAATAGGTAGTGTAAAAAGAGTAAATTCTCCCATATTTAGAAGATTATCAGTATTAAATGAAGAATTGCTAGATGATTTGGTTCATTCAGATATTGAAAATAGTAAGTTTATTTTATTATATGCAATAATGAAGACTGATAAACTTGTTAGAGATTTTATTATTGAAGTTTATAAAGATAAACTTCTTATGAGAAAAGAATATATAGAAAAATTTGATATAGATAATTGGTATGAAGAAAAGTGCATATTAAGTCAAACATTAAAAGAAAGAACTGAATCGACATCTGCAAAATTAAAGCAAGTAATAATGAAGATTCTGCAAGATTCAGGATTGGTAGTTAAGGAAAAAGATAAATTTAAGATAATCAGACCATTATTGAAAGAAAAATATATAAGGCAATTAGAAGCAAATGGAGATTTAGAATATGCTAAAGCGATTGGAGGATTAGTATGAGAAGTATTAATGATAGACTACAAGAAATGACTGAGAAGATAAATTCAGGAAATGTGCTTGAATCATCAGGATTAGGAAATGAAATTAATTTTAGAGTATTTGATTATGATCCTGAAGATGAATATGTTGTAAGAGATTATTTATACAACTACTTATTAGTAAGGAATAAAAATATTATTGTATTTGATATTTACGACATAATTATTGATATTCTTAAAGAAAAGGGATTTTTGGAAAAAACCTTTGAGTACGAAAAGAAAAAAGGTGCGAAATATGTTAATTCTGTTATACAAAAGACTTTAGCAATAAGTTCAAATAGTGATTTGATAGTTAAATACATCAGAGAACATATTGAAGAAAATAAAATAGTGATAATTACAGGTATGGGGAAATGCTATGGAATAGTAAGAGGACATACAATTCTAAATAACTTGCATAGTGTTATAACAAACAATCCTGTCATAATGCTATATCCAGGTATATATGATGGACAAAGTTTCAAACTATTCAAGATATTAGACAATGATAATTATTATAGAGCATTCCAATTGGTAAGTAGAAAGTAGGAGGAATACAAAATGGGAAAATTAAATGAAATATATGAGAAAGATATTGCAAGAGAAATTCAAGGAGTAATCAAAGTAGATGACGAGAATTATATCAAGCAAGAATTAGAAGAATATGTTGTAACTGATGAATTATTAAAACACTTTAATAGCTTTTTTGAAAGCTATAATGCAGGAATAAACGGAAATACTGAAAAGATGGGAGTATGGATTTCAGGTTTCTTTGGTAGTGGTAAATCACATTTCTTAAAAATAGTATCATATTTATTAGAAAACAAAATTGTTGATGGAAAAGCAGCAGTTGATTATTTTGATGGAAAAATACAAGATGCCAAATTATTAGCTGATATTAAAAGAGCAGGAAATATATCAACAGATGTAATCTTATTTAATATTGATTCAAAAGCATCATTAGATTCAGTTGATGGTAAAGACAAAATACTCGCAGTTTTTGAAAAGGTGTTTAATGAAAAAATGGGATTATCTACAATTCCACATGTTGCTGAATTGGAAAGATTTTTAATTAGAGAAGGAAAATACGAAGAATTTAAGAATTATTTTCAAGAAGAATGTGGCGATAATTGGGTAGATGCAAGAAATGACTTTTATTTTAGAAGAGATGAAATTGTAAATAGCTATTCAAAAGCATTAAATAAATCAAAAGAAGAAGCTGAAAATTGGTTTGATAAAGCAGAAGAAAGATATGATTTATCAATAGAAAAATTTGCAGAAAGAGTAAGAGATTATATTAAATCAAAAGGCGATAATCATCATGTTGTGTTCCTAGTTGATGAAATAGGACAATATATTGGAGAAGATGGCAGTTTAATGTTAAATTTACAAACAATAGTTGAAGACTTAGGCATTGAATGTGGTGGTAAAGCATGGGTTATTGTTACATCACAAGAGGCAATAGATGATGTTATAAAAGTTATAGGAAACAACTTCTCTAAAATTCAAGGTAGATTTGATACAAAATTAAGTTTATCATCTTCAGATATTGATGAAGTAATCAAAAAGAGAATACTTGCTAAAAAAGAAGAATATACTGAAAGTTTAGAGTTAATCTATGATAAAGATGAGTCAATTATTAAAAACTTACTATTATTCAAAAATGCAGCATACCAAAAATTATATATGGATAGAATAGACTTTGCTGAAACATATCCATTTATTCCATATCAATTTAGACTATTGCAAAATGTATTTACTGATATTAGAAAACATGGATTTGCAGGAAAACATTTATCTAGTGGAGAGCGTTCACTTATTGGAGCATTTCAAGGTACTGCTAAAAGATATAGTGATTATGAAATAGGAACATTAATACCATTTTATGCTTTCTATGATACTATTGAAGAATTTTTAGAGCATCAAGTAAAGAATGTTATTGCTACAGCTGAAGATGCAGTAAAAGCAAATGAATTACAAGAAATTGATGTAAAAGTATTAAAAATGTTATTTATGTTGAAAAATATAAAAGAGATACCTGCAAATGTAGAGAATTTATCATCTCTATATGTTTCGAATATAAATGATGACAAAATATCAATTAAGAAAGAAATAACTGATTCATTAAGAAGATTAGAAAATCAAACTCTAATCCAAAGAAATAATGATGAATATAAATTCTTGACTGATGAAGAACAAGAAATAAATAGAGAAATAAAACAAATAGTAATAGATCAAAATAGAATTACAGATTACTTAAATAAAATTATATATGGTTACATATACACTGATAATAAATTTACATATAAAAACAAACCATTCCCATTAACAAAATATGTTGATAATATGAAGTGTTCTCAAGAATATGAAATTGGTATAAAAGTTGTTACTGCATCAGCAGGTCAAGATGATACAAACATAAAGATACAATCAGGAATGGAGAACAAATATGTATATGTAAAACTTGAACTTTCTACTCTAATAAATAGCGAAATAGAAAATTGCTTACAAGTAGCAGATTATAGAAGAGCAAAAAGTACATCATTACAAACAAGTCAAGTTGAAAGCATATTAAGAGCAAAACAAGCAGAAGTAGAGGCAGCAGAAGTTAGAATAAGAGAAAATATCAAAGAACAATTAAATGAAGCTGAAATTATAATTGCAGGAGATAAACAAAATATTACAACAAAAGATGCTAAAGCAAGAATTAATGAAGCTCTTGAAATCTTAATTAATAATATTTATACAAAGTTTGCTTATATTAAAAAGAATTATACAACTCAAGATATAAGAGAATTATGGAATGGCAATAAGCAAATGACTTTATCTAAAGAAGTTGAATTCTTAAATCAAAAAGCATATGAAGCAATGCAAGATTATATTGAAGAAAAAAATGCATTTAGTCAAAACATAACAATAAGAACATTATTACAAGATTTTACAATAGCACCTTATGGTTTTTTAGATGATGACATTTTATATTTATTAGCAAGATTATTAAAGAATGAAGTAGTAGCTCTATATTATAGTGGAGAAATACAAAATATAACTTCTGATGAAACATTAAATAAAATATTAAAAAGAGATTATTATGATAGAACTCTTATCAAGATGAGAAAGAAAATTGACATAAAATACATTAATGATTTAAAATCAGTTGCTAGAAATTCATTTAATGAAATAAGTTTAAGTGATGATGAAGATGGAATGATAAGAGATTTCAAAGAAAGATGTATTGGTCATACTATTGATAAATTAAGAGATGTTTTAGGAAACTATAACAATATAAAAGCATATCAATATCCTGGTAAACAAGTTATAGAAGATGCATTAAGGCTATTTAATAGCATTTCAAATATAAGAGATACATCAGAAGTATTTGAAGAAGTTTCAAATAGAAAAGATGAAATAGCTGAAATTACACCTAAAATAGATACAATTTCTGAATTTTTCAAAGGTAGTCAAAAAGAACAATTTGATAAAGTTAGAGATACAATTATTACTTATGAAAATAATAAGGACTATGTAGATAACACACAAGAATTAAAAGATGTTGTTGGGAAAATATTGGATATATTAAAGGCAGAAGAACCATATAGTAGTATTCACGAATTGCCTACCTTAAGATCTGACCTTATATCAATCCTTGTTGATATGTATGAAAAGAAATCTGCACCTATTATTGAGATGGCTAATAAAACAATAGAGTATATTGAAAATGAGCTAAATAATGCAGGTATAAATCCTGATGATTTTGGTAAGGGATATATAGATAATTGCAAAGGAATTATAGATTCTTTACAACATTCAAATGAATTAAAAGATATATATGCACAAGAAACTAGATTAGGTCAAATGAAAGACTCATTTATTATAGCTCTTGACAAAAAGAAATATGAAATGAGTAAACCTAAAGATGATAATACAAAATCAGATGAGCCTGTTATTATTAAAACAAGAAAAATAGTAAGAACTGATATGCTTATGAATCGTTCTTATGAGATTAATTCAAAAGAAGATATTGATAAGTATATTGAAGAATTAAGAAATAAATTAATGAAAGAATTAGAGGAAAATAACAACTTAACAATTAAATAGTGAGGGGAGCAAACATGGATAAGAATGTATTGAAAAAATTTGCAGTAGAATCAAGACAAGAATTAATGGAAAAAGTTGCAAATAAAATAAATAGATATTTTGTTGATGAAGAATTTGATGTCAGTCAAAATGGAGAAGTATATGTTTTAGTTAATGATAAACATACTTTTAGACTCACTAAAAGTGAATATGAGAATAGGCAACTTTTAGTAAAGAGAATAAAAGAAATAACTTTAGAACAAGTTATAGAAGAAGCTGCATATACTTGGTTTAATAGAATTATTGCAATTAGATATATGGAAATACATGATTATCTTCCTCTAACCAAAGAAAATCAATCATTAGGAGTAAGAGTATTATCTTCAAAAGATAATACTCCAGATCCTGAGATTATGAAAATATCTAATCTTATAAATCCTGATTTAGATATAGAATTCAATAAAGAATATTATGGAACAATTCAAGATAATAATAAAAGATTTGAGTATATATTATTATTGATTTGTAAAAAGTTAGGTAGAGTAATACCACAAGTATTTGATGGAATAACAGATTACATTGATATTCTTATTCCTGATAATTTATTAAATGATTCAGGGTATGTAACTAAATTGTTGGCTGATATTTCCGAAGAAAACTTTGATAGTGTAGAAATAATTGGATGGCTATATCAGTATTATAATCAAACTGAAAAAGATAGAGTAATGGCAAGTGACAAAGCATATAGTAAAAATGAAATTCCATTTGCTACACAATTATTTACTCCTGATTGGATTGTAAAATATATGATAGAAAATTCTTTAGGAAAAATGTGGATTGAACAAAGTGATAATAAAACTCTATTAAAAAAATGGAATTATTATATAAATATAGATAAAAACGAAAAGAAAATAAACAATAAAAAAGATATAACCTCAATAAAATTTATTGACCCATGTTGTGGTAGTGGACATATATTAGTATATGCATTTGAAGTTTTTTTTGAGATATATACTTCACTAGGTTTTAATAAAAAAGATATATCAGAATTAATATTAAAAAACAATTTGTTTGGACTAGATATTGATGATAGAGCAGGACAACTCTCAATTTTGTCAATAATATTAAAAGCTAGAGAATATGACAAATATATATTCAATAAAAGTATTATTAAAGAAATAAATGTTTTGAGTATATCTGATGCAGATGTAATTAATGTATCATCTATAAATTTTCTAAAAAACGATGAAAATAGAGATACTATTCAAAAGCTATTAGAAGATTTCAATGATGCAAAAGAATATGGTTCTTTGATTAATCCGAGAAAAGCCAATTTTGAAAGTTTAATAGATGAGTTAGAAAATAGTGAAACTATTTTCTTATATGACCTAAAAAATAAGATTCTTCCTTTAATAAAGTGTTCACAAATGTTATCACAAAAATACGATATAGTCGTAACAAATCCACCATATATGAGCAGTAAGGGAATGTCTAATAATCTAAAAAAATTTGTAGATAAAAATTATAAAGCAGGGAAAAGTGATTTATTTGCAGCATTTATTTTAAGATGTATAGACCTACTTAAAAATGATGGCTATTTAGGAATGATAACAATGCAATCATTAATGTTCTTATCTAGTTATACTGATTTAAGAAAGAGAATTTTAGAAAATTCAATATGTTCAATGCTACAAATTGGATTTAATAGTTTCCCCGAATTAAATTCGCAAGTTGCACATGCAGTTTCTTTTGTAATAAAAAAAGGTAATGAAGAAAATATTAATGGTAAATATTACAATTTGAATGTTGGAAAAGTAAATGCTGATAAAAATAAAGTCTTTCTTGAAAAAATAAATAATGATTTTTATATTAATAATAGCTCTGATATGTTAAATTTACCAAACTATATTTTTGCATATTGGTTAAGTGAAACCGAAAAAGATATTTTAAGAAATTATGATAAATTAGAAAATAAAATGCAAATAAAACAAGGATTAGCAACAGGAAATAATGATATATATGTAAGAAATTGGTTTGAGATTGATCGTAATAAGATAGAGTTTAATGCATCCAATATAGATGAATTTTATAATAGTAATAAGCTTTATGCACCTTATAATAAGGGAGGCAACTTTAGAAAATGGTATGGAAATAAAGAAAATGTAATTAAGTTTGATAGAATTAATTATAATAAATTAATGAATTCAGGAAATCATTTACCTTCAAGAGAATTTTACTTTAAGAAAGGAATTACATGGTCTTTAATAGGAAATGAAAATTTTGCGGCTCGTATATCCGATGGAGGATTTGTTTTTGACGTAGGTGGTTCATCAGGTTTTCCAAGTGAAAACGATATAGAATTTTTATTAGCATATTTATGTAGTAAAGTTACAGTCAATTTTTTAAAGGCATTGAATCCTACAATAAATTTTCAAGTTGGGGATATAAAAAATCTACCAATTTCATATTTGAGTGATGAGAATAGAGAAAAAATTATTAACCTTTCAAAAGAAAACATAGCTATTGCCAAGAATGATTGGGATTCATTTGAAAACAGTTGGGATTTTAAGCAACATCCATTTATTACTTTTGGAGTTAAAAAGATAGAAGATGCATATAAAAAATGGGAAGAAGTCTGCGAAATTAGATTTAGTAAATTAAAATACAATGAAATTGCAATAAATCAATTATTTATTGATGGATATAAATTAAATAAAGAATTATCTGCTGATGTAGATGAACATTATGTCACAATTAGAAAGGCTGACTTATTAAGAGATGTTAAATCATTTATAAGTTATGCTGTTGGTTGCATGTTTGGAAGATTCTCATTAGATAAAGAGGGATTTGTTTGTACTAATGACAATCTTTATATAGAAAATTATAAGAAGTTTGAGGCTGATAAGGATAATATAATTCCAATAACAGAAGAAAAATATTTTGATGATGATATAGTTAATAGATTTAATCATTTTGTTGAAATTGTATTTGGAAAAGAATATCTATATGATAATCTTGAGTTTGTTGCAGAAGCATTAGGTAAAAGAAATGGAGAGAGTGCAGAAGAAACAATTAGAAGATACTTTATTAATGATTTTTATGCAGATCATATTAAAATATATCAAAAGAAACCAATTTATTGGTTATATGAAAGTGGAAAGAAAAATGGTTTTAAGTGCTTAATTTATATGCATAGGTATAATGAAGGACTTGTTTCTAAAATTAGATTAGATTATTTACATAGAATGCAAAATACTTATGAAAAAGAATTGAAGGAGATTACAGATAAATTAAATAATGATATTGATTTAACAAGTAAGAGAGAATTATCGAAACGACAAGCAGATATTAGTGCAAAATTGCAAGAAACAAACGAGTATGATGAAAAGATAGCTCATATTGCAGATCAAAGAATAAAAATTGATTTAGATGATGGTGTTGTGGTTAATTATGCAAAATTTAGTGTAAAAAATCCAAAGACAGGAAAAGATGAAAGTATTTTAGCAAAATTAAAATAGGGAGAGAATAGTATGTTTGAAGAAGTAAAAGAATTATTAATTTCAATGCTTAATTTAAGTTTTTCAGCTACATCTGAAAAGAGTAGAAATAGAAAAATAATCTTTTGGTATGATGCAAAAAAAGATTATGAAGAATTACTTGATGAATTGGAGCTAGAAAATACTGAAATAATTAAATATGATAATAATAGTTTATGGATTAGGTATCATGTAGAAAAAGAAGAATTAAATAAGAATATAGTTATATATCTTCCTTTTGATAGGCAAAAGGGAGTAAGTAATGACTTATTAGATTTAGAAACTGCTAATTCAGACTTATTATTCAATCCTGATTCTACGACTATGAGATTAAAAAATCTTGGATTAAGTGATGATTGCAGAGTTGTTATTAAAAAGTATGATAGATTCTTTAATAATAAAACAAGAGAAAGTGAATTTAAGGAATTTGATATAGAAAAAGATAACGATAATATTGATTATATTGTGACTAGCATACTTTTAGGAATTAAGTCTATAAATATTGATGATATTATAAAAAATATTATTAGAGTTTATTATGATGATAAAAAGAAATATGAGGCATTATTTAAGTTTGGAAATGAAGAATTTATATTAAATTTAATAAATAGCTACTTTGGTAGTAAAATTACTTCTTCAGAAGAGATGGAGTATGTATTCAAATCGCTAGTATTTACATATTTTGCTGCAAGTATCTCTAATATAAATAAATTAAATAGATATGGAAAGTATTTATTACAAAAAAGAGTAACAAATAGCCAAGTATTCGTAAATAGTTTAATGAGAGATAAAACTACAAGAAAATATTTTGAGTTAATTTCAAATGATATTTCAAAAGAATTTGGAATAGAAGAACTAATAAGTACAATAGAACTTGAAGATTATAAAAATGCTGATGCTTTTAGTGTAGTAGATAAAAATATAATTTTGCATTTAATAGACCAATTATTTAATAGTATAAATGAATTTGATAAATATAATGAATTGATTACATTAAGAGAAAGCAAATATTGGTATGAGAAATATAATAATGAATATAACTTCTTAAAGGTTGTATCTCAATATTTTGAATTGGTTAATAAAGTTCAAAACTTAATTAAAACATTAGAAATTGAAAAATTTGTCGAATTATATGCTAATGAATTATATCTTGTAGATACACTATATAGAAAAATGTATTATTATTTTGACAACATAAGTGATAAAGACAATTTTATGAACTTAAAGAATAAAGTTGAGAATAACTATATAAATACATATATGCTTGAATTATCACTAAAATGGAGTGATACGATAGAAAACTTAAATAGATATGACTCTAACAAATTAGTAATGCAAAACAAGTTCTTTGATAAGTACATAAAATCACAAGCTGAAAGTTCAAGAAATGGAAGAACAATTGTTATTATATCAGATGCTTTTAGATATGAATGTGCTAAAGAATTAAATGAGAAATTAAAAGTATTTGGTACAAAGTCAGAAATAAATTATATGCTAGGATTAGTTCCTTCATATACACAACTAGGAATGGCATCATTATTACCTAATAAACAATTATCAAGAGATCCAAATTATAAAGATAAAGGTAGCGATAGTATATTTGTTGATGACATGAGTTCTGTTGGTACTGAAAATAGAGAAAAAATACTAACAAAAGTTGTACCTGAAAGTCTAGCTATTCAATATGATGACTTAGTATCAATGACAAAGTCAGAATGGAAGAAAATTTTTTCAGGAAAGAAAGTTGTGTATATATATCATGATGTTGTTGATAATGCAGGAGAACATGATGAAAATAATGTATTTGAAGCTTGTGAAAAAGCAATAAAACAACTAGAAGGATTAGTAAGAGATTTGCATACTACTTTTAGTGGAGTAAATTGTTATATAACAGCAGATCATGGATTTTTCTATAAAAGGGGAAAAGTAGAAGAACATCAAAAAACTACAAAAGATGCAAATGCTACTAAACAAAAAATAAGATATTCTTATACTGACAAAAAGTCAGATGAAGAAGGAGTTATTTCAATAAATCTTGATTATATTTTTGGAGAAAATAGTGGCTATGTAAATATTCCAAAAGGACATAATGTATTTTCAAGACAAGGTGGTGGAATAAACTATGTACATGGAGGCATTCTACCACAAGAGATAATTATTCCTGTAATAGATTTCAAATCTACTAGAACATCCGAAGAAACTAAAAAGGTTGGAATTACTTATAGTGGACTATCAACAAAAATTACAAATGCAATTACTTATCTTGAGTTCTTACAAGATAATAAAGTAGATGAAAATAATCTTGAATGTAGATATTTACTACATTTTGAAGATGAAAATGGTAATAGAGTTTCTGATGAATGTACTATTGTTGCAAATTATACAAATACTGAAGTAAAAGATAGATTCTTCAAAGAGAAATTTGTATTCAAGAATATAGATTATGATAAAGAAAAGAATTATTACCTTGTAATTAGTGACGAGGAAACAGGAATAGAAAGACAGAGAATTAAATTTGTTATAGATATAGCTATTATAAATAACTTTGGATTTTAAGGAGTGTACCTATAATGGAAGAATTAAATGAAAAATTAAATAAATATTTTGCAGGTAAAGTAGTTAGAAAAGACCTTACCAAGAAAATAAAAGAAGGAGCAAATGTCCCTGTATATGTTCTTGAATATCTTTTAGGTATGTATTGTGCAACTGATGATGAACAAGCAATTAATGATGGAGTAAGTACCGTAAAAAGAATATTAGCAGATAATTTTGTTAGACCTGACGAGGCTGAAAAAATTAAATCTAAAATTAAGGAACAAGGAATATATACAATAATTGATAAAGTAACAGTAAGATTAAATGAAAGACAAGATATTTATCAAGCTGAATTTTCTAATTTAGGAATAAAAGATGCTTATATATCTGAAGATATAGTAAAGAAATACGAAAAATTACTTGTTGGTGGTATATGGTGTATTGTAAAGGTAAGCTATACTTTTGATGATGTTGAAAAGCATAAAATACCTTTTACTGCATCAAGTTTAGATCCTATTCAATTACCTAATATGGATTTAACAGGTTTATTTGAAGGCAGAAAGCACTTTACTAAAGAAGAATGGATGGATGTTTTAATTCGTTCTATGGGTATAGAACCATCTCAACTTACAGATATTCAAAAATGGCACTTTATAGAAAGAGCCGTACCTTTAGTGGAGAACAATTACAATCTGTGTGAATTAGGTCCTAGAGGGACAGGTAAATCACATATATATAAAGAAATATCTCCAAATAGTATATTGGTATCAGGTGGACAAACCACTGTTGCAAATCTATTTTACAATATGAGCCAAAAGAAAATTGGTTTAGTTGGAATGTGGGATTGTGTTGCATTTGATGAGGTAGCAGGAATAACATTCAAAGATAAAGATGGTATTCAAATAATGAAAGATTATATGGCATCAGGTTCTTTTGCCAGAGGCAAAGAAGAAAAGAATGCAAATGCATCTATGGTATTTGTTGGAAATGTTAATCAAAGTGTTGAAGTATTATTAAAAACATCACATTTATTTGAACCTTTTCCAAAAGAAATGGCAAATGACTCTGCTTTCTTCGATAGAATGCATTTCTATTTACCAGGTTGGGAAATACCTAAAATGAGACCAGAATTAATAACAGATGAATATGGATTTATTACTGATTATCTTTCTGAATATTTTAGAGAAATGAGAAAAAGAACTTTCTCTGACTCTTTAGATAAATATTTCAAACTAGGTAATAACTTAAATCAAAGAGATGTTATTGCAGTGAGAAAGACAGTATCAGGATTGGTAAAATTATTATATCCAAACGGAGAATATAGTAAAGAAGAATTAGAAGAAATACTAGCTTATGCTTTAGTAGGTAGGAGAAGAGTAAAAGAACAATTAAAGAAAATTGGGGGAATGGAATTTTATGATGTTCATTTCTCATACATAGATATAGAAACTATGGACGAAAAGTTTATTTCTGTACCTGAAAGTGGTGGAGGTAAACTTATTCCTGAAGGAATGTTAAAAGCAGGACATACATATTTTATAGGTCGTGGAAATTCAGGAATGATAGGAGTGTATAAAATAGAAGTAGAGTCTCCTAATGGACATGGTAAATTCCAAGTATCAGGAATAGGCACTGATAGAGAAACAAAAGAGGCATTAAATACTGCATTTAATTATTTTAAAGCAAATAGAAAAAATATAAGTGCAAGTATTCAAGTTGATGATGTTGATTATTTATTACACATTGAAGACCTTCAAGGAGTTGGAGCTTCAAAGGATGTGTCTTTAGCATCTTTTGTTGCAATGTGTAGCAGTAGCTTAAAGAAACCAATGCAAGGCAGTTTAGTAATATTAGGAAGTATGAGTATCGGGGGAACTATTGGAAAAGTTGAAGAACTTGCTAATACACTACAAGTATGCTTTGATGCAGGTGCTAAAAAGATTTTACTTCCAATGTCTTCAGCAAGTGATATTTCTTCAGTACCTAGTGATTTATTCTCAAAGTTTAATATATCATTTTATAATGATCCTGAAGATGCAGTTTTCAAAGCTTTAGGTATAGAATAAAAGTTTTAAATTATGGAGTGAATTTTACATGAATAAAGAAGAATTATTCAAAAAACATAATGAAATGTTAGAAAAAGGAAAAAAAGAGACTGAAAAATGGATATTATCATTAAGTGATGAAGAATTTAAATTATTATGCCAATTACCTATCATATCTCAAGCAAAAATATGGTATAAAGAAAAAAGAAGTGAAAAGTAATAATTTCCTGAAAGGATATGATGATTAAATGAATATTATAGTTAAATTTATTATTTGGGGCATATTATTTGGATTGTTCTTTACTATAGGTTATAAAATAATAAGTTATTTAAAGAAAAATAAAATTAAAGACAGTAGAATACCTAAATCAGCTCCAAACTTTATTAACCAAAATAATAGTCTAATCAAAGCAGAATCTAGTAATAAAATATTATTTAGTGAAATAAATACAGCTGATTTCAATAAAATGAATTCCTTAGTAGAGATTAAAGATAGCAAAGTATTAGGGCATATTAATAATTTAGTTCCTGAATTGGCTAAAACAGGTAATACAATTAATAATGCAAAAAGATCTTCTGAAGTATTATACCAAGCAATTATACCAAAAGGAGCAAAACTATGCGATTCTACTGAACTAAAAGGTGCAGTAAGAGGAATGTATAGGGGAGATAAAGGAATTAAAGGGCATGCAAATCTTGTTGCAGTAGATAATTCAAAAAATGCAATGCAAAATGTAATGGCTTCAGGCTTAAATGCTACATCTATGGTAGTAGGGCAATACTATATGGCTCAAATAGATAGTAAATTAGAAAAAATAAGCAATGAGCTTTCAGATATAAAAGAACAACAAAATTCTGAATTTAGAGGTAAAATTGTAGCTTTAATATCTCAAATAAAACAAAGCTCTAAATTTCAAATAGAAATAATTGCAAATGAAGAATTTAGAGTATTAGAACTTCAAAAACTAAATAGCATAGAACATATTTGTATTGAATTATTAGGACAAGCTAATGATTACATAGATAAATCAATAAGTAGCAGTACAAATTCTTATGATGAATACGAGAAAGCTATAAAAGAAATTAATAAATGGTACTCTTATCAGAAAATTTTATTATGTTCATTAGGTCGTATTTCAGATTTAAGATTTACATTAAATCTTGGAAAAATGTCTATCGAACAATGCAGTAATTTGTTTAATGATTATTCTGGAATGACTTTTAAAACCAATTCAAAATTAAAAGAATGGAATGAATTAATGGAGAAAAAATTTGAAATTAATTCTCAAAAATTAGTAAGAAAAAGAGATGGTTTTGATGGTGTAATTCATTATGTACCAGGACTTATAAATGACGATATGCACTATAAAAAAATACCTGAAGAAACATTATTCATGATTAAGAATCAAGAAACTCCTTATAAGGTAGATTTAATTAAAGATAACAACTCATTTAACAAAGATATTAAAATTATATCAAAAGATAATAAAATCTACTATTTACCTGAATAAGAATGGAGATGTTTTTATGAGTATAACTCAAGATTATGAAATATTAAAAAAGCAATTAGGAGCAGAAAAATATAAAGCATTAGAAGAATATATAAATAACTTTGGTAAGATAAAAGAGTGGGAGAGAGGTATCAAAGAAATAAGACAAATTGAAGATATAAATGAATGGGAAAAAGCAAATACAGAATTACACCAAAAATGCAAACCTGTTTTTATAGAGGATGTTGCAATGAATGAAGATGAATGGAATAAGTTTGAAAAATGGTATAAAGAGAATTATACTAACAAATAGTAATTTGTCGTTAAGAATGGAGTAATTTGTGATGTATAAATACATATATAAAACACCAAAACAATTTTCAAATATGATAATGAATAGTGATGGAGAATACTTAACGGGTTTATGGTTTGAGAATTCAAAAGATACATTAAAACATAATCTAGATTGTGAAGAAAAAGAATTGCCAATATTCCAAGAAACAAGCAAATGGTTAGATTTATATTTTAGTGGTAATATTCCTGA